>Ga0214172_1000362_pt1 | contig 21076 bp, 24 predicted proteins | sample TroBogEpilimnion_29_FD_153010 | JGI IMG/M metagenome (GOLD analysis project Ga0214172, IMG submission 153010) | Freshwater microbial communities from Trout Bog Lake, WI - 12JUL2007 epilimnion | ecosystem: Environmental > Aquatic > Freshwater > Lake > Epilimnion/Euphotic zone | place: Trout Bog...
CGCTCTTGATGGAAGTGGCGCAACACAAGAACATACAAATATCCGTGCGTTCCTCGTAACTGATGCCAAGCAGGTGTTACCGAATTATGAAACTATTGTCCAAACTATAAAGGATGCAAGACTTACTCCTGAACTTAATGTTCAAGGCGTTATCCAACGCTTAGTAACTGTCCAAACTCATTTTGTAGAGGATGCATTAGTTACTGAATTCTTGTTCCACTTTGTAAAATTAATACCACAATAAAAAGGAAAAAATAATGTCATACATTAACCCACAACCAGGTAACTCGGTAACACAGATTGTCGTTAAAATCGACCGTGCTGATGCCAGTACCATTACATTAAGTGGCGGAGTTCCAACAGCGATCAGCTTAGGCTCTGCGGCTTTAACCATCCCAGCATTGATGGATGTAAAAATGAAGAATGCTAACGACATCCATTCATGGAGTCAGTTAGATAGTACAGCTAAGTATCAAGTTCCAACAACTGCAACTAACGAAATCACAATGAATCTAGTAGTAGATCCAGTGACATTCTTTGGTGCAGGTGGCTCAACAGGCGTAATGGGCGGATCTGGTGCTAGCGATACAGCAACAAACTTAGGTCTAGCCTACTTGTCTAAGTACAAGACTAAACTAGCTTTTGAAATTCACTTTCAAAGCGTAGGTAGTCCTGCTACTGGTACAACAGGTGATGCCGCTACAGAAAATATTATTGTTCGCGGACAAGGATATATTACTGGTCTAGAGCCAAGCATTACTGCTACAGCTCCAGTCTGGGTAACACCAATTAACATTATTGTTACTGGTGAATACATCTTCTCAGCAAGCTAATATTAAATTAGAAAGCACAATAAGGGCATTTCATGCCCTTATTTTGTTTTGACGGTTAAATACAAAGGAAGAAGATATATGGACCTCTTAGATAACAAAAGGGACAGTGATTTACTGGATGCTATGCTACCAGAGATTGCTAAAGCACAAAATGAAATTCGTTGTGCAAGACGAGATTTAGAAAAAGCAACCAATAGATTAAGTTTTATTTTATTGATTGTAAACAAACTGATTAATAGACAGGAGATTGAAAGATGAAATTAAAAGACCTAGCCGCAAAACCCCAACTAATACAATTAATCCTCGATGATGAGGATACTATTGCCACCTATAATGAACCATTAGAGTTCTATACATATGATCGTCAACCGATTCAAACATTCATGAAACTGGCCAGCACACAAGGCACAGACAATGAAGCCATGTTAGAACTTGTACGCAAGATGATTCTTGATGAAACTGGTGCTGAAATCATTACTGATGAAGTTAGTATTCCTGGACCTGTATTAATGAGAGCAATTACTAAGATTGTTGCAACCTTGGGAAAGTAGTAGGCGAGGATCCTGACTGGAATGAAAAAGATATTATGCTAGTGTTAACAATAGATAACCTAGCAACAAGATATCACTGTTTACCCAGTCAGGCACTTGAAGTTGCAGATACCTTTGATTTATTTGTCATGGATGTTGCAACCAAGTATAGAAAGTATCAGCAAGATTTATCGGAAGGTAAGGCTGTTGGTGCTAAAAAGCCAAACGAAGCAGAAATGTTGCGTATGGTTGAAAGAGCAAGGAGATTCGCTGGTGGGAATGCAAGTTAATGGTATACCTAACTTAACAGTCAAGTTAAGTCAATTGAATCAGGCTATCGACCAGGTGATGCCCCAGCTTTATCAGAATTTCTATAATCATACTCCTGTAGGTCCTACCAAAGGCAAGCGTGTTGGTGGCAATGCCAAAGCTAATACACAATTACAAGGTCGTACAATTCGTGCCGATTACCAATATGCGGCTGTACTAGATGCTGGTCGTGGATTCCGTGATGGACAAATGCGTGGTAGTGTACAAGCTCCAGATGGCATGAGCAAAAGCACTATTGAACTTGCCAAGCAATTAATTATTCAAAGAATGAAAAATATAGGATTATAACATGGCCGGACCAAATGACCTAAGTGTATCGTTAACAATTGATACCGCAACCTTTCAAAAGAATTTAGACGATGCTGTTAAATCGTTAAATGATTTTGCCGCCAAGGTAAAAGCCGCTGGCGATAGTGTACAAGCCTCAATGACCAATATGCAAAAAGGTTCTAGTTCATTAAAAGAAGCTTTTAATGAACTAGGTACTGCTGTTACAGCATTAGGTCTAGCAAAATTTATTGAAAATACCATAGAAGGTGGAGCTGCCTTAACTCGATTAGCTGATTCAACTAACATATCTGTAGAAGGTATGTTAGAAATGCAAAGAGCATTATTAACTGTAGGTAAAGATACTAGCAACCTTGCAACATCATTAGGTTTTCTTGAAAAAGCCGCTGAAAATGCCAATGAAGGTAACTTAAAACTAAGAAGTGATTTTCAAGCTCTAGGTATTAGTATGCAGGATCTTAAAACTAAGAATCCTGAAGAAGTTTATCGTGCGGTTATTGCTGGTCTAGCTGGTATGGAATCTCCTGCTAAACGAGCACAGATTGCCTATGAACTATTAGGTCGTACTATGAAAGGTACAGACTTTAGAGAATTAAACTCTCAATTGGAAAATAATAAAAATTCAATGGGAGCAGCCGCACAAGGTGCAATATCAGCACAAGAAGCCTATGCTGCCTTGGGTAAATTTATGGGCGATGTTAAGAATGCAATTTTAGCATTCCTTGGTCCTATTATTCAATTGGTTGCTGAATTTATTAAACTAGCAGATATGATCGGCGGAGCACAAATTGCCGCAGGTGCATTATTAGTAACATTCGGAGCATTGGCCACTTTAGGTATTGTCAAGGTAGTACAAGGCATAACTTTAGCATTTGATGCATTGGCTGTTGCCACTGGAATCGCCGCAGGAGAGATTGTTGCCATAGTGGCCGCAATGGCCGCAGGTGTTGCTGTAGGACTTAGCCTAGTAGTTGCTTATGAAGTATTAACAGGAAAAGTTAAATCATTTGCTGAAGGTTATTCAGAATTAGGAAAAGATCTAGCTCCAATCGGTGATGCATGGCAAAGACTTACAGGTATGATTACAGGTAATACAGATGCTGTTGCCAAAAATAAAGCTGCCAATAATACTCCATTAGTCTCCGGAGCAACTGTTGATCCTAATGCAGGTGCTGTACAAAATCTTAAAAATCAATTTGCTTTAATGGAATTAACCAATCAAAGAGCAAGAGATAGATTAACATTAGAAATTGGATTAGTAGGAGCTAGTGATCAAGTTAGAGCTGCCAAATTAGCTGAATTTGATGCAGACACTAGACACTTTGAAATCTTAGCCAAATATTCAGGTGATATTGCCAAATTAGATGCTGAACAACGAGGAAATCGTAATAAAGATAACAATAGCCAAATTGCTCAATTATCTCAGATGGTTCAACAGGAAAATGCTCGTTATTCAGTAATGAAAGAACAAAATTCATTATTGGTTGCAGCCAAAGATTTGGAAAGTGAAAGATTAGCTTATCAAAAATCCTACCAAGATAGTTTAACTATTATTCAAGGACTTGAAAGAGAAGGCAATCAAGCAACCATGACTGCCAATCAAATTAAGATTGATGGTATTAATAAATGGCGTGATGCTCAAATTAAAGCCTATGCTGACTTGCGCCAAAAAGAAATTGGTTCAAATAATCCTGTTAGTGCAGATCCTCAATTTCAACAATATAGTAAAGACATTACCAAACTTGCACAAGATCAAAAAGATGCTATGGATGCAAGTATTAAACAAAGTGAAAGTTGGAGTAATGCTTGGCAAAAATCCATTAATCAATATGTTGAAGATGCTCGCAATGGTTCTACTGAAGCCAAAAAACTATTCGATGATGCAACAACAGGCATGGAAGATGCCATTGTAAACTTTGCCAAAACAGGTAAATTAAGTTTCGATACACTACTACAAAATATTGCCGAAGACATTCTCAAAAGCCAAATCAAACAATTATTTGCCAATTTGTTTACAGGTTCAGTTACAACAGGTGGCGGCGGTTCAAACATATTAAGTGGACTAGGTTCAATTCTAGGTTTTGCAGATGGCGGAACTATTGCAACCAATGGTCCTGTAATGGTTGGTGAACAAGGCCCAGAAATTATTAGTGGAGCTGCCGGAATGACAGTTACTCCACACAATGCTATTGCCAGTGGTGGACAAAATCCAAGTAGTTCAACCAATGTGACTTACAATATTAATGCAACAGATGCTCGTAGTTTTCAACAAATGGTTGCCGCTGATCCTAGTTTTATCTATGCGGTAACTGTTAGAGGACAAAATATGGTACCTGGTGCAGGAGGGAATTTACGATGAGCTTTCAATGGATTATAGATAACGCAGAAGATGTACAGATTAATAAAAGAGGTATTGTTGCTTCAACAATGGCCCGTGACCAAACAGTTCGTGCTGTTAGTCGTGGTGGCATTATTTGGCGCTTTACAGTAACTCCTCCATCTGGTCTAAGATACAATGATCCTTCCATTAGAGGTTATATAGAAACTATTGATAATTTTGATAGATATACACCTGCTTATGTTAATTTTAGTCATTTGAATTTATTTCCATATCAAGGAACAACACCTCCAACTGGCATTACTGTTACACAAGGTTCTAATCTTGCAACAGTTAGTGGCGGTACTGGCAATAAACTAGTAAGCGGAGATGTTATTCAATTAAATGGTCAGCCTCGTGTTTATAGTGTATTCGGTACAGTTACTGGTACAAATGTAGTATTAAATCGACCTGTATTAGAAGCCAGTGGAACTTATGGCCTTTTAACCGGTAATAGTGTACAATTTTATGTTATTTGCACACAATTACCTGATTATAAAATTAATCCTGGTGGAATTATTACCTGGACCAAACCATTTATCTTTGTAGAGAGTTTACCAACACCATGACCACTGCCTTAAATTTAACCAGTTATGTTGGCCTACAACAAGCAATATTTGTTAAAATGACCTTTACACAAAATGGAGGTCAAACTATTGTGCGTGTGACCAATCATAGTACTCCATTTAGTATTACTGAAAGTGATGGTAATACTTACAGTTATTCAGCTGTAGGTACCTTATTGGGTGTTACACAATTAACCAATGAACTTAAATCAAGTCAGGCTGATGTAACTATTAGTCTTAGTGGAATTCCTCAACAATACATGGCAGATATTGTGGCCAATCCAATTAAGGCAGCTCCAGTAGAAATTCGTCGTGCATTTTTTGATGTTAATGGTAATTTCTTAAACATTACAGGCAATCCTGTATTAGAATTTGTTGGAGTTGTTAGTAATTTTAGTGTTGATGAAAAATGGACTGATTATAGTTCACAAAGTGTAACCAGCACAATTAATTTAACCTGTGCTAGTATCTTGAGTGTATTAAGCAAACAAGAAGCAGGTCGTAGAACAAATCAAGCAGATCAAAATTATTGGTTCCCTGGCGATAATGCCATGAATCGTGTTGCACAATTAACAGATGCTGTTTGGGATTTCGGTGGAGTTTCACCAGTATCAACAATTAGTCCAACAACCGGACAAATTATTGCAAGTTAAGATTAAAGGATAATATATGGACGGATGGTTAGGCGCTATAGGAGACATGTTCAGTTGGGCCGAAGGCTCTTCTCTTGTTGGAAGTTTAGTTCGTGTAGCCGCGGCATTTGGATTAATGCGTTGGATCAGTGGACTTACTAATAAAAATCCCGCAACAACAGTTCCAGATAATCGTATTCAAGTTCCACCAAGTACAGAAAATAAAATTCCTGTTGCTTATGGTGCTAGTTATTTTAATGGTACACTTATTGATGTACAATTAACCAACAATAATTTAAGTTTATATGCTGTAATTGTTCTTTGCGAAACTACAGGTAATTTATTATCAACAGGTGGTGCTAGTAGTATTATTATTGATAATATCTATCTTGATAATAAAGTTATTACATTTGCATCCAATGGTACTACAGTAAGTTATGTAACTGATGATACAGGTGTTGTTGATACCAATCCTGGTATTACTCCTGAAAATCCTAATGGATTAATCAGTATTAATTTATATCAAGGTAATAGTAGTAGTCCTATGTTACCATGTCAGCCTGGAACTAGCACTCCAATTACAGGTACAGTTCCTCCAGCGGCCTATAGTGTTATGCCCGGATGGAATAATACCTATATGTGTGAAAATACCATATTTGCCGTGGTTAAATTAAACTATGATCCAAATAAAGGTCAACATTCAATTCCTAACTTGAAATTCCATGTGGTTAATAGCATGAGTTTGCCTGGAGATTGTTTGTATGATTATATGACCAATGATCTTTATGGAGCAAGCATTGATCCTAGTTTAATCAATACTAGTAGTTTTACAGCATTGAATACTTATAGTGCTCAATCAGTAACTTATACCACTTATCCAGCACAACAAAGATATGCAATTAATGGTCTGTTGGATACCAGCAGAAAAGTATTGGATAATATGGATTTGCTTGCATCAACTGCGGCTAGTTATATTACCTATGATATTTCAAGTGGTAAATGGAGTGTATTAATACAACAAGTTATTAGTCAGACATTTACATTCAGTGATCATAATATTATTGGTCAAGTTAATGCTGTGGGTACAGCGTTGGATAGTTATTATAATGCTGTTGAAGTACAATTCCCATATGCATATCTAAGAGATCAGACTAATTATCTTCGCATTGATCTTCCAAGTGCAGATAGAGATTATAATGAACCTCTTAACAATGTACTTAAAGTTCAACATGATTTTGTTAACAATCAAGTACAAGCGGCCATTCTAGCTAATATTTTATTGCGACAGGCTCGTGAAGATCTAGTTGTTACATTCAAAACAGATTTCTCTAGTTACAATTTACAAATAGGTGATGTATTTGGTCTTACCAATGCAACTTATGGATTTACCAATCGTCAATTTCAAGTTATTAAACTGGTTAAAAATGAAGATGAAAAAGGTGAATTAACCATTGAAGTAACAGGATTAAGTTATAGTCCAGATGTTTATGCTGTAGATAGTATTGCACAATTTACACCTTTATTAGGAACTACTAATAATCCAACACTTGGTGCTATTCAAACACCTATTGCTCCTACAGTTGTGGGAACACAGGTCAGTAGTCAACCAGGAATTACAATTACTGCAACAGTGCCTGCTGGTGTTGTTACTGAAATGCAATTCTGGGGTAGTAGTGATGGAACAAACTATGTGTTTCAAGGTACTACTCGTGCAACTAACAGCGGACCTTTTGTTACTGGTTCAACTACTAGTTTTACAACCATTGAAGCTTATAGTGGAACTTGGTATTTCAAAGTTCGTGGTGCCAATACACAAGGTACCAGTGCATTAAGTCCTGCAAGTGTAGGATTACAATTTACCTATTTGCAAGCACCAACCGTATTACCATACACAACTCCAGTAACAGGAAGTAATGGCCAACAAGCATTAGCCGGATTAGGTTTAGGTATTTTAGCCGCTTGGGGTGCTAATCAATTATTAGGAACTAGCCTAAGTAGTCTAGGTAGTTTATTTGGATTAAGCAATAATCAAGTTAGTGCAATTACTGCCAATGCCGCAAAACAATTTACAGGTGGAGTTACAACTGTTCCTGGTAGTGGTATCGATATTAGTAGCGGTGGTGTTGTTAGTCTAGATCCAAGTGTGGTAGATGCATTAATAACAACCTGTACCTTAACTTATGGTACAAAATATCCTGCTGATAGAAGTATTCATGAAAATCCAGAACAAAATACCAGCGGTGACCGTGCTCCTAATAATGGAAATTATTGGATTAGTGCAACTAGTCCAACAGGTGCTAGTTTAACAGTTGGTACAGGCAAGGCTTATCTTTACAAATCAGATGGCACATTAGTTAATACTATTAGTGGAAGTGCAATTACAATTACCAATGGTACACAAATTAATCTTGCATTTGGTTCAGTAGCCATTGGGGTTGACTATTATATTCTAATGGATCTAAATGTTGCAACAGATGGAACTTGTTTTAGTCCAGCAATTAAAGATCCTTACAGTTGGAATTTCCATACTGCAAATCCACAGGATGTAATTCCTCCAACACCTACTCCAAATCAAGCGGTGGTAACTTGTCCACCTGTAGTATTCCAACAATTAAAAACTTATTTGTACAGTTATTATGCAATTAATCCAGCAGGACAACCTCCAGGAATATATGCAGGACAAGTTAAACTAAGTCCAGATAACACACGAGTAGATCCTGAATCAAATATTGGTATTATGTTTAATCAACCAATTGTATTTGGTACATCTGGAACTATAAAAATTTATAGTGGCGCAGGATTAATTGTATTCCAAACATTTGATATTACCTCTAATTTTGCAACCAATAAGATAGGTGATTTATTTTGGATAGATGGAAATACCTTGTGGTTAAATCCAACTCAAGATATGGTACAAGGAACAACTTATTGGATAAACATTACAGCAAATTGTATTCGCAATGCTTGTAATAGTGCTGGCAATTCAGCAATAACAGATCAAACAACAATAACATGGACGGTGGACAATGGCTCTAGCTTTAGATCTCAATAAATCATTTACACAAAATGGTATAGAAATTCCTGGAGATAGATTGTTTACAATTAATCCAACAGGTACTATTCTTATCTATGATAACAATAGTAATTTACTTGCAACCTTCTATGGTAGTGATCCAGAAATTAGTCAACAGGAAGGATAATCATGGCCATTAAAGTTTGTAAAAGCAATTTAACATCAACATCAACTATTACCTGTGCATTAAGTACTGCTACGGCCACGATAACCTTAGATGCATTAACATTGCAATCTATATCAACACTTACCTTAAATCGATCTAATAATATTGGTATCTTCTTAGGTTCAAAAGGTATTAATTGGCAACCAAATACTACCTATTCCATTGTTATGAATGCTAATTTTGTAGTGGATGTAGGTGGAAATCCTAATGCACAACAGACCTTTACATTTACAACAGATTATGGTCCTTCATTGTCTAGTATCAGTGTGACCAATAACGAATATATTTCAATTGTTTGGAATAGAACTGTTTATCCATATACAGGTAATCTTTATATTTACAATGGTGCAGGAACCTTAAAGGGAGTCATTAGTGGTGCTACAGGTCGTTTAAGTACAACAACAGTTACCAATGATACTACAACATATTTTGTTGCAGGTCTTTTATTGCCGGGAACAACTTATTATATTACAGCAACTTATGGTCTAGTATCTGATAGTTTTCCTTTAGGTAATGCAATCATTGGTTTACCAGGACAGGCAATTACTACTGTTGGTGAACCCGCATTCAATGACTTATCTGCTAATTTAACCAGTAGTTTTACTCTAACAGCTAATCCACAAAAATACCATGGATATGTTAATATGGTATCTAGTTTTAGATTTATATGTTTAGGTGGTAGAGATACTATTGCTTCTGCTAATTTAACCAGTAGTTCAACATTAACTGCCAAGATGAATAATTTAAGTTTCCAAATAAATGTTCCTGTTAATAATTTCACAGCAACAATTGGTCTAACTACCTATGCTACCAATGTAAGTAATTGGGGATCAAGTTCACTTAATGCAAATGGAGATAGTTTATTCCATGCTACTGTAGAAGGTTATATTAGTAATGGATATAGTATTAATTGGGGTGATGGAACTATTAATACCAGTTTAACACATACCTATTCATCTAGTGGATTATATGTGATTACAGTTAATGCGGCTGTAATTTCTGGAATTGTATTCCCAACTTATACCCTTGGTAATACCACTACAGGTATTGTAACCAAAGTTTATGATTGGGGTATATGGGATCCAATTAATTTTGGATTCTACAACTTATTGGCAAATCATACTCAATTAACCAGTGTTCCAAAATATTTCCCAAATACCAATAGTGGAGTATTTGATAGCATGTTCCAAGGATGTGTTGCATTTAATGATCCAAATATTAAAAGTTGGTTTAGTAAAAATGGAACTAATATAATTTCATCTTCTAATTTAACATATTCTGCTTATAGTAATTTCAGTGGAAATAGTTTGGCCAGTGGAACATTTACTACTGAACCAATTCCATTTGGATCAATCGCCGCAGGTGCAACATTAGAATTTTGGTTATTACCTAGTGGTAGTGGTAGTTTAGATATCGAATTATCAAATGCAGATACCGGTAGCGAATATGCTACTCATATAACATGTACTAATACTAGCATTCAATTAATACCAGCAGGATATACAGGATTACCTTTAATTATATTAAGAGGTGGTCAATGGCATCACATTGCCTTACAAATGTATGAAGGATATTTGTATTTCTTTGTCGATGGTGTACAACAATATTATATAGATGAATTAGTAACAGTTAATCCAAATGCTAGTATAACAAGTCAAGGTAATCCAACAATTTTATCTTATATTAAAGATGTTAATTGTATGGTAACTGTAAATGCAGGTTGTTATCTTGAAGAATTTAGAATTTCCGATGTTTCAAGATATAGTCTTGAACAAGGTACTCCAAATAATCCATTTGCACAAACTATCTATGTAAGTACAACTTCAGGATCAAGTACAGTTATTATAGAGGCAGCTTCTGGACCTCTTAATATTAGTATTAATTCTGGACAATATGTTTATAGTCCAGTTTTGCCAGCCGGAATATATGTAGGCGCAATAATATCTCAAACCAGTGGAACTGTTACATTTACTGCTCAAGATCTTCAGACTAATACATTTAATATGCCTTTAAACATTGGTTTCTTTAATCAAATTCCAGTATCCATTTATGATAATACTTCTAATAACCAATATCTTCATTTAGTAAATCAAGTTTCTGGAACTAGTGGCGCACATCAAATGAATGTATATTTGCCATTTGATTCTACAATTACTATTAGTCAAGGAGATATTATCTTTGGAACTGGATTACCTTCAACTACACAAACTTATATAGGTAGTGTAAGTTCAATGTTTTATACCACTGAAGGTCCTTATAACTATCAAACATATACAATTACTCTATTCAATGCTTCTGGCAATCCGGTAAATTTAACACAGACTATTACATATGGAAGTAGTTCTAATGTACATTTCTATAGTAAAGCAATTAATCCTGGTGGATACAATTCTATAACCAATACTAATAATACTAATTCATTTAGTGTCCCTGGTAGTGCATATTCTTCAGATCCTGCAACAGTATTATTATTGCATTGTAATAATTCATTACAAGATAGTAGTAATTGGGATGGCTTAATGTATGGAGTTGGTGCCGATAATATGTTTAATGGTTGTGTAAGTTTTAATCAAGATTTAAGTGGTTGGAATGTACAATCAATTCAAACTTATATTGGATTCGATACAGGTGCTACAAGTTGGACTGCAAATAGACCAAACTGGCCTGGTATTGTAGATGATGCTGGTAGTGAAATTCCAGCAGGCGGAACTCCTGGACAATGAACCCCATAAGGCAATTGAAATCTATAATTGAAAATGATCAAGCTAAAGAACGATTAGCTATGTGTGAATCTTGTCCAAATTATATAAAATTTACTAGACAATGCAATTTGTGTGGTTGTTTTATGTATGCCAAGGTTCTAATACCCAACGCACATTGTCCACAAAATAAATGGTAAAAAAAATACCCACCTTTTACAGTGGGTATTCCAAATTGGAGAATTTGTAAATGTCAGAGAGAATACAGAGAAATCAGGCAATGGCTGTAGCCTGTTAGGAACCTATGCAACCTTGAATCACATAGTAATAATCTCTCTAACACATTTATTTATATTTTCTTCTTAAAATATGTTAAAAAAGCGGCTTGAACTAGGTGTGCTCCTTCAATTAAGGTTATTCCATCTGGGTGTAAAAATTTAGAACAATTACTACAACGAGTTCGCCAATGTGGTTCCGGAGTAAAGGCCATGCGTCTTTCAACAACTTGATTCTCTACCATTTTACCACAACCCATTGTACATTCACGCTTGACCTTCTTTAATTTTTGTAGTGCAAAGCCCAATGTTTCATTTTCTTCTCTGCTAACAGTAATTCTTTTACCTTTATAAACAACTTCGGTAACACTATCGGCAGGGCGCTCACCTTTACAAACAGGTCTTAGTTCTTTTACAACCCCAACTTCATTGAGAAATTCTTTTAATTTTTCTTTATCCATGAAGATATTTACTGATTATAAACTTTGATAAACTTTTTCTAGGGTTTTTTGGGGTTTTCTAAGGTTTATCAATAAATAGAAGTGCGAGATCTGCAGATCACAAAACACCTTAAGGAGATATTATGTCAGCCGCAAGTTCATATTTAGAAGGTAAAGTACTTAATCATGTACTAACAACTACCGGTTACACAGCACCAACAACCCGCTATGTAGCTTTATTCAACAACACATCAGGTAATGCATTAGCTAACCTACAAAATGGTACATTAACAGATGAAGTTCCAACAAGTGGAACAGCTTATAGTCGTCAGACTGTAACATTTGCCAGTGCATCAACAACTGGTTCAGGTTCTGGAGCAACAACAAGTTCAGCTACCAATGCAACTGTTACTTTTTCAACAGCAACATCTACATGGGGTTCAATTACTCATGTGGCTATTATGGACGCCGCAACTAGTGGTAATGTATTATTCTTTGGTGCTGTAACAACTGCTAAAGAAATCGACACAGGCGATACATTCCAAATTACTTCTGGTAATTTAACTGTAGCATTAGCCTAATTAAATATCTAGAGGGTGCCTCATGGTGGGGTAACCCTCTTTTGATATCAAAACAAAAGTGTAGTCATACACATTCCTAGGAGCGAAAACAATGACAACAAAACCATATATTATTACCCGTGGTGGGAAAGGTAGTCCTTTAACTACTACAGAAGGTGATAATAATTTTACAAACTTACGCGACGCTACAATTAGCGTTAATGATGGCACAAATACAGCCTCTATTGATCTTAACGGATCACTTAATGTAACAGGTACCGGTGGTGCTTCTGTTACTGTTAATCCAGAAAATAACACACTTACTATTGATACTAGTGCTGTTAATCCAAATCCAACAAATTCAACTTACAATGGAAATTTTCCAATAGTCTTTAATCAAGATGATGGATTATCTAAAAATTCTTCAGTTGAAATTAATCCAAATGCTGGAAGAATTCTAGCCAATCAAGTATTAGCTCAAGAAGGAGCGCCTGGTGATAGCGTAGGTTTTAGCTTCCAAAATGATGGTGGATATGATACTGGTTTATTCAGTAATACTGATGGTAACTTACAAGTTTACAATAATAACATTATTACAGCACAAGTTGCTCCAAGTGGTTGGACATTTGAACAACAAATTATCACTTCTGGTGGTATTCAATTCAGTGATGGTACAACTGTTAGTACAGCAACAGGTTTAGTAGGTGCTACAGGTGCAACTGGAGCTACTGGTGCTACAGGTGCTCAAGGTGATATGGGTGTTACCGGCGCAACAGGAAGCCAAGGTGATACAGGACCACAAGGACCACAAGGCATTCAAGGCGACACTGGCCCAATGGGAGCTACTGGAGCTACAGGACCAATGGGAGCTACAGGTGCTACAGGACCAATGGGAGCTACTGGCGATACAGGACCACAAGGCGACACTGGCCCAATGGGAGCTACTGGAGCTACTGGTGATACAGGACCACAAGGCGACACTGGACCAATGGGACCAACAGGTGCAAATGGTACTAGTGTAACTATTGTTGATAGTGTTGCTGATGCTGCCGCTTTGGCTGCTTACAATACTAGCGGTCTAGTTGTTGGTAATGGTATTATCGAAGAAGATAATGGTCATTTACAAGTTTGGACTGGAAGTGGATTTACTGATGTAGGTCAAATTAAAGGCGATCAAGGTATTCAAGGTATTCAAGGTAATACTGGAAATACAGGCGCTACAGGAGCAACAGGAGCAACAGGTGCAACAGGTGCGACTGGCGATACAGGACCACAAGGTTCAACAGGAGCAACAGGTGCGACTGGCGATACAGGACCACAAGGTTCAACAGGTGCCACCGGTGCCACCGGAGCTCAAGGACCTATGGGACCACAAGGTAACCAAGGCGATACAGGTGCTACAGGTGTAATGGGTTCTAATGGTGCAACTGGTGCAACTGGAGCAACTGGTGCAACTGGTTCAGGATATCAATATCAAGGAATTTACAATAGCGGTACAACTTATAATATAGGTGATACTGTTGTTGTTAGTGTACAAGATATTAATCTAAATCCTGTTAAACTTGTTGTTACAGCATTAGTTAATGGAATTCAAGGTATAAATCCTGGTCAATACTGGAATAGAAATTCTGGAACATTTAATAATGCAAATGGTTCTTGGGGTTATATTGCCAACAGTGGAATTGAAGGTCTTGATGGTCAAGGATTTAATTTCAAAGGTGTTTGGGATATTAATTCAAATTACAATTACTATGATGTTGTATTCGATACAACAAGTGGTAATTCTTACCTATGTAAAAGCCAAGTTATTTCATCAAATGAAGTACCATTAAGTGATAATAGTAGTTGGGCTATTTTTGTTCATGCAGGAGCTACTGGAGCTACTGGAGCTACTGGAGCTACTGGAGCAACAGGTGCAAGAGGAGCTGATGGTAATGATGGAGCTACTGGAGCTACTGGAGCTACTGGCGCTACAGGAGCAACAGGTGCTAATGGTACTGATGGTCCACAAGGTAGCATGGGTCCTACAGGTGCTACTGGTGCTACTGGTGCAACCGGTACATTTAGTGGAACATTTGATGCAACTTCAGGAACTCCAACTGTATACAATACAAGTTATTTCGAAGGTACATTGGATACACCAGTAAGTTGGTTAAAGGTTAATGTTGGTGGTTCATACTACTACCTACCATTATTCCAATAATCTAAGTAAGTAGGCAAAAAAGGGGAGGGGAGGTAACTCTCCTCCTATCCCGTTCATATAAAGGAAGAATGATGACAAAGCCAGTAATCGTAACAAGAGCCGCTAAAGGTTCACCGTTAACTCGTACAGAGTTAGACAATAATTTCGCTAACATTGATAATGCCACAATTGGCGTCAGTGATGGCACAAACTCAGGATCGTTAAATCTTAATGATCAATTAAATTTTGCCGCAAGTGGTAGTGCCACAGTGGCTTATAATTCAAGTACAAAAACCTTAACTGTTGGAGCAACTGCTGGAGCTTCTTTGCCCAGTAATGCTAGTGGTTTCTTAAAAAATGATGGTAGTGGTAATTTATCTTGGGCCAGTGCAGGTGGTGGATTGCCTACTGCATTAATTTTCATGCGTATGAATGCTCAAAGTAGTATGAAATTTATATCAGATACTGAAAACTTAAAATTCTATGATACCATTGGATTAACCATTACCAATTCAGATTCTAGTGTTCAATATCAAGATCAAAACAGTACAAGTGGTACACAGGCCGCAACAACAATTTCCTTACCAGTTGGATCATACTATATTAGTTATTTGAATCCATCATGGAAGGGTAGTACTAATTCATATGCCACATGGCGCATGTGTTCATACCATAATGGTTCTGAAGTTGGAACCAATGGTAATAATAGTGGAGTTACTTCAACAGATACTCCTACAATTATTACAGTTACTTCCGATGGTACTGAAGAAAATGATTATAACGGATCATATGCTAGAGTAACTTATGGATATACTTCCAATAACACAGTACAAGAAAATTACACTTGGGGTGGATTAAATCAATTTATTACAGTTGGCTATCCAGATAAAATCTATTGGGTAGCCAATGGAGGAGCCAATGGTAATAATATGGATTGCGTAATACAAATTATAAAATATGCATAAAGGATAAGTTGTGACTGCTGATATTACCTATTTTGTTGATGGATATATAGATTCTACTTATTATGTCTACACGGCTGAACCCGATGCAGAATTAACAAGTACAAGTACATTAACTGCCAATGGTTCATTAACATATGAAATTAATTACACTCAAGCCAGTGCCGTAATTTCCAGTAATATCAGCATCTATGGAACATCAAGTGGTTCAAACATTTTAGGTACAATTATTCCTCCTACAAATATATCACTTGTAGATTCTGATTTAAGAACTTATATTAGTATTACTGGAAATTTCAATGGCTAAACAATTACTTGGAATAGATAGTAGTGTAAAACATCTCGGTTCGGGAAGTTTATACATACCAACCAATCAATATAACGATAATAAAGTTATAATTGCTCCTGCACAAGGTCAAGATTTTAGTATTGCCACTAATGAAGATTTTATTATCAGCATGTGGGCCAATGTTAGTCAATTTCCATTAGGTACGCAAAATGGTGTAAAATATCCTATCATGAGTTATGCAGGTGGACAAATCCAACAAGGTAGTCCAGAAACTTATAATAACTCTGAAGGTTGGGAATTTGGTCTTGTAGCTTATCCTAGACTAGGATTCTTGCCATATTTTTCTTATAATGGCAATATCATGTCTACAGTATATGATCCATCTAATGCAACTGGATCAACTTATCAAGCAGGTTTTGCTCGTTGGCAAGCAACTAGAACCAATGGCGTAATTAAATTTGAATACTATAATCCCAATGGTACTAGTATAAATGTTAATACACATACCACCACTGAATCCATTGCTGTTAGAATTCCAAATAATACTTACTATGGTGATTATTCAGGAGTTAAATTAGGAACAGATATTCCTGTATTTGGTTCCAATGATGCAGATGGTGTATGGGTTGATGAAATATTCTTTGCCCGTGGAGTTAGTAGTGTATTCCAAACTAATCCTGTAGATCCAAATGTATTGCCCGGTGATCCTCCAGAAGATCTATGGCAATTATATGGTGAAATTGCTGATGGTGGTCTAAGTACAACTGTATTCTTATATCACTTTAATGGAAATTACTATGACGATCAAATGGGCATTAAGAATGCTATTGCATCATTAACTAGTACTGCTAGTGTATCTGCTATTGCTAAATCAATTGCCAATGCATCTGCACAATTAACTGTATCTAGTACATTTACCTTAGCGCCGGATGCTATTGAACATTCTGCTACTACCTTACATGCAACTACACAATTAACTGCACAAGCTATCAAAACAGGACATGCAACTGCACATCTAGCAAGTACAACAACTGCAAATGCAACTGCAAATCCAATTAGAACAACTTCAGTTAATATTTTAGCATTGTCAAGTGAAGTTATACTTGGTGGATTAGACAAACAAACTAGTGTAGCATTAGAATCTACATCAAGTTTAACTGCAACTGCAACTGTAACTAGAATAGTAGACAGTGGTATAATTAACTTAGAAGTTACTTCAAGTGTAACTGCACAAGTTATTAGATCAATTAGTATTCAAAGTACACTACATACTACAAGTTCAATTAATTCTTTTGCCGTTAAAACAGCCAATGTATCATCACACTTGCATTTAACATCCGAAATGTTTATTGGCCAAATGGTCGATTCAGGCGTTATTGCAATACATTCAGCATTTACATTGAATTCTATAATTTATGAAAGTGTTATAGATACAACTATTATTTGGTATGTACAACCAGAGAATAAAACTTGGATGATTGAACAAGAAATAACTACTTGGACTATCGAACAAGAAGAAAGAGATTACATAGTACTGATAGAAATTTAAGGAAAAGAAAATGACAACAGGATTTCAAATAGTAAATGATTTACTAACCATTACCAAAGATCCACAAGCGATCCTAACCTATACATTAGATTGGAGCCAATGGTTGGAACAAGGAGATGCATTAAGCACAGTAACTTATACCCTACAAGTTCGTGCTAATGATCCACAGCCAATTGTTAATGTTGATGCAGGTATTATTGGTGGTTACCAAACTTGGATTAAACTAAGTGGTGGACAAGTTGAGCGTACCTATGTAGTAAGTGCTTTGATAACTACTGCACAAGGTCTAACTGAACGACGCAATTTTAGGGTTAATGTAGCCAATCGTTCAGCGTAATGAGTTAACGGACCACGAGGGTAAGGTGAACTAGGGAATTTTGTCCGTTTCCTCCTTAGGTATCAACGCATTGGCAGACGAGCACATACCCCCTCACCCATAATACCAAAAGCCTTGATTATCAGGGCTTTTTTTGTTAGTATGCTAAATACATTAACAAAAAGGAGAAATAAAACATGGCAAATAAACAATCTAATAGTCTAAATCTGAAAAAAGGTGTAGGCTATTATAACATAGATAATAGAGAGAATAAAGATAAGAAAGAAAATATAGCTAATCGCTTTTCTCTTATTTCATCTGGCATCGAGGCAGACGCCTCTCTCGAAAGACCACTCAGTGGCCCACTCGAAAGTCCTCTGGACTTGGCCAAAGGCGAAGGGGCTTTGCCCTGTATGTTTCCTGGAGCAACAGGGCCTACACCTTTAGATGCCGATCAAATTCGTAGTTGCATTTTTCAATTGTTTGATAATGGTGAAGAAAGTGTTCAACGCTACAAATACAAATTGCGTTTGAATTTAATAGATGGTACTAATCCTGAATTTATAGCAAGTCTTACCAAGGATCTGCGTAATTTTAAGAAACACATTCCTGGTGATAATAGACAGCAGATTATAGATGTGGCCATGGCAGAACGCAAGCGAATCAAACAATTAACCGGCAACTGGCCCTATATTGGCAAATTACATTTGAATCCTGGATATGATAATCATAGAAAAACTATTCAAATTGAACCAGATACCTTAGTGGTCATATGGTGGGATCCAGAAGAGCGTGGATGGAGTGGTGCTGTTAAATTGCAAAACTGGGTACATGAATTTGATTTATTTGAACAATACATAACACCCAAACAACGAACACAAGGTGTAAGAGCACAGGACAATTGGCAAAATCCCAAATATGATAAACGCCAAAGACCTAAAACTTGGGCAGAACAGAGGGCACAACAATGAGACAACACCTAGCACCAAAAAGTCAACCTCTGGCCTATCACAACTATCATAATGTAGTGATTAAACTAACAACCAAAAAGGATTCAAAGATGTTTGGACAAGGATACTATTATTGTGTTGATTGCAACAAGTGGGTAGCGTGGTTAAGCAAAGAGGCAACCAATCAAGCAACAGAATTAGGATTGATTGAAACACCAAAACGAACAACTCGTGATGATTTTTTCGGAAAATAATATGACAATTAAACCAACACCCATAGACGCTGATCTATTAGAACTCATGCGAGATATCTACAGCAAATACACAGGCTATCAAGTAGCCGAATGTATCAAAGTGATTCGTATGGAGATAACACAACAAAAAGAAGAACAAGCACTGGATGATGCTATCAGTGCTTTATTGTTGAAAAAGTCTACTTGAGATAAAATTCAAGATTCTTTAATAGTCTAGGATCAGATATATTGTGCTCCAATGCCAGTGCACCATATTTGATAGCTTCTTCTCGGATACCTAGATTGTGTGCGGCCAATGCGGCTAGGTCATATAAATGCCAACCCCAAGCTTCGGGACCACTGGTAAACACATACTCACGATTGGTAATAGTTAAACCCTGTGTACTGGCATAAAAGCATTCCTGCCAATAGCCTAGTTCATAACAGGCCTGTGCTAGATCCAACCAAGTATCGCGAATATAACGGCTTTCATCCACAGCCAATCTAAAATGCTTAAGAGCATTATTATGATCTTTTAACTGCATATAACATTTGCCCATATGACGAAATGCAAAACTACGCTCATGATGCCAAGTGGCCTGTGGCATTGTTAAGTAATGATTCCATTCTTTGATAGCATGTGCCCAATCACCCACATAGAAAAATTCACGGGCCAAATACCAACGATCTCTATGACTGTGTGGATTTTCACTTACAGCGGCCCGCAACATGGGTAGATATTGACTGCGACTTTTTGTTCTATCTGGATGATGTTCAATTAGTATTTGATCACTCACTGCCCAGTATTCTGTAGTGCGTGGATCGGGTTCAATCATTTCATGACATAGATGATGCCAAGTATAACCTGTACGCAGATGTATTTTAGTAGCATTGAATATGTTGCCCATGCCATTGTTGAACCTATACTGCATACGAGTAGTGGATGAATCCCATAGTCTTTCCACTTCATCACGCCAACCTTCGGTCATGATCTCATCCATGTCTAAACTAACACAAACATCTATATCCTGTGGTATTAAGGCTAGTGCGGCATTGCGGGCTGAATCAAAGCGCCACGGTTTTACACTAATTGAATAAACAGTTGCCCCCATTGACTTGGCTAGTGCTACAGTGGAATCTGTTGAACCAGTATCGGCAATAAGAATTAAATCAGCAGACCTACAACTGTCAATGAATGGCTTGACAAACTTTTCTTCATTAAGCGCAATGGCATAAACACAAATCTTCATAATTTCTCCAATAACTATACTATATTTAGTGAAATTAATAAATAAACTAACAAAGGAGAATATATGCCACATGGAAACAAAGGAAGAATACAACGGGGCAAACATGCAAAAGGTCTACTAAGGCCGCATGTTTGGAAATCAGGTGAAGATGCATACAAACATCAAATGTACATTCCCTGGCTTAAGATGAAAGCACAGTGCAACTATAGAAAAGAACAGTGGAATTTACCATTTGAAGACTATTACACCATATGGAATGGTTATTGGGATCAAAGAGGTCGCGCCACTGACAATCTCTGCATGACCCGCACGGACTATGTTGGAGTATGGGAACTGGACAATATAGAATTAATCACCCGTGCTGATCATTGCCGCAGACAAGCAGAATATAAAATGAATGCTAAAAGGAAAAGAAATGAAGCGAATTCTCTATAAGGATCTACACAAGATGCCACCAAGAGAAGGATTAAAATATTCAACTACCTATGTACAACAAACTGCCACACAACGCCAGGAGTTAGTAGTCCATATAAGGCATTGTGTGGAGGAACTTGCTTACTGTATAGAAGGTGATGA
>Ga0214172_1000363_pt1 | contig 20948 bp, 39 predicted proteins | sample TroBogEpilimnion_29_FD_153010 | JGI IMG/M metagenome (GOLD analysis project Ga0214172, IMG submission 153010) | Freshwater microbial communities from Trout Bog Lake, WI - 12JUL2007 epilimnion | ecosystem: Environmental > Aquatic > Freshwater > Lake > Epilimnion/Euphotic zone | place: Trout Bog...
ATAATCCCCGAACAAAAAATGTCCGGGGATTATGGGGGTTTTGGCGAAATTAGTTTTCGTCGCCGTATAGTGCAAATACACCAAATGGTGGTTCTGGATTACGGTCACCGTGGATAATCCAAAGTGTATCACAGTAGTTTGGGTCACCCCAGGATCCGCATGGGTAACCATCTGTAAACACTACCAATTTCTTGGGTTCAATTTCTTCCTTTTTCAAGTAGTTAAAGAAACAATTAAAGTCAGTACCGCCACCGCCTGCTAACTGATATGTTTCCATACCTTCTAGTGTTTCGCTGGTGTAAGTCTCGAAGTTATATACTTCGGTATCAAAACAGGCAATATGGATTTTGTAGCTGTCGAAAGATTCCATAATGCCCTGTACTTCTGACAAGAAATCACGTCCTTGTGCTTCGCCAATGGAACCGGACATGTCGATCATAACGCAGATATCGATGGCATCGTTGGTCTTCATACCTGGCATGACAGCATCCATGTCCCAACCTTTGCGGCTGGTACGCAACCATGTGTAGTCTGACTTGATAGTAGACTCCAATTGCATACGCAACATTTCGCGCCAGTTCATCTTGGGTTCTGTAAGCGAAGAAATAATACGCTTAATGCCTGCAGGCAAGTTTCCTGCGTCACAAGTTTGAGCAGCCGACAGCATAGCTTCTTTGATTTCATCGCGGATCTTGTCACGTTCTGCTTGGCTCAGTTTAGGACGACCTTTGCCTTTGCCACTGCCGTCAACTTCTTCGCCGTCACCTTCGCCCTCGCCATCTTCGTCGTCTATGTGATCGTCGAGCAATTGATTAATAAGATCTCGAATATTAATCTTAGGAGCATTTTTGTACAGGTCGTCGTAAACTTCTTCGTACGACATACCCTCGTATTTAGATTCGTATAAACAAGGAACGCTGGTAACAAACTCGCCAATACGGTGTTTCTTCAAGTCTGCATTAACACAATAATCTGCTGCAATATTCGACAGCATAGGATCGCGATCACCGCGACGACCAAAGTGGTCATAAACACAATGCAGGACTTCGTGTGCGAAAAGAAACTCTACTTCTTTAGGACGCAACATTTTAATGAAACGAGTGTTGTAGTAAAAGTTACGACCATCTGTTGCAGCCGTCGAGCACCATTCGTCGGCATTGACCAACTTCATACGAGTAGCCAAGTTGCCGAAAAAACTAGCACGGAGCAACATGCCAACTCGTGCTGTAATAAGGATTTCACGTACTTCGCGATCTAACTTAGGATCCGTTGGACCAATTAAGTTGGCGAATTTTTTAGCTAGTTCTTCGTTAGCTGTATCTGTAGCAGTAGACATTTATAACTCCGTGTTTTCAGTATAAAATATTATAGCATGACCTGAATTACCGGTCAACCGCAAAAAACCTCTGCTAAACATTGATTTATAAAGCAATCCATTGTATAAATCCATTTACCGTTAATTTCCGCTAGTACATTGTGGTTATGATCCAGTATCGGCTTACTAGCATGATAAAAATCTTCACTACTATTTTTAATTATGCTCTCTAATTGATCAACTAATAACCGCATACGATCTTCAATTCGATACTGTTTATCGTAACTCTCGCTAATAAGTGTATTAAATGTCTTGAATCCTAAACTTCGCAGATAATCAAGATATCCACAGGTTGATGATACTAAGAATGGTGTTTTGGTTGCTATAGGTTTAATAGTTTTTTCAGTTACAAAAAATCCATTTTTATATAGAGTTTCCGGAACTACTTCTAGCCAGCAACTGAGATATAAATCCATGCTAGGTATCGCAGGAGAAGGTGCACCATTGGAATCGGTAACATCTCCTATAAAGGTTTTCTTATAGTTTTTTGAATCTCTAAACGAAGCATATCCTTTATTTAATAATCCGGGTCGAGTTAATAGTTCATTCCATAATACTTGTCTATGCGGACTAGATCTTTTCTTGATCATAGTTAGAAGAAAATCATGAGCCGGACTAATTTTATCTATTATAGCATTGCGAATTCTAGGCATATAAAGTTGCCAATGATAAGGCCAAGTCTTGACTTTAATATTTTTAAGTTTTAATAACCTACATCGATCGGATATACCTGCTTCTGAAAATAAAGTAATTTTGTTTGCAAAAACATCTTGGTCAAATTCTAATAATAATCTGTTTATTTTAACTAATTGCATAAGCATATCGAATCTACCAAATACCCAAAGGTGATTGTTGCCCTGGCAAAATTTTAAAAGCTGTTGTCGACTAACTGACCAATCTAACAACTGTTCTAAACAGACACCGTCGATTATTAACAGAGTATCAGTTAGTTGTTCTGGGATAACATACCTACCAAATGGATCAACTTCAGTATTCCAAAGAACTTGTTGATCATACGCGATGCGATTAAAATCAAAATACTCTGTTAATATAGCTAGTTGAGAATCATAGTTTACAATAATATTCATTTGGGTATAAATTTTTTCATTGGTATAAGATTAGTAGCACAATAATGATCGTAACATTGGCGAATAAGGTCAATGTCCGCCGTTCCTAACGCTAACAGATCAAATAATTTTTGTACTTCTATAATTCCCTGTTCTGGGTTTAGTATAGTACTTAAATTAATAAAATATTGATCGCAATAGTTGTTTGATGGATCTATTAGAAGGCTTTCTCGATCTCGAAACAACTGCATAACAGGTTCGTTAATAATAAAGTTTCTTGCAAACTCTTTCCATGTACAATCAAAATGATATTGATTATTAAATTGTATGTTTTTAAATTTGGCTTTTAGAAACTCTGGATGATTTTCTTTACTGATCCATTTACCATCTTCCCACCCAAATAATTTAATCCATCGAGTTCTATGTAACCACCGTCTGCTTTTATTGTCAGCTATTATATTAATAATTTTATTGCCGTACCCAAACTTTGGTACACTTGTCTTATTTAATCTTAATGCTGTATATTTGTTTTGGTCTATATTGTCTAGGAATAACTGGTCTTTGCGTTCTGTTATTAACTTTAATAGTCCGGATTCGGTAACGTTATTCCCACGCGGATATTTAGCACTAAAAAAATCAAGTTGGTAAGGATGGTGAGGTTCGTGTTTAATGTGATTATCTAGATCACTAACAAATTTAATTTTAAACCAAATTAAAAATTTTTCTGCAAACTCTGTGGTTCCTTTTAATTTTTCTAATTCTGGATTCCAGCAGGCAACCTTACTGCTAGTTTGCAATAAGGTCAGTAAAAATGTACCGCAAGAACCGGGTGCATACCGAACAAATATAACTGGAATCATTATTCCGTTGGATGAGATAATTGAAAAAACGCTAATTCGCGGTCTGTAGCTACATATATGCGTAGATCGTTATATAAGTTGCTCCAAGACCATGATTCGTTGCAACAGCTGGGCATTGAATACTGATTCGGTGCACCCAACGGATGATTACCGAATTTTTGTTTCATAAGGTGCGCAACAGTATTAACTGCTGTATTGTATCGTTTTATATCTTTGTACTGTTTAATTTCTGCAGACCACCCGTATGTTCGGGTAAACCACTGCAATGCATCATTAAAGTACTCGGGACCGCGGTCGCTTTGCATACGAGATGTAAAACCAACATAGTATTGAAACAGATCTGAATGGCTGTATCGTTTGTCGAGGCGTTGTATAGTATATTTCATCTTGAGTATTTAAGACTAAACATTATAGCATCCTCGATATCTCTGAAACGGAAATCTAATATCCAAACATTTGGTCTGTTATCGCTAGGTGTAAAGTAGTTCCACCGATACTGATCGTTCTTGTTAGGAAATTCTTTCCAAAATTTCCTCCAAAAATCTTGGACTTCTCTATGATCGTACGGGTCAAAAGTAACCAATACACGATGTGGTTGATCGGGAGGGGGCTGACACCCCTCTTCCCTAAGTACTACCTCAATGTCAGCCCCCATAACTCTTACGAGTTAGCTGACAAGATGTACTTGCCGTAACGCTGGTGGAACTCGTCGAAGTTCTTCAGCTTGGTTGGTTGGAAAGGCAAGTTGTATGTGGTAAGAGCAATACGAGCACCCATAACCACCAACTCGGTTTCAAAGTTCTTCATCATGTAGCTGAAGAAGTTATCTGCCATGGCATGGAATTCTTTGTCACCAATTTTGGCTTCAACCGCAGCCTTCAATTCGTAGCACATAGAAATAACCAGCGAGTACATAGCTGACACTTCTTTAACTTCCAACTCAGTGGCCTTGCCTGACAGTACATCTTCTGGATTAGGCAGCTTGCTGGCATACTGACGGTGTGCCATAAACTTGTGTGCAAGACCTTCGCCGACAGTACCTGCAATCAAGTCGGTTGCAGTAACTGAATCCAAGTCCTCATCTGCAAGCAACTCCGATACAAAGGTCCACGAACGTGGTGTAGCAAACGCACGTGAGCTGGACTTGGCATCAAAGTCGTACAAGTCCTGTTTAGCAAAGGTCAAGAAACCTACCACGTCCTTGTGGATTTGATTCTGTACAGCCCACTCTTGCCAAGAATCAAAGTCTACCTTCATTTCGGCGTGAACGAAACGGTTGGCAAGCGGAGTAGGCATACGATAAGTAACACCTTTATCTGACTCACGGTTACCGGCAGCAATCATTACAACATTGTCGGGCAAGACATACTTACCAATACGACGGTTAAGTACCAGCTGATAGGCAGCAGCCTGTACAGCAGGAGCAGCCGAATTCATTTCGTCCATAAACAGAACGACTACAGGATACTGGCTAGCAGTAGCTTCGTCGGGCAGGTCAATTGGAGGAGCCCAATCCATCTTACCAAGTTCTTTATTATAGAAAGGGATACCACGGATATCGGTCGGATCCATTTGGCCCAGGCGCAGGTCGATCATCAAGCCGCCCATATCACGGGTAATATCGGCTACAACTTCTGACTTACCAATACCTGGAGGACCCCACAGAAAGATTGGGCGTTGAATTTTAAAACATTTGGCGATGGCTTTGCGGGCACCAACTGATGTAACTGTGCGGTGGTCGTATGACATAGTGTTTCCTTTAGGAGGTAGGGAAAAATAAAATTAATTTGTACTGCTATTGAAATACTATTATAGTGCTAATTACATTACTGGTCAACTAACTTTTTTACTTCGGTATGGTCGACTATTTTATGCGTATTCGTTGATATAAGCATCAATCAAACGCAGGGCTCTGTTTTCCTTGCCCCCTACGTGCCAGTAGGTAATATCCTCTACTGCAAGCCCGTTGTGCCCGCGATAGTTCTTACCGTCTTTATAGTTATAAATTGTAATTACAGTTCCGTCCTCAAACTCTAGGCCCCACTCTGCATCTGTCTTGTGTCCGTCCCCGTCCGAGTGCGGAACCCCAAACAGCTCTACCAACAAAGCATAGCTGATATTGATACAGCCTCTTAGGCTAGTCCCATTTAATTTGCGCCAGTCTGTGCAAGGCTTAAACATCATTTGACTCCACGTTGTAAACGGCCCATAAGCAGGGCTGTGTATAGTTTAGCTTTAAGTAGATCATTCACCAGTTGTTCTTCAAGTGTATAACCACGTGGCTGTTGCACTTGAGGAACACAGCGGGGTTTAACAATTACTTTACGCATTTATCGCTCCGTTTGCGTTACTGTATAACTATTATAGCCTAAATGCCATTTTTGGTCAACCAAAGAAAACCCCGCATTAACGGGGCTGTAAAGTGTGGTTTTTCTGCAACAAAGTGTAAAAACAGCCGAATAACGCCTTTACAGTGTTATTCATGTACTTACGGGCGTTTTGTGCGTTTTTGACGCTTATTTTACATCGTTGGCCCGTTCCCGGACTTGAAGCCCACGGTGCCACCTTGTTCCGTAATCCTTTTTAAGGCATCCTCAAAAAGGATAGGAGCGAAGTCTGTTTGCTCTACACAGGCACACCAGTATCTTGGATCAATCTCATCGCTGTATAAGATTTCACCAGTTCGGGCATCAACACCTCTCGCCTTCATCACACGGTTGGCGTGGAGGTGACCGTGAATATTCGTACCAAATCTACCAAGGCTTGCTTCGTGAACGGGAATATGACTGAGAATCATTCCGTTAAGTACATGGTACGCCCGAAGCTCACGGAAGTGCTGTCGGTATTCATCATCACGGAAGATGTCGTGGTTACCGCGGATAAGAACCTTGTCGCCGTTAAGCCGAGCAAGTGTCTTAAGAGCCTTGCGGTTAATGACGCAGTCGCCCAGGTGATATACTTTATCATTTGGGCGTACTCGATCGTTCCAACGACGAACCATTTCCTCGTCCATTTCCTCGGGATCATCCCAAGGACGAAGTTTAGTCACACCGTCGGCTCGCATAAACCGGCATACGCCAGCGTGACCAAAATGTGTGTCGCTTACAAGAAATACTGCTGGCATTGCGTCCTCCTTTATGCTGTAATCCATTCACCATCGTTACGATATTTTATCGTTTCTCTACCATCATAATCTTCGATAGCAAATTCAGTTCCTACAGGGATCCATTCGACTATGGCTTCACTCAACCCGGCCAAGTGAGCATCAGGCCATTTGAGTGTAGCGTAGGCTTCAATTTCTTCCCAAGGGCGTTCGTTAATGATTAAATCAACAAGCCCTGGATCAAAGATCAGTTCCTCGCAATGTTTTTGTAAACTGTTCCAGGTCGACCAGCCAGCACCGTGCCCGGGGCTGTATACTACAGCTACAAAGCCATTTTCAATGTACTTATTCATGTAAAACTAATTTTGCTTTGATTGTACGAAGCTGATCTTGTGTTACTGCATTGATTGTATCTGCCAGTCGATCAGCACGGGTTGGGAAGATATTTATCAGCTCTTCAGCCAACTTCAGGATGCTGTCATTACTCAGTGATGCAATTTCAATGGCTAAGTTTTCAATATTCATTTTTGACTCGTATCGTTAAAACCAGTTAATCATAATGTGCGGGACAATAACAGGCAATGACAATACAAGAATTAGTATCGCTGTCCCTAACAATAGTTGTCTTTTCACTTGTCTTCTCTATGTTGTGAACGGAACTCTCGCTTGAGCCACCATTTGTAAAGTGCCCAATACTCCACCGGTGATTTAGTGTAGTCGCGATAACCCTCGCATTCATCTTCGTGTCGGTACCACATTTCTTGTACCCAATGTCTAAATCTACTTGCTCGCTTCACGTTTAATTCTCCTACACTCTTCTCGTACTGCAATAGGAAAGTCTGGATGAAATTCTGCTAGGCTACAATCGTACACTTTGCTTTTTGGCATGTAGATCAATCCCCGGGCAGCAATACCCACTAGTACCATCATTATAATGATACTAAGGGCATTGTTCTTTACTAGATTAAGCACCTGCTTCGTCGCCTGCTTCGTCGCCTGCTTCAACCGACATCTTCGGCTTAGGAGTAGGAAACCGAACAAACGCACCGTTGCCTACTGGGAAGGAGATAAACTGCAGAGCAGCCAGTTCCCGAGCAGTCAGCTCACGTGGCTCGGACTTCTTTGCCTTGGCCGCCTTAACCTTGACCTTGACTTCTTTCTTGGCTTTGGGTGCCTTAGCAAAAGGATTCTCATCCTTTACCATGCCAGTCAGCAGTGCCAGCACCTCTGCATTGCCTTCGCCAAAGCCCATGGCCAGCAGGGTCTTTGCAGCATCTGCCTTACCGAATGCAGGCGGCTGGAGCTCTACCAAGTTGATCTCAGTGTCGTTCAGCCGGGCCAACTGGGCAATACGCTTTTTGTCAGTAGCAGTACGAAACTTGAGAACGCCATCAACACGCGAAGTACCTGCAAAAGTGATAAAGTTAGACATATTTTTTACTCCGTTTTGTTAGTGTATATACATTATAGCCGAAATGGCATTTCTGGTCAACCAAAAAGTGCATAAAAAACACACAAAATTGTAGCTAATTCTACAACAAACATCAGCACTAAAATAGTGCAATCTAAGCCGTATTGGGCGGGATTTTCCTTCATGTTGTTTTTATGCAACACGTTCGTATGTTGCACGGAAGTAGCAACCATAAGACCCGCTTGCATATTCCTCACAAAAACGACGAGCTTCTGCTTCGTTGTCAAAGAACTTGGTGCCCATGGGACGCTGGCCCCAGCCTGCTTCATATTCAGTCATTGTGACTTTGTACAGATGGGAAACACGGACTTCTGCCATTTTTAACTCCTTGTTATCTACTACAACTACAGTATAGTTGGTCTGAGATTTCTGGTCAAGAAAAAGCCCTGAAAATACAGGGCTAAAAGTGTTGTATTTTGGCAACAATTTACTATTCTTCAACTCCGAAATAATGTTTAATCCAATTACTGGTTCCTGTAGTACAACAGACGCAGCCTGGCCCTCCTTCGGCAACATCTGCACAGGCAAGAATAACCGACTCGACGAACTTTTCTTTGTCAAAAATTTCAAACTCACCAGAAGTATCAGTTGCTGGATAATAAGTAGTAGCCTGTTCAGCAAGTTGTCGGATCCGTGGATGCATCACTCAATTCCGAAGTGTCTTGTAATATGCTGAGGAGTAATTGGTTCACCTCCTTGAATATAATAATATCTTACAACATCTGCACATTCCTGCACCACAGTGCCCAGGAGTATTTCCAAATCTTCCTGCGACATTGTGTAGGTAACGTGGACAACATGTTGACCTAAATCTGTGCGTTCTACTCGGAGAGCAGGAGCCGGAACACCAGCTGCGGCTATTAACTTTTTCATTTGTTCGTTCATTTTTATTCCTTAGTTAAATCAATAACTGCCGAAACAACAAGACCAACACACACAATAATTGTAACAGTAAATATAATAACAACGACTATACTCATTCTTCAACTCCGAAATGTTTCAAGATAGCAGATTCGCCGCTGGTGCCACTATGTTGCCATTCTTCAAAAGCAATACCAGCACATTCTCGCACAATCAACTCGGCGAACTCTTCCAACATCAAGATCAAGAGTGCCATAATCGGTGTATCCGCTACGTTCGTTCACAGTGGCTCCAGCTTGTGCGGCAAGTTCTCTAATTCGTTCGTTCATTCGTCGATCTCTGCGTATCTGATCCTCCAAGCACCTGATTCGTTTGCTTTTGGATTGTCTGACCTATAATCTATCTGTGCTAGATAATACCAGGCCATATATAAATAAATTCGTTTACCAGAATCTTTGTAGTGATCAACAAAAGTCTTTAATCCGTCAGTGTCTCTGATAATTTTCACTTGTGCCTGAATTGGTTTATTTTCTAAAACTGCAATCGGTGCTCCCATGTATCCGGAAACATCCATGTTTTCAGATAACCATCTGATAGCATCAAAATTAAAATGGCGATAGCCAGAAATGTCTGAAATAAATGCAGATGGTTCCATCGCAGTTTTCCATTCGTCAAAAGTATTAAATATACCTAACGTGCCTACATCTTCATCATTTTTAAATTCCATGTCGTTCTCCTTAATTACTTACTCTGCATATTCATAAATGGTACTGGTGCGCTACCGTAAATATTAACAGGAAGTTTACCGTCCCAACGTTTAGCTTGTTCCAAGCTAACTAGACTTGGATTCTTACCCAATGCGTCTGCCATCTTGGCTGATGCTTCTGCTTGTGCGTTACCTAGAGCCTTGACTGCATCTGCTTCTGCGTTTGCTTCCAATCGACGAGCGTTAGCATTAGCCGCCGCTAGTGTCTCACGTTGTCTACGTTCGCCGTCGGCTTGTGCAGATAGACGATTAGCTTCACCCTGAGCGGCAATCAACTTAGTTTCTGCTTCAATCTTAGCTTGTTGTTGTTGACGCTGTGCTAGTACGATTGCCGCTTGTGCTGATTGTGCTGAAGCCATACGCTGATTGTACTCTGCTGGCAATTCATCAATACTGACTTGAACTTCGTTGACGTTGATTCCCCATTCCGTACTTAGAATTTGAGTAACTGCGGCTTGAAATTCAGACAGAGTTTTCTCACGATCTTCGCCAGCGATCTGCATCAAATCATGCTTGCCCATAATATTACGCAGGGTATTAATAATATTTGGATTCAAGTTAGCTGTGATGTCGCCACTGCCTTGTTTACCTGTTTGATACAATAGACGATATACGCTGGCAGGTGGAATCTCTGTTGTTACTCCAACTTTCAATTTCAACGTGAAAGTGTCTTTTGTAGTAACAGCAACAACACCAACGTTGTCTGTATTTCGACTGACCTGCAAACAATCTACTGATTGAATGAAAGGAATCTTAAAGTGCAAACCAGAACCGATTGGGCCTTCATTTACATTAATGGCTTTTTGAAACTGAGTTACATAACACAACTCTGTTTGAGGTACGCTATAAAAGCTACCGAAAAAGACAGAGATAACAAATAGTGCAACAACAGCACAAATTACTCCCACTACAGTATTGCGAACGCTTTTCATAGATTTATTTCCTTGAGTTGTGATTACATCGTCTTCGACTTGGAGCTTCTTCATTTCTTCCAACATCTTATTAAGATCTGACACGGTGTTTCCTTAAAATGCGTATGGACTAAAAGTTTTTTCTTTAACACGAGTTAGCAACAACCGTGTACCTTTGTTTTCAAAGATAAAGCGGCTACCGTTGTTGTCGACCTTGATCAAGTCATTTGGACTGAAACGATTACGTGTCCAAGTGCTGTCGCCGTCGTCATCTTTTTCTGCAGACTCGTATTCGATCTGCACTGTTTTGGCCAATGGATTACCTTCGAAAATATCTGGGTAAGTTTTACCTTCGGCTTCTTTGCCGTCGATCATCAATTTAACTTCATATTTGCAACCGTAATCAAACTCAGGTTTAGCATTCAGCAGCTTCATTGCTTCTTGTGGAGGCTCGCCATAGCGATTCATTTCTTCAACTAGAGCCTTAAGCATATCAAAGTTAAACTCAGCAAACAAGTTAGCCATTGAACAGATACGATCAATATGCTCTACTGCCTTGAGATTATCTGTACAATATTCAACGATAAATTCAGTTGAAAGACCAGTAAAGTCAATCATGTAGAAAATACGACCCGGACGATTACGCATATGTTGATCTACACGCCATTTATCATTACAGGTCAAGATAAACAGTTTCTTACCTGAATACACACCATCCAACAGAGTAAGGATAGCTTCTTGTTCGTCTTTGTCGTAGACCTTTTCAAACTCGTCAAACAAGATCACGCAAGGCTGACTGATAGTTTGCAGTAAGGTATTGAACTTTTCGCCAGTAAAAGCATCGTTGATAACAATAGTAGGAACACCCTGCTTGGCCAACTCGATACTGATCTTTTTGCTTAATAGTGTTTTACCAGAACCCTTTTCACCTGTTAGCATAACACCAGTTGAGTGGCTACGCTGCCAAAAGGTATTGATAATACGGTCTATGTTTTTCAGTGTATCACCGTAGATTTTACCCGATACTTCAAAACTGTCAATATGTTCAAGATACATGTTTTCAAACATATCGAGTTTGATTACATAATTGCCGGCAGGCAACTCGGAATGGATATCCATTGCTTCTTCCGAAGCTACTTTGTAAGTATTACCCGACTTTAAGAAATGTGCCATTGCGTTCTCTAATGATTTAATACAGTTATTATAGTGCATATCGCAGTATCTGTCTATCTTTTTCGGTAAGGTCTGATAAATATATGTACATAAAGGATAATCAAAATGAAAAGAATTTTCTTAAGCATTTTACTACTAATTGCAGCAGTTGATGCCAATGCTTGGACACAACGTGCTCCAAACCCACCTCAAGCCTGTTCGGTACATCAACCCTACGGTTTTGCTCAGACTAATTTACCATTGCAACCAATTTGCCGTCAAGCATATTTGGTCGCATATGATGCAGCAGCTAAATTGCCAAACTATGTAGCATACGAATTGCTACCACAGAATGCATTAGGTTGCGTTGCTCGTACCAATGCTTTTGCCACAGACCAATCAGTGCCAAACGGTGCTACGCCACAAGACTATGCTGCAACAGGATACGACAAAGGCCATATGGCACCCGATGGTGACTTATCTTGGGATGTACAAGTAGAATTTGAAAGTTTCTTAATGACTAATATGAGCCCACAAGCAGGTAGCTTGAATCGTGGTATTTGGAAACTGTTGGAAACATCAGTACGTGGTTGGAGTTATCAATTAGGCAACAACTTTACTGTTATTGCTGGCGGTTTGTATAATGCACAAGACAAGACAATTGGTAAAGGTGTTGTAGTACCGCATGGCTTCTACAAGATTGTCATTAACAATAACACCGGTGCTGTAGCAGCTTGGGAATTCCCACACGTTGCTCCATATCCTAACTTAGGTAATGACTTGACCAAGTTCCGTGTGCCTATTGCACAACTTGAACAAGCTGCTGGAATTCAATTCAAGTTTCCACCTAATGCACAAGAACTGCCCCCAGGCAAAGAATGGCCTGTAAACTTTGGTGCACTAACTCAGGCTAAACGTGCAAAATGCGGACCTAACGCAGAAGATTAACCCGGCCCCGAAAGGGGCTTTTTAGTAAGCAGATTTATTGTCTGTAATCTTTGAAGTATCGTGTATTAAATGGCCTCGATTGTTATAGACTTTGACATGATCGCCTTCGGCCTTTTCAGCAAATCCCAACGCATCTTCTAATTTTTCAAATGCGTGGTCAGCAAAATCCAATACTCCCTTTACCCAACTGTGTACTCTGACTTTATGATTGGCCATATTAACCCTTAAAATATTTTGCCCAGATCTTACGTGTCTGGTTACAATATTTAACCAATCCAAGTTGATTCAAATAGACGTTTAATTTAGGATGATGTACAGCGCGAGCAATAGCATGAGCAATTTCATCTGTTTCTGTGGGCTTGGCATTAAACAATCGGCTACCCCAGGGTATTTCTCTTGTGCCTACCACAGGTATACCTTGACTAACTAAATCGGCAGTAACAATATTAAATGTTTCGGAAAAGTTACATTGCAACCCAACATCCATTTCGGCACATATCTCTAAAAATTCTTCTCGTGGAGCCCATTCATGACAGATCAGTTGATGTCCGTGATTGGCCAATTGCTGAAACATACCTTTTAAGTTGTTCATAATAGGTTCGCCCTTGCCCTCGATACGTCCGCCATTGACATGGAATCGCAGTTGTTTACCGTGTTCATTGGCATACTTTAATGCTGCTACTGCCTGTGTTAAATGATTTTTAAGAGGCCGTACAGCACCAAAGCAGGCAACATCAATCCAATATTTTTCAGTACCACGATAACGATTGGGCTCTACCTTACGTTTTTTTCTAAACTGTAAAGGATAATAGTTGGGCAAGTATATAGCACTACGTTCAGTATCGGCTTCGGTATGTTCGGGTATTGCTGTGGCCAAATAAGTTTTAACTTCGTCGAGCATACGAGGACTATTGGCTGCAATGGTAATCTGTGGGAACCTTGCATAGTCACCAATCCAATCCATGGCCATACCTTCGCCGGCTAAGAAAGGCATGTCGCTGTGTAGTCTTATAATCCATTGCACGTCTGGATGTAGTCGTGTTAGTACTGCAAACTTAGTAGGAACTACCCAAAGTCCCTCAATGATAACGTGTGTAGGTTTATGTTCTGTGACCATAAGGTCAATATCGTTGTTATCAACAGCAACTTCTATTTCGGCATCAAACTTAGACTTTTTCAACATGTCGCACATAAAGTTGGCCGAGTTGAATAGGCCTGTACTCATGCCTTTGGGATTATGTTTTTCAGGATTGTAATCTTCTCTTCGTTTGAGAATGAATAGGATTTTTGTTGCCATTGTCAGGTCCGTTATGTATGTATATATTTATACCTACTACTATGACCGTATTATTACTTAGAGAACAAATCCAGCAATAGTAATCAATGCATTGATACAGAGGTTAAGATTTTCTTTTAGCTGTAAGCCGCCCATATCATTGATAATATTGATCTGACGTTGTACATCTAATAGAGTTTCTTTGATTTCATCATTGTTCATTTGTCCCGATTCAGCTGCTTGTACTACCTGCATACAGAACTGAGCTGCTGGAGCAAAATTAGGATCACCGTGCTGTATAATTTGTGTTAGCGTAGCTTTAACTTGATCTAAATTCATCTGGGTCGTTTTCCTATAATCGGTTGAATGGTTATAGCACTATTTTGCAAGCTACCGAACTTTAACTTACAAAACATAGCACTGACAGGTTTTCCAGATTGATATTGTCGAACCAACCCCTGTGCTATTTCATTAAGACTCTTGCTGGCATTATATACGTCATCGTTATGCTGTAGTTTTTCGCTGTAGTTTTCTAATAGTTGAGTTTTATCAGCAATAGCTTCTGCATTTGCAGCACTGGCCGCAGCATTATCACAAGATCGAATAGCCTTAGCGGAATCGGTACGTATCTGTGTGACTAACATGTATTCGTTGTTATCAAACTTACCTAACAAATAACTATCTGCTATAGTACAACCAGATAACATAACAATCAATGCTAACGCAATTGTCTTCATTTTAGCGTTTCGAATATTTCTTTTTGCTTCTTATGCCAGTCTTGCCAAGCTTCGACTTTTAATCGGCATTCGTGATATAGTCCGTAGTTAGCAACTACAATAGCCATAACGTCACTTAGCTTATCAGTATCGGCTGTTTGCTGTAAGTCTGGACAAGTTTCCTGTAGTGTTGGAGGTGCATCGGGAAACTTTACAGTTATAGGAACTGCTGTAGTACAAGCAGCTAACAGTAGCACGGGCACTAGCAATAGCAACTTCATTTCTTGTCTCCGGTAGTATCAACTGGTTTAGCTGCTGTGTTTAATATAGATATAACTTCGGGGTCGACTTTACAAGTAGCATCTATCTTGCTGGCGTCTTGTCTAAGTACTGTTAAAGTCTTATACTGTACATCTCGTACTACCTGTACACGATCCTTATACACATACTCGATCTGTGTATTAGTCTCGGCAGCTTTCTTTTCAGCTTCGGCTACCTTTTTTTCAGCTTCGTCAATCTTTTCTCGCCAGGCTTGATTAGCGTCAAACATGCCGTATCCGTATATACCGGCAACTAACATTACAGTACTGAGAATACGTATAGGTTCGCGATAACTTTTTACCCATAGTGGACAAAAGTTTATAAACAGTCCTACTGCATATAAACCCAGTCCTCCAAACATCAACCCAAAAATGATTAAATGCAAATAACCATTGGGCAAAAAGTTAAGAAGCCACATTAGTTAGCCTCCGAATATCTGTAGTGCTTGATGGAATTTATTAGTACGATCTTCAAGACCAATTGTACCACCGTTGATCTTCTTAGTCATTGTCAAGATATCAGCATTATCGGCACAGGTGTTCAAGTTAGCATTTTCCCAGAACCAGCAGGCACTTTGAATAGCACCTTCGAATGTACCTAAAAATTCAGGAACTTCTTCAACAGGAGTTTGAATACTGTCAGCAAATGCTTGATAGTTGTCTTTGCCGGTCAACTGAATCAATCCACGACCACAATAGCGAAATCCATCGCCAGATGCTTCATCGCCGTTGCCCATACGATTAGCATAGGCACGATTAGCAATAGCTTCTTGATTATGTGCATATTGGTTAGCTACTTCTATATTAGGAAAATGACTGGGCCAAAGTCTAACCAATGTCTCTGGACGATAGTTTAAGTTTTCTTTTAAAGCACGAAAGCCGCCTGATTCATGCGAACATTGTGCCAAGAAAGCAGCAACACGACGTGGTGTATCAATTTCATAATCTGGAAGAATTTTACATAATGCTTCATACCAATGATCTAAATATGGATTGCCTGGTATGATTTGTGCAAGCTGTTGTTGTGTAAAGTCGAATTTAAATGCCATTTACGGTCCTTATTTTTTTGGTGGTGTAGTTGGTAATGCTGTACTATCTACCTTTTTATGCACCTTGATAGTTTTGCAGTTTTGCTTAACACTACCATCTTTGTTTTTAATTGGTTTGCCTGATTTGTCTTTAGCTGGATGACAAACTTGCTTGGTCTCTGTAGCTGCATATGTAGCTGGAACAGCAAAAACTAATGCCAGTGCTAATAATAGCTTCTTCATGATTTTATCCAATTATTTCTTAACACAAACTTCGTGTTGGCTACGCTCGCCACCTTCAATGTGGCAAACATCTTTATTACCGGCACAAGCTGATAATGTTGCTACTGCTACTAATGCGAATAATGCTGCTAATTTTTTCATTGTTCTTTCCTTTTATATTGCAGGTTGATCGTCCTGCGGTACTACTTTTTGACCCTTAGCATTTACTGGCACAGCTGGACTTGCAGCAGGTACCGAATTGAAACTTGAGCCAAATCCTGCTGCAGGTGCTGCAGGTGCCATCGGAGCAGGTGTGCTATTAAATCCGCCGCCGAAACTGTTATTACTTGAACCAAAACCACTGTTTGGCTGATTGCTGACATTTACCTGACCCTGACCAGGTGGAACGTAAGTTGAACCAAATCCGCCGCTATTCATACCGCTATTCATACCACCAAATCCGCCCATTGATTGGGCTGGTGCTTGATTGCTGACATTTACCTGACCCTGCCCTGGAGGAACATAAGTTGTACCTGCTCCTTGGCCGAATCCGCCTAGACCACCATTTTCTGCTCCGGCCATTTTTTCTTTAGTACGACCGTAAGCTGCAATACCTAATACAGCACCCATTGCCAAGTGGAATAAACCAGCACCTTGTAGTGTTAAAGGTTGCCATTGACTATTGACCTGACCGTGTGCATATGCTTGTAACAAACTCCATAGAACTGGAAAACCAATAAAATCCATCATACAAACAGCCATGTACATCCAGCCCATCATTGGACGCCATTTGCTATTCATCCAGTCTTCTTTCTTTTGTTCGCTCACACTTACACCTTGTTCTTCTGACATGCATTGCTCCTAATGGTTATTATTATGTGAGTATTTATCTAAACAGTCAGTAGAAAAGGGCCCTAAGGCCCTTTTATTTAATACACGTATTTAATGATTACTTAATAATAGTAATCACTACACGACGATCTGGTGCAAGGCAAGCAATCAATTTAGCATTAATTGGACCCTTACATTGCGATGTCTTTCCTGATGGTTGTGTAAAGCCTACTCCGCCAACTGCATAATCTGCTTTGGTTTTTGTGCCTAAGTAGCTAGCAACTGAACGAGCACGAGCATCGCTTAACTTCTTATTATATTCGGCAGTACCAATACGATCGGTATGGCCTACAATAATAACACTACCACCAATTTGTGCTACTAATGCATCTAATGCTTTTTTACCAGCAGCAGTTAATTCTGCTGAATCAAACGCAAACAATACATCGGCACTTAGTGTAACTGGAGTTGGTTTTGCAGCTGGTGCTGCTGGAACTGGATCACATCCTTTAACTGCATCAGCAGCAGTATAACTGCCGTTATGCAAACAAAGTCCGGAACCTGTTTTTACAATTTGACCTGAACCATCTACTACATACCCCTGGGTACCTTGAGCGGCAACCAGGAGTGTAGCAGTGGATAACAATACGGCTAATAATGCTTTCATTGTTATCCTTTAGATTAGAACGAGTGACGCATACCAACACCGACTAAAGTGCTTTTCACACCGTCGAGCATTGCATAGTTATTGGCATAGGAAGCATAACCATATGCAGTAGTACGCTTGCTAAAGTCATATTCGTATCCAACTGAGTAGATGCTTTGATTAGCACCGAATCCTGTTAAATCACCAGTTGGTTGAGCTAATTGGTAAGATGACAATATTCTGCTATTTGCATTTACTGGAGCAGTTACGCCAACCAAGTAGCTGTTAGCACCAAAACCGTTTTGATACAATACTCCGCCACCTGATGGCCAGTTTGTAGTAATACCAGAGTTGACAAGAGGTTGTGTACCTGCAATCCAGCCACTACGTGTTTGACCATAAGCCAATGCTGCCTTAACAACTTGGAAGTCATAGCTACCGCCTAAAATCCATGCCTTGGGTGTTGATGGATCAACTACACCAGGTACATTTGACTGTGGCATAACTTGGTCGTAAGTTGCAACAACAGTCAACGGACCGTTAACATAACTTGCACCTAAAGTGATAGCACGTTGGTTATTAGTTGTTGAAAAACCGCCGTTACCATCGGTAACTACCCCGCTGTCACCATACAATGCTGGGTTACCTGTGTTAAACGAGTACCCTGCACCAGCTGAAAATCCGCTGTAAGTTTGGCTTTGGAACATGATCATGTTGCTGTAGCGAGCGTTGTCCGCTTCGCCAAATGATGCTCCCATTCCAGCTTGGCCATATTTTGTTGCAAATGGATCGATATTATAGAAATACTTTGATGCCATATTTGATTGGCGACCAAAATCTAATTGACCGTATGCAGCATTGCGAATACCCAATGTGGCTTGTTGATTAAACAATGTGTTCTTATCAGTTGAGCTGCCATTGGATACATCAAATAAACTGGTAAGGTTCCAAACGATTGAATTACCACTACCGATGTCTTCGACACCACGTAATCCAAACATGCTAGTACGACTTTGACCACTGGCCATACCTAAATGACTCGCTGAGTCTTGATTAGGTGCACTGATCGAATTGTATTGCAAACCGGCATCAATATTACCAAATAAGGTTACTGATGATTCAGCTTGTGCTGCGACACCAAAGATCAGTGTGACTGCTAATACTGCGAGGGTTTTTGTAAGCTTCATTAGCTTCTCCTTTGTTAATGTATAAAAGTTTAATACAAGAGTAGTATATAGCATTATACCCCCGAAGGTCAATGTTTTTCGGCTCTTTTTTCTATAAAAACGTCAAAAAAATAGGCACCCGAAGGTGCCCATTGGTATTTTCTGTTACGAGGTATTTCCTACCCTAAGCTGTGTTTAGGCAGCTAATGCGAACTGTTCGTCGTTTGCGTTTACGTTTTTTGCTTGATTTACGGTCATCGCCTACCGAGTTGTCCATTAGGTTACTTGTTGCCCCGTCGAAACCATGACTGGCCCATCAAAAATATACTGCAATCAATATACTTTTGGTGGACCAGGTGGGAGTCGAACCCACGTCCGAAACACTTTTCACTTCACTTCATACAACAATTCTTTAATACTATTACTCTACTGTATATACTGTTGCTGTTGTTGGAGTTTGTTGATTTTGTTGCAATGCTTTAGCAAAATCACAAAATGCATTAGCAGCACTTTCGTCAACCCAAGAACGTGCGTTAAGACCGTTATATTTTGCAGGAAGACCATTGCCAGCGGTTTGTTGGCCAACATAGGTAAGTACCTGCTGATATTCTTCAGGACTCATTGGATCCTGACTCCATTTTACTACTGTTACATATTTGCTCATTGCAAAACTCCTAATATTAACAGTTATTTAATCAAAATAATTTTTATTTTATGCACGATCATCTTCTGGTGGTTTCTCACGACGATCTAACATACGTGGTTTTAACAAATAGTCACGGCCAATTAATCCCTGCTCGATTTCTCGAATTGCAGTAACTAATACACCTTCTTTGCCATCGACCTTGGCACGCCAACCTCGTTTAAGCTCGCGAGCACGACGAGCTGCGATTAAAACCAAATCATATTTGTTGCCAACAGCTTGTGCAGCTAATTCACTGGTAATTCGTGCCATGAGTATTCCTTAAAAAATAGTTATTGTAATATGAAAACTATAATTTGTCAATTATAATCTTGTTATTTTTGGATGGATGAACTTTATTTTTTGTATTGCATTGGTTTGTTGAACACCGACCCAATCGAGCGTATTCTGGCTTAATTCAATTTCTGGTAATACTATATTCAAATAGTCTAAGTAATCAATTGGCCTTGCATGAGTATCTCTAATTTTTCCTTGACGCTTTTTAAAATTATCCCATTTAAAAATATCAAATATAGATTCGGGTATATCCTGTAGTAGATATGTTCTTCTAAAATTTTTAACTTCATCTTGTACTTGAGACTCTGCTCCATTGGATCCAGTTACAAAATCTTCGTACAACGGCCATGAAGCTCCAGCCAATGACAAATATTCTTCTTTGCTGAATCTCGAATACCAATCATAGTTAAAAACTGTTTCGAAGATGCTAGGTTTGATCTTGTCTATAGTCGATTGATATAGAGATCTAATATCTTCATCAATGGGTATGGTATCTTTATAATATTGTCCGTTATTAATAGGAACCATACTTAAAAATTCAAAATTTACTTGCCAATGTGTTAATAAATCAAATGCAGCAGAGATTGTGGCTAGGTCCCTGATTAGATATCCACGATCATCAGTAAATCGTTTAACGAATGCTTCGTCATAAATTTTTTGTGTGTATATGTTCCCACTGCGTATCCAATTACCATTGATATACCTATCTTCACGTGCTACGTTAGTCCACATAATGATAATAGTATCATCTTGAGTAAATTTATTACGCTGATTACATTCTATTAAACTATTGAAGATAAATTGATTACCACCGGCAATGAGACCCCAGTTTTCATAATAATTGTATTCTTGACCTAGTATGTCTGCCCAAGTCGCCCAGTCGTAATTGGTAAAACTGCAACCAAATGCAAATAGTCTTCCGGATTTATTAACTTTCATTTATGCCCATGTCATAACAAATAGTGTTCGGTCTTGATCCCATTTAAATGCTACCCCGATATTATAACACCAATGACTATCGGTCCATGCCCAGTTTGAGAGATAATGTCCTACACGATTGTTTAGCCAATGCTCAATTGTTCTGACACCTTCTTCCCAATCTAACTGTGGATCGCCAGTTTGGGGCCATGGTACAGAAGCTTGATACTCAAAGGAGTGCCAGTCAATCAGCATCCGCATGTGTGTATTTACACATGGCGGCTAATTTTTAATCTTCTGCCCAGGTAGGATCAAATGTTACAGAACCATCG
>Ga0214172_1000364_pt1 | contig 20944 bp, 10 predicted proteins | sample TroBogEpilimnion_29_FD_153010 | JGI IMG/M metagenome (GOLD analysis project Ga0214172, IMG submission 153010) | Freshwater microbial communities from Trout Bog Lake, WI - 12JUL2007 epilimnion | ecosystem: Environmental > Aquatic > Freshwater > Lake > Epilimnion/Euphotic zone | place: Trout Bog...
ATGAAATCGTTACAATTTTTCCCCGGCGTTTGGGCAGGGTTGGGACATGGAAAACTCAATAGACACAGTCAAGGACTCCGGTTCAGAACTTCATTTGAAACTGCAAGGTCTCGAAAAAGTTTTAAGCCAGCGCATTCGCGGGCAGGCTCATGTCATCCCGCGCGTGGTCTCTGTGCTGCAACGCGGCGAACTCGGATTGACCAAGCCAACTCGTCCACGCGGCAGCTTCATGTTTCTTGGCCCGACCGGTGTTGGCAAAACGGAGATCACGCTGGCGTTCACGGAATTTCTTTTTGGTGGGGACAAACTTTTCCGCTTTGACATGAGCGAATATCAAACCCAGGAATCACTGGGCATTCTGCTGGGCGCGCGTTTGGGCGAACGCGGCACTCTGGGAATGGCGTATGACAAATCACCGTCCGGCACTTTGCTATTTGACGAAATTGAAAAGGCGCATCCGCGCGTGCTGGACGTGTTCCTGCAAATCTTGGACGCGGCGCGGGTCACGATGGCCAGCGGCGAAACCTTGGATTTTTCCAGGCATTACATTGTGCTGACTTCGAACCTCGGCGCGGCGGAGATTTTGCACCTGCAACATTCCACGCAAGCCACGCTGGAACGGCATGTCCTGACTCGCGCGCAGCAATCCCTGCGCCCTGAAATGTTCGCCCGCATCACGGAAAAACTGGTCTTCAACCGGTTAAGTTACGACCACCAGCTTGAAATCGCCGCCCTGCTGCTGGCAAATGAATTGAAGTTCCTGCTGGAAAAGGGACATGAACTCGCAGCCGATGAATCGGTATTGCCATTCTTGGTGCGCCGTGGTTTTCATCCGAAACTCGGCGCCCGCCCCCTGCGTGATGCGATTGAAAAACTCGTCGGCGATGCCATCGCGACCGATTTGCTCACCGGCGGGACGGCTTGTGGCCGGCTTACGGTGGAAGCAAGTTTTTTGAACATTCGTAAATAATCGCCGCACGTTTGGCGTGTCCACCAAATTACTCAAGACGTTGAGTAAATTTACCCAATGCTAAAATGCGTCACCGTTTACTTAAACGGCTTCGGTCTGCGGTCTGCGGGCGGAAACAGTGGAGCGTAGGCGGAGAGACGGCTGGAACGGAGCCGTAGCGCAACTGCCGCCGCTGACCGCAGACGGAAGCCCGCCGCAGTTGCGGCCTATTCATCGCCGCCCCGACGGACGTGGGTTTTGCGGAATGAAACGGGCGTCGTCGCGCGGGGGACAGGGGCGACGGGCAGACCGTGGAAAGGAACAATGCCCACGTTGGTCGCGGCGATTGACAAGATGCCCAAGATGGCGGAATGGCCTGATTATGGGACGCAGGCGCAACTTGGAAAACACTGGCGCAAACAAATTTAGTATGTTTTTTCGATTCGATTCACCTCGCACAAAGGGCGGAATTCGCCCCTGAAAATCCGGCTCGCTCGTGATGTTTATGCAGCAAAAGTGAAGCCTGCGAAACGATGCGAAATAAAGCTCACGAGGGAGCGCTGATGGGCGAGCAGAATTTTCACCGTTTCAAGGCGGAGTCCGGCACGGGGGAATTGATGCGGGGGAGTTTTTGCGAAGGGGTAAATTGATGATGGAAAACAGTGTGATGAAACCCGCTGCATTGCGCCGGTGAATGATGTGCGACGCTTTTTCAATGCCACGTCGCCCGACCAGAAATTCGACCCACGGCCATGCCGTCCCCGATGACCAGCCGGCCAATAATTGCCGCGCAGTTGTGCGGGTGGATGGCGCGGGCGTCCGCAAAAAAATCAAGAAAGCTACGGGAATGCCCTGCGCGATCTCGGCAACTCGTGGCGGGTGCTCGACCAGTTTCACCGGACGGATCAACCGCAATTCTCGCGCTGGTTGAAACGTCACTTCGGCGCGTTACTCACGGAACTTCGGGAGCTTAATCTCAAGCTGGCGGCGGATGATGCCATCGTTTTCATGATCCAAAATGAGGTGATGTTTGGCGGCGGCTCTTACGTTCGGGCCTACCAGCGGGTAATGGAATTTCGGGATAATCCTGAAACACCACCGCCGCCCGGCGGCGTCCGATCCCCCTGCCGCAGATCAAAGGGATTCCGAGGCGCAATCCAACCTTGAGTTGGATCGTTGGGCCGCGACGCGAGCTGCACCGAGTAGCGCGGTGGTGTCTTTCATGATGACGCGAATGGGGATGGTTTCAAGCAGCAGGTTTCATCCTGCCTTTCACGAGAAAACCGTTCATAAAAAACGGTTCTTTGAGCTTTTGTATAATTTTTGGCGCAATCTCACCGCCGATGTAAACGCCGCCGGTTGCCATCATCTTCAAGGCAAGGTTCCCCGCTTCTGCTCCGTAGAGGGACACATACCAATTCAGCGCTTGAACGCAAAGATCACATTCCCCAGCGAGACCTGCGCGTGTGATTACGGCAGCGAGATTATTCAATCGCATCTCTTCGGCGAGAGCCGGATTTTCCGGGTGTCCTTTGACGTCGCGCAGAAATTCATACAGAAGTTTCTGTCCGTTCCCGGAGAGCACCCGCTCGTAACTCACCCGGCCAAACTTGGCACAAAGATAAGCCAGAAGTTCACATTCGATTTCGTCGCGGGGTGCAAAATCTGCGTGGCCCCCTTCGCAGGCAAATGGAACATGGCCTTGCCCATTCCAAAACAAGCCGGCTTCGCCAAGTCCGGTGCCGACAGAAATGACCGCCCCATTTCCTGTTGCGTCCGGATCGCCGGTTTGAAGCGTAATGAAATCTGCCGGCTCAAGGGCAGGAATGCCATGAGCATTGGCTTCGAGGTCATTGATAAGTATTACTGTTGGAAGTTCAAGTTCGCGTGCGAGTGATTCCGCATCGGTTTTCCAAGCCAGATTCGGGCCGGCGACGCGACCATGCCTGACCGGACCGGCGATACCAAAGCACGCTGAATCAATTCCGTAGCTCTGGGCTGCGAGAAAAGTCGTCGCAATTTTGCCAAGGCTCGGGTAATCGCAGCTCCGGAAAATTTGCGTCCTGACCGGGTTAAGGCGGTTTGGCTCAACTTCAAACAGACCAAGACGGGTAGATGTGCCGCCGATGTCGCCTGCAAGAATCATATTATAAAATGTGATTATTGTAATCGGGCAAGCAGTCTTGGCTACCTATTCAACTTGCTAGTTTTCATTGGGAGCTATATCCAAAGCCGATGCGATCCGGCATACTCCAAAGAATGATATGTGTGACCCGAATCGAATTGCCATCTTTGGCAGACCGAAAAGTTGGCAAAAAAAGAGCAAATCCAAACCTGAATGGTTCATTGGTGATTTGTGTTTTTAGAGCCTTGCTATTGCATGTCTCACTTGCGTAAAAACAATTGGCCGGGTATCCGCCATATCGCCATCGCGGCTGGGTTGATGATTTTGGGTGTCGTTAATGACGCCAGTGGCGGTGGTGACGGATCCTTGCGTGCAATCACCAATCTTCTCCAATTGAACCAAACGGTTAATTCAGGGCAGGCGTTTGTTCGCTCGCTGAATTTGGAGGCAACCGTCTGGTGGTCGAGCGAGGCGGAAGGCCGGGTGATTTTACGGGATGATTCAGGAGCGGCTCAACTTGAACTGGATTTCCCTTGTCCCATGCCACCACAGGGGACGCGCGTGCGCTTAGCAGGAAATTGCATCGTGGTGAAGACGCGGGAGACCATCAAATTGTCCAGCACTCCGGTGGTGGAGAATGATGGCTTGCACGCGATGATCGAGAAATCTGGCAGCATTTATCTGAAACCGGGACAACACGCGATCTGGGTCGCTTGGTTTAACCGGACCGACAAGTATGGACTGGAAGTGGAATATTCAGGTCCGGATTTGCCCCGGCAAAAAATTCCTGATGCGGTTCTTTTTCGAGCCCAATCAGATTTTGTAAATGGGACGACGAACCTGGTCCATGGAGTGGACTACCGCTGTTATGAAGGGGTGTGGTGGGACATGCTCCCCAACTTTAGCCATTTGCCGACGGTCAAAACCGGTGTGGCCGGAAACTTTGACTTGAATGTCAAAAGCCGGGAAGAGCACGTTGGCTTGCAATTTGGCGGCTATCTCCAGACCGCCAGAGAGGGCCGCTACACGTTTCACACCAAATCGGACGACGGCAGCCGTTTGTTTATTGGTGATTCCTCGCTGCACGTCAAGGTGATCGGGAAAACTGCTTTGCCATCGCCGCGTCAGGTTGCGTCCGATGCCGCCGCTCTGGAACCGTCCGGCTATGAGTGGTCTGTGATCGAAGGAACCGTCACCTCCGTCAATCGCCTTGGTGATGCTTTGGAGATCGAACTCGCCACTGGGTCCGGCCGCGTGCGGATGAAAGTAGCGGAGAATTCCGACTGCTCCTTTGCGGTTGTGCCCCAAAATCGGATTCGGGCCGTTGGAGTTTGTCACCCTATTCTTCGTCTCGATGGAATCGAAGTGCCCGGCGAGTTTTTTGTGCAGAACTGGAGCGATCTCGAACAACGCTATGTCACGCCCGATCTGTGGGCCACCTATCCGTTAATGACGATTCGCAGTGCGTTGGCGACGGGTTTCTCCAGCAACTCACAACCCGTCGTCCATCTCCGTGGGAAAATCATTCAGCCCGCCGCCGGGCAGCCGTCATTTTTGGAGGATGTTTCGGGCCGGATCGCCCTGGAAACCATCGGGACAAATTACGCATCCGGCGAGACTTCGGAATTATTAGGCCGGTTGGACGCCGGGGGCACCAATCGGGTGTTGCGTTGTGAATTCTTCCGCCGGGTAGGCGAAACCTCCGACCGCCCCGGAACGCTCCCCATTCTCACCACCGCCGGACAGGTTAACCAGTTGAACCCGGAGGAATTGAAAAAAGGGTATCCCGTGAAACTGCGCGGCGTGGTCACCGCCGTCCTGCAGGGTGATGCCGTGGTGATGCAAGACACGACGCGGGGGATTTATGTGGCCATCGGGAAACCGATTCCATTGCGGGTTGGCGACTTTTGCGAGGTCGAAGGGATCACCCAGCCTGGGGAATTTTCCCCGTATATTGCAGCTTCACAAATCAATTGCACCGGCACAAGCCTGCTGCCGAATCCTGTGAATCCGACCTGGGATCAGCTGCTCAACGGCAGCCTGCACGCTCAATATGTGGAACTGGAAGGGGTTGCCACCTTGATCGAAAGCAATACGGTCACTTTGCTCACGCGTGATGGCCGCATCCGGGTGCAACTGGATTCGATGGCTTCCCCCATTCCACAATCTTATTTGAATGCCGTAATTCATATGCGCGGCTGCCTGTTTGCCAGCTGGGACCAGCAAGCTCAACGGGTGAAAGTGGGGGATATTCGCATCAACCAGCAGTGGGTGAATCTCGTGCAGCCGGCACCATTGGATCCCTTTGCCATTCCCGCCAAGCACGCCGGGGAATTATTACGGTTCGATCCTCAAGCCGGGGCATTTCAACGCGTCAAGGTTTCCGGGCAAATCATTTTCCAAGGTGATGGGGGCTGTTTCCTGATGGATGGCGACAACGGATTGCGCTTCATTTACCCCGGAAAACCGACCGCGCATGTGTGCGATCTGGCCGAAGTCGTTGGTTTTCTGGATGTGAGCGGTCCATCTCCCTTGTTGCGGGAAGCAGTGGTGCAGCGCACCGGACTGGCTGAATTGCCAAAACCGCGTCAGCTTAAGTCGGATAATTTGCTGAGTGATGAATTCGACTCCGCTTTGGTTCAGATCGAGGGCGTGCTTTTGACCGAGAACAGCACGACGTCTGGATATGTTCTTGAAATGCAGAATGGCCTTCGTCGCTTCATCGCGGTGATCAATGACAAAACAGGTCTTGCTCCCAATTTAATTCCCGGTAGCCGGCTCGAATTGACCGGTGTTTATGTCGGGCAGGGAGGCAATCACGTTCTGGGCCAGCCGATTGATTCGTTCCGGCTGCTGCTCAATACCGGTTTTGACGTCAGGGTTTTATCGCGTCCACCCTGGTGGACGTTACGGCGCATGTTGACCGTGGTGGGCGTGCTGATTGGCGTCCTGATTGCCGCCCTGATTTGGATCAAACAACTCCGGACAAAAGTGGATCAGCGCACCTTGCAACTAGAAGCGCAAATTCAACGGCGCCAGCAGGTCGAGCATCAGCGCGCGGTGGAACAGGAACGCATCCGCGTGGCGCAAGATTTGCATGACGATCTCGGCGCGGGTTTGACGCGCGTCAACATGCTGACCACGCTCGCCGCCAATCCGGCAACCACGGGCGAGGAAAAGGCGCACTACCTCACCGATTTGAACGCGATGGCCCGCGACATGGTGACTTCGCTGGATGAAATCGTGTGGGCCATCAATCCGCGCAACGACACACTCGCCTCGCTTGTCGGCTATTTCTGCGCCCACGCGCAGCGGTTGCTGGCGCTGGCGTCGGTGAAATGCGGATTGGAGGTCACGGAAGAATTGCCCGACATCCAGCTAGATTCAAAATTCCGGCACGAGCTGCTCATGGCGTTCAAGGAAACCATCACGAACGTGATTCGCCACGCGGCGGCCACCAAAGTCTGTCTGCGCATCGCGGTTCAGCACGGCGTTTTGGTCATGGAAGTTGAGGACGATGGTCGCGGCCTAGTTGACTGCCGGAAGCAAGCCGGTGCCGACGGTCTTGCCAACATGAAAGATCGTTTAAATGCTTTGGGCGGCCGATGTGACATCCGCGCGAATCCAAGCGGAGGAATCACGGTTCGTTTTGAAGCGCCACTTACCCCAGTTACAAAATGATCAAAGTAGCCATAGTCGAGGACGACAAAACCCTGCGACAGGGATTTGAAACGCTCATCCGTCTGGAGCCGGGCATGGAATGTGTTTGCAGTTGCGACAGTGTGGCCGAGGCGCTGAAGCAAATTCCAAAGTTCAAGCCGGACGTGGTGCTGATGGACATCCAGTTGCCGGACAAAACCGGCATTGAATGCACCGTCAAAATCAAGGAACTGCTTCCGGCGGCACAGATTGTCGTGGTCACGGTGTATGAAGATTCCGACCGGATTTTTCAGGCGCTCCAGGCCGGTGCCTGTGGCTATTTGCTGAAACGCTCCGCGCCGGAGCGCATCATCGCTGCGATTCGCGAGGCCAAGCAGGGCGGTGTGCCGATGACCCCGGAAATCGCACGAAAGGTAATCGGCCAATTCCGGTCTGCCCCGACAGCGGCGGCACAAGTCGAGGGCTTGACCGGGCGCGAGAAGGAGGTTTTGGAACTGGTGATGCAAGGATTGGAAAACCAAGACATCGCCGACCGCATGGGCGTGAGCATTGCCGCCGTCAGATTTCATCTCCAGCATATTTACGAAAAGCTCCACGTCCATTCCCGCAGTGAGATGATCTTGAAATTCAAAATCTAGCAAGTTTGCTAGCTGGGCAAACTTGGCAAGAGGCTGATACTTTGGACCGATAATCGAAGAAAGATGATTCTCAAAGCAAACGCGCAGTCCAAAACAATTAACAAATAAACAATTATGCTCCATCAAACCTTAAAAACCTGGCTTTGCCTGTCTGTTGCCATGCTCCTGTCCAACCATGTAAACGCTGCGGCGCTCTTTACGGAAAACGCCGGCAATGCCTATTACAACGCTGGCTGGGCTTTCGGCAGTTCGCAGCCAAATAATTTCGGCTGGTTCACGGCGACCAATGTTGTTACCGCGCCGGGGGTTGCGGGGGTTGATCTTGATGACTCCACCGAACTGGCCGGCCCCGGCAGTTATCCGGGCATCAATACGGCCGGAAGAGCGTGGCGCATATATGGTGTCAGCGGAGGCGCGAGCGGCCATGGGGAATCGGCCGCCTACGGCTTCCTGAAAGACGGCTCTGGCAAGGACGACACGCTGTTGCCGGGTCAGACTTTGTCGCTGGATATCGCCCTCAATTTTCGAAATGGATACAAGGGGTTTGCGGCGAAAGATGCCAATGACGCCGAAATATTCACGTTCAATATCGGCGGTGACGATTACGCCGTTTCCCATGCCGCCTCCGGCAACGGTTCTATCGGAAACGCATACAGCGACAACACGGTCTTCCATATTGCCGTTACCCAGACCAAAGCCAGTGGTGGCATCTGGTCGATCACCCGCAGTGGTGGGATTTCCGCGAAAGCCACCGGCACCTACACCGGTGCCGTTGCCAATTTTAAACTCTACGCCGGCCAGACCGTTTCCGGCAACGCCAATGATTTCTACATCAACAACATTGCCGTGACCGACTCCACCGTCACCAACAATAACAAGTTTCAGGCTCGCGAGACTTCACAAAGGAGGTTGCAAAACACGGCGCAATCACCTGTGCGTGTTGCTTGTGTGGGCGACAGCATCACCTACGGTGCCGGCGTGCCTACACGCAGAACTAAATCCTATCCGGCACAACTTGGTGGTCTTTTAGGCACGGATTACGACACCCGTAACTTTGGGCGTTGCGGTGCAACCATGCTGAAGCACAGCGATCTGCCCTATATGTTCTCGAGCCAATACACAAACGCCCTTAACTTTGGGCCGGACATTGTCGTCATTATGCTCGGCACCAACGACAGCAAACATCGCGGCGATGGCAGCTTGAACTCCGACAACGCCCCGGAAAACTGGCGGAACAAGGCCGAATATTTGCCCGACTACGAGGTGATGATTGCCGCCTTTCGCCGGGTCAATCCCAAGGTCAAGGTGTTTGCCTGTCTGCCACCGCCGTGTTTTCCCGGAGGCTGGGGCATCAACGATAAGACGATTCACGACGAAGTCATCCCGCTCATCCGTCAAGTAGCCGGCGATGTCAACGCCACGGTAATTGACTTGAACACTCCGTTGACCGGAAAAACCGAACTGTTTCCAGACACCGTCCATCCGAACACCGAAGGCAGCCAAATCATGGCTTCGGTCGTTTATCATGCACTGGCCGGCAAATGATTTTGAAGGTCGAAATCTAGTAATCTTGCTAGCTAGGCGAAATCAGAAGACCTGTCATATTGGGAGCATAAACAGCCATTGTCTTAAAGTTGCGGCAATGACTGTCTGTTCAACAAAACCATTGCAAAACCTAAACACCGTTATGATAAAACAGAAGTTAATGAAGACACTGCTTGCGCTCGTGTTCACCCTCGCTTTTGCCGGCACGGCAACTGCGGCCAATAACATTTATTACACTGCCTCGGACGATCCAAACAACAGCCCGGATTCCACACAAGGCGTTAACGTGTGGACGGTCAATGCCAACACTGGTGGCTCCTATTACCACACTGGGGTAGCGGGTAGCGGCCCGGCAAGCCACTGGGCGATTTGGGGCAATGGCAATCACAATACGACCACCGCTACCCACACTTTTGCGGGCGGGGCTTTGACGGATGGTCAAACCGTTTCGATTGGCTATGCGCACGGCGGCAACATTGACAACGGTTACACTGTTGGCATCCGGCTGCTGGATGCGGCAGGCACGGTGCAGGCCGAGTTTTCCTTTTTGGGTGGCAGCACGTTTCAGCAATACGACACTGGCTCCGGTGTTTTTACGCAGAATACTGGGAAGTCCTACGACTCGTTCGATCTCTTCACCTTGAGCTACACGATTGGCACCGGCGGCACGAATTATACGGCCAGCGCAGGGCCGGGCGTCAACTCGTGGGGCGGCAGCGGCAGTTGGAGCGGAACCGTCACCAACCCCATCGCGCAGATTCAAGTCTTCACCGTCGGCGGCTGGAACAGTGATCAATTATTCAACAATCTTCAAATCACCACGGCGAACGTATGTCCGGCGATTTTCCTGGGACTTTCACCCACGCCGCTGCTCAAGAACGCGGCTTCCAGCAACAACATCATCGCTGACGGCGGCGTCGCGCCTTACAGCTACGCGGTCATTGGCGGTTCGCTGCCGCCGGGCTTGAGTCTGTCCTCGGCCGGTGCCTTGACCGGCACGCCCACGAATGCCGCGCTTTCCACTTTCGCAGTGCGGGCCACGGATGCGAATGGCTGCACCGGCACGAATGCTTTCAACCTGCGTGTTTATGCCACCGGTGCGGATCATTCCGGCAATTACAGCAGTTGGAGCGGCAACGGTGGGACTGGGTTCGGCAGTTGGTCTTTTTACATTGATAACCATGGCTCAGGTTTTACGGGCGAAGAAAAAACCACCGACGGCGACGCGAACATTCATGTGGCGGACGGCTCGGCGTGGAAACTTTATGCCATTGATTTCAATTCCGCTGTGCAACAGGAAGAAGCCATCGCCTATCGCACCTTCAGCAGTCCGTTACAGGTGTCGAACGATCTCTTCTCGGTCTCCATGGAAATTCAAAATGGCAACGCCGGCATCGGCAACCCGGGGCAGATGGGCTTTGCTCTCCGCAACGGCAATACCACCGGCTCCGGCAATCAGACCACGGGCGCGCGTCTGGCGGTTTATCTCGCTGGCGGCAGCAATAATGTGGTTGTTTTGGATGCCGCCGGACCGCACGAATCCACCGTGCCCGGCGGGCTTGGAACGGCGTATGATTTCACGGCGCGGTTGACCAGCGGCAGCACCTATGAGTTGACCATTACGCGCTACACCAATGGCGCGGGGGCAACAGCGGCACCCGTGGTGATGACCGGCACGCTCGCCGGCAGTGGCGTCATTAATTCACTCGCGTTGTTTAATACCAAGAATTCCGTCGAAAGTGATAATCGCAACAGCGATGCCTATTTCAACCGCTTGGCTTACAACTCGGCCAACTTCGTCTGCCCGACCATCACTTTGGGCAATCTGGGCAACGGCCTGGTAGGTGGCAGTTATAACTTCCCGATTTCCGCCGCCGGCGGTCTGGCTCCTTATAACTTTACCGTGGGCAGTGGTTCGCTCCCGCCGGGTTTGACCTTGTCTTCCAGCGGGGTGCTCTCCGGCACGCCGACCACCGCCGGGACCAACACGTTCACGGTCGTGGTCACGGATGGCAACAACTGCACTGGCAGCAGGACTTACGCGCTTCAGGTTTACGGATCCGGCGGAGACAATGCCGGCAACTATGGCTCCTGGACCAACGGAGCCAACGCCGGCAGCGGCTTTTCCGCGTGGGAATTATATTCCAGCATCCACGGCGGGGTCAGCACCTACGCCGGTTATGAGAAAACCACCGCCGCTCCCAACCTTCAATCCCCTGATGGTTCCGTGTTGAAACTGTATGCCGTCTCTTTTGGCAGCAACCCGTGGGAAGAATCAGAGGCTTACCGCAAGTTCAATGTTCCGTTGAGCGTGGCGGGCGACGTCTTTGGCGTGTCTTTCCAACATGGTCTGGTCGGCAGCCCTGGTCAGGTCGGGTTTGCCCTCCGGAATGGTGATTTTTCAGGGTCCGGTGGTTTTGATGGCCGGGCTCGTTTGCAGTTTTACTTCAGTGGTGGCGCCACCAACCTGACGGTTGAAGACGCTTCCGGTGCCCGCGAAATCCCGAACCTTCCATTCACCTATTTTGGCTGGGACGTCGTGGTCAGGTTGACCGGGCCAGATACTTACAGCGCGTCCGTCACGCGTTACAACGGCGTAGGCACCGCCGATTCACCGGTGACCGTAACCGGAAACCTCGCCGGTGGCGGGCCGATTGATTCGCTGGCGCTGTTCAACTGGAACTATGCTTCCGCGAACGCTGTAAACGATGACGCATTTTTTAATAATATCGGCTACACTTCCACCACCACGGTCATCACCAACGACGTCACATTTAATGTGGATATGTCGGTCCAGATACTGGCTGGAAACTTTAATCCGGCGTCGCAAACTGTGGAGGTGCATGGCACCTTCAGCGACTGGCTCGGCGTGACCCTCACCAACAACCCGTCCTTACCCGGCAATGCCGCCAACGTCTACAGCGGTGTGGTGCCGATTCGAGGCGCCCTGAACAGCGGGGAATCCTACTGGTTCGATTATTACGACAACGCCAGTTTTACCAAGGAAAGTGAAACCCCCAAAGTCAGCACTTTGGATAGCGGCCCCACCCACTACGACCGGTTCTTGCTGCTGCCCAATGTGGCCGCAACAAATTTGCCCGTTGTCCTGTTCAGCGATTTGAACACCAACGATTATCTCCCCGCCGCCACGGCGGTAACCTTCTCCGTGAATATGAACGGAGCGGTCACAACCGCTGGCTATGTTTTTGGCACGAGTCCGAGTGACACGGTCTGGATCAATGGTGCCTTTATTCCTTGGTATCCGTGGTATACTCCTGCGGATCCATCGGGCACCGCCGGCCCGGCCCAATACCAAATGTTTGAGTCGGCAACCGCCGGTGTTTACACCAACACAATAATCATTCCTACGGGCAGCGCACTGGTGCTGAATTACAAATATGGCATCGGCATTGGCACGAATTCGCCAGCTGATGGCGGCCCGCGTGACAATGAGGCGGCCTTCAACCAGAATCACAATCGGGTGATTCGTTCCACCGCCACCGGCGGTTACGTCCTGCCGCTGGATAAATTCGGCAATCAATACGTTGAACCGTTCTTCAGTGTCCAGGCAAAGGTGGATGGCCAGTTGTCGGTCGGTGCGCCGGCCGGTGGAACGGTGCCGGTAAAGTGGCTGGGGCGCCCAGGCGCACATCTGCAAGGCACAACCAACTTGACCGGTCCGTGGGCGGATTATCCAAACACCGATGGAGCGCATTGGACCAGTGGCGTGAATACCACCAACGGTTTGTTGAGCGTCACCAATATGCCGGCTACCGGAAATAATTATTTCCGGTTGGTCAAGCCATGATCTCGGTTGGGTAAAGTATATTCCCGCCCCATTGTGAAGGGGCATGGTGGGGCGGGAATTGTGTTTGAAACAAAATTTTTATAGAAAGATTGTGAATGCTATGAAAAGTCGTCGTTCCGGTTTTACGCTAATCGAACTGTTGGTGGTCATTGCCATCATTGCCATTCTTGCCGCCATGCTGTTGCCAGCATTAAGCGCCGCCAAACAGAAAGCTCTAGCCGCTTCTTGCATGAGCAACAACAAGCAACTGGGTTTGGCGTGGCTCATGTATGCGAGCGACAATTCCGAACGCCTGCCCATCAACAGCGACGCGCACGGCGGCGGGAGTGTTTTTTTTGGCGGTGTTCCTTCTTGGATTACCGGTGATGTGGACTGGACCACTGCCTCGAAAAACACCAATGTGCTCAACGTGATTGATGACCGATATTCTCAACTTGGAAATTATCTCAGCCGCAACTTTAAAATCTTCGCCTGTCCGGCGGCGAACTTTGTCAGTTCCGCCCAGAGCGCGTTGGGCTGGGATCGCCGGGTGCGCAGCGTGGTTATGAATGGGGCCGTTGGTGAGGGCAATAAATACAACTTAGGTCTGGTGAACTTTTATGTGCCGAAAAAATCCACTGATTTTCATACCCCCGGCCCCAGTGATGTCTGGGTGTTTTCTGATGAGCATCCTGACAGCGCCGATGACCAGTTGCTCTACACGGCGAATTATGCCACGACCACGCTGATTGAACTGCCGGGTTCCCAGCACGGCGGGGCGTGTGGCATGGCTTTTGCCGACGGTCATTCCGAAACCCATAAATGGAAGGGCGTTGCTGGCAGCCGTCAAAACGTAACCCGCGACCCTAATAATTATTTGCGCAATGTTTCGTGTTCCATCACGGATCCGGACATGCTCTGGTTGGCGCAGCACACGCCTCAGAATTGATTCCCGTTTAAAAAAACTCCGGAATGTTAGCCAGCAGCCAAAATGCAATCAAACTCGGCCAAGGTTGAAAGATACGACATCATGTGGTTAGAAAATAAATGTTCGCTGTCCATTAAAAAATATTTACCCGTAATTTTAATAACCTTATTTACTTTATTTGTTAGCGCCGGGTCGCATGCCGGCTCGTTCATTAGTAATATCAACACCGACAAGGCTGCGTATTCTCCTGGTAATAGTGTGACAATCTATGTGGATCTCACCAACAGCACGGCTGCCACGTTCAACGGTTCCGTCGCGGCTGTCATTTCTCATCTTGGGTATGTCACCACCAACTTTGCCAGCCAGGCCGTTTCAAATCTAGGTGCATATTCCACTACCACTAAAGTTTTTTCTTGGACGCCGCCGGCAACGGATTATCAAGGTTACCTTGTTTCGATCAGTGTTGCCGATGCGGGGAGCGTCATCGTTGACAAAGGGTCATCTGCGGTCGACGTGTCCAGCGACTGGTCGAAGTTTCCCCGTTACGGCTACGTATCCCACTATGATGCCGGGCTGGACGCCTTCAACATCGTTTGGCAACTCAAGAATTATCACCTCAACGCCCTGCAGTTCTACGACTGGCAGTGGAAACATCACATCCCCTACAGTCCTAACGCGACCTGGCCTGACATTGCCAATCGCACCATTTCACAAGCCACCGTGACCAACTTCATCGCCGCCGCGCATAACTATGGCCTGCTGGCGATGAATTACAATTCATATGGCATGGCCTATAGCAATTACTTGGGCGACGGCAGCGGCGTGGCGCTCGCCATGGGAATTTTCTCCAGCCCAACCGCCACGATCGCTAACCAGTATGGCTATGGCCTGCCCGGAGGCTGGGCGACCACGAAGCTTTACGAAATGAACAACCGCGATACCAACTGGCAGAATTTCATCTACGCCCGCGAGCAGACGGTGTTCACCAACTTCGCATTCGACGGCTGGCACATCGACACCGTCGGCCAGCACACCGCCTATGACGCGGCCGGAAACTTTTTTACTCTAGACGACTACAATTCTGACTTCATCAACAAGGCCAAAACGGTGCTTAATCGCCGCTTTACTTTTAACGCCGCTGACGGCATTGGCGAAAATCAAATCGCCCAAAGCGCCAACGTGGACGTGCTCTATACTGAACTTTGGGACGGGAACGGCAACTACATTGACTTCAAGACGCGCGTGGACAACGACCGGAGTTTTTGCAGCAAGGCGCCGGTCTTCCCCGCCTACATGAATTACAGCAAGACTTCGGGCAACTTCAATGACGCCAGCGTTCGCCTCGCCGACGCCGCCATTTTCGCCTGTGGTGCGTCGCATCTAGAGATCGGCGACGACACGGAGATGCTGCGCACGGAATATTTTCCGGAGAACACGGTGAAGATGTCCGCCTCGCTCAAGACTGCGCTCCGGATTTACTACGATTTCCTGGTCGGCTACCAAAACCTGCTGCGCGAAGGCACGGTGAGTGCAAACTACGGCGCCAGCATTACTGGGGTCACCACCAGCACGAATGGCAGCGCTGGTTCGGTCTGGCTGATCTCCCGCAAGAACCTGGGGAACAATCTCCTGCAGCTGATCAATCTGCTGAACAATACCAGCGCCTCGTGGCGCGACACCAACGGGACTTACGCCGCGCCGTCCACGCAGACTAATCTCGCGGTGAAAATGTATTACTCCGGAACCATCGGCGCCGGAAAACTCTGGTGGGCCTCGCCGGACACCAATTCTGGCGCGGCCACGCAACTAACCTTCACCAACAGCAGCGATGGTGGCGGCAGCTTTGTGACCTTCACCGTGCCGTCGCTGCAATACTGGGACATGGTCTGGCTGGAACTCAACGGAACCATCAGTGCCACCGCGCAAGTTCAAGCCGAGAACTACGATTCGATGGCGGGCATCGCAACGGAAACCACGGGTGACACCGGCGGCGGTTTGGATGTTGGCTACATTAAAAATTTTACAGGCGACAGTTATGTGGCCTTCAACAATATTGATTTCGGCACCGGAGCCACCAACCTCTCCGCGCGGGTGGCCTCGGCGGTGGCCAATGGAATCGTGGAATTTCGCCTGGGCAGTCCCACCGGAACGTTGATTGCAACCGTGCCTGTCGGCAACACTGGCGGCTGGCAGAGCTGGCAGACTGTCAACGCATCGGTTTCCGGCGCGGTCGGGGTGCAAAAGGTGTTCGCTGTTTTCAAAAATGCGGAGGCCAATCTGAATTGGTTCACCTTTCCGGCTCCGTTACCTGCGCCGTGGGTGACGACGGACATTGGCGCGGTTGGAATGGCCGGCACCGCCAATTATTCCGGCGGAACTTTCAGCGTCTCGGGTTCCGGCGCGGACATTGAAGGTGCGGCGGATGCCTTCCGAAGTGTTTATCAATCCGCCGGCCCGAACAGTGAAATCCGGGCGCGGATTGTCGGCGTGCCGGGCACCGACCCGTGGGCCAAGGCGGGCCTGATGTTTCGCGACAGCCTCGCGAGCAACGCCGTGAGCGTCGCGGTGCTCCTCACCGCCAGCAATGGCGTGGCTTTTCAGCGCCGCTCCAGCACGGGCGGTGGAACCACCTCCACCGTGATTTCCGGCGTGCCCGTGCCACGCTGGGTGAGGTTGGTGCGCATGGGGACGAATAACTTTTCCGGTTACTACTCCGCTGACGGGACCAATTGGACGCAGATTGGCACGACCATCAGTCTGACTATAAGCTCTCTGACATTGGCTGGCCTCGCGGTCACCGCGCACAACAACACGTTGCTAAACACCTCCACCTTCGACAGTGTAACCCTCAATCAGCCGCCCTCGCTGGCATCCATTTCCAACTATAACCTCATCGCTGGTGCTTTGCTGACATTTACCAATTCCGCCACCGATCCGGATGTTCCGGTGCAAACCTTCGCTTTCAGTCTGATCAATCCGCCGTCCGGAGCCACCCTCAACACCAACACCGGCGGGTTCAACTGGCGGCCGGCCATCGCGCAATCCCCGTCCACGCAAAACGTCTCTGTGGTTGTCTCCGACAGCGGTGTGCCCACGATGAGCGCCACGCAGAGTTTTTCGATTGTCGTGTCTCGGCCCGCTCCGCCTGTGCTAGGTTCGGTTTCCAATACCAACGGGCAGTTTGGTTTCTGGGTCAACGGCGACGCCGGCCCCGACTACTCCATCCAGGTCTCGACCAATCTGGCGAATTGGTCCGCCCTCGCGACCCTCAGCGCGCCGGTGCCGCCTTTTTTTTTGATGGACACTAATTCGACAAATTATTCGGCGCGCTTTTATCGCGCCTTACTTGGACCTTAGCGCGTTCGTTTGCAACATGAAGTCATCCACCGCAATTTTCGGGGCCGCCGCCGCGCTATTTTACGCTTGGCTGGGCGTCGGCATGGCTTCCGCCCAATCCACGGCCAAAATGACCGATGGCCAGACCACTGCCGTCATTTCTGTCAGCCGGGAAGGGCAACTACGCTCGTATGAACTGACGACCGATGCTCCGCTCCGCGACAATCGTCCTCCTGAAAAAAAAATTGAGTTCGCCGAAACGGCTGGCCACGCCGTCGTGAGGACGGGCAATGTCATGTTCGACGGCCTCTATGCCATGGCGGTCCATGAGGCGATGTTGAATTCGGTTTCGCAAATCAAAGATAACGCCTACGGCAACGGCGATCCCATTAATCTCGAAGCCTACCAGACGGGTGAGTTTTGGACTTATGTATGGACGCGAGATTTGTCCTATTCGGTTGATCTGGCCCTCGCTGGCTTTGACCCGCAACGCGCTGCCAGCTCGCTCCTGTTCAAAACTTCTGTGCTGAAAGACGCTGTGAATGGCGGTAACCGGAATCAGATTATTCAGGACACGGGATCCGGCGGCAGTTACCCGGTTTCCAGTGATCGTGTTATCTGGGCGCTGGGGGCGGATGCGACCATTAAGTATTTACCCGCCGGGGAGCAGGAAAAATTTCTCCGCCTGGTCTATGCCATCATGCATGACACCATTGAACAGGATCGTCGGCTCGTCTTTGACCCTGCCGATGGACTGTATCGCGGCGAGCAGTCCTTTCTCGACTGGCGGGAACAAACCTATCCCGGCTGGACCAAGGATAATGTTTTGCCCATCGCGATGTCTAAGGCGCTCTCGGTGAATGCCGCCAATTATTTCCTCCTGAAAACTGCGGCCGGATACGCGGCCCGGCTGGGGCAAAATAACGACGCGACCCGCTACACGCAGTGGGCGGGAGATTTAAAGGAATCCATCAATGATCGCCTCTTCGATTCCGAGGCCGGCCTTTACAGCACTTATCTGCTTTCGGATGGGGTGAGTGCCATCCGGGTTAACCGTTATGACCTGCTCGGCGAATCGTTGGCCATCCTTTTCGGCGTCGCCGATCAGAATCAGGCCGCAACCATCTTGAGGAATTATCCGACGGGCCCGCATGGGCCGCCGGTGGTATGGCCACAAGATAAGACCGTGCCCATTTATCATAACCAGGCCATCTGGCCGTTCGTCACCGCCTACTGGATCAAGGCGGCACGCCAGGCAAATGACTCCGCCGCAGTGGACGCGGGCATCCGTTCGCTGGAGCAACTGGCCGCATTCAACCTGTCGAACATGGAGAACTTTGACTTGGTGAGCGGTCTCTCCCAAGTCAAAGGCCGGCCCTTGGAAGGCCCGGTGATCAATTCGCGCCGTCAGCTCTGGTCCGTGGCCGGCTATCTTTCGATGGTGCAGGATGTGGTTTTTGGCTTGGAGACATCATGGGACGGCATCCGGTTCCGGCCTTACATCACGGCGAAGCTTCGGAACGAGACCTTTGCTGGCAGCGAACAGATTGAACTGCGGAATTTCTCATACCGGGGAACAAGCCATCAGGTTCGCCTCCATCTTGCGCCGAAAACATCAGATGGCGAAGGCGTTTGCCCCGTCAGCCGGATTGAACTGAACGGTAAACGTGTCAATCGAGACTTTGTCGCTTCCGCCACCCTGCTGGATTCAAATCAGTGGGACATTTATCTCGCCGCGCCTGAATCATCCACGATTACTGCGCCACTGCGGATAGTGGATGTTGCAGATGACCATGCGTTGTTTGGGCCGCTCCAACCCCTTTGGAACGAGGCGCAAGGAGGCGGCATCACCAAGAAAAATGGCAAGCTGGTTTTGCATTTCCAACATGACGATGTTACGCATGCGGCGTTTAACATTTATCGTGACGGGGTTTTATATGCGAAATCCATCAGCGAAACCAATTGGATGGATCCGGACTCCGGAGATTGCGCGCAGCACGCACATAGTTATTCAGTTGCGGCGGTGGATTTGATCAGTGGTAACTGCTCGCACCTGACGCCGCCGCGTTCCTATTCAAACGGCAGCGAGAAGCTGGTGTTTTCCGCGAATGAGCTGAAAAATCAGGGTGGCAAATTGGTGAACGGGCACCACTTTGAAGATTGGGGGAAAACCGGGGACAGCTTGCTTACCAAGCCGTTCACGGTGGCGCACAGCGGGCGTTTCGAAATCCGCGCGGAATTTTCCAACGGGATGGGGCCGGTCAACACCGGCATCACCTGCGGCGTGAAGCGGCTGGAAATCTTGAAGGCCGGTTCTGACCAAGCCGTGGCTTCGGGATACCTGATCATGCCGCAGTCGGGCGATTGGCAACGCTGGGACGTGTCTTCGCCCGTAGCTGCCGATTTAAGTGCCGGAGTCGAATATGCCATTCGGATTTTTGAAGACGACTATTCCCGAAACATGAGTTATTTGAAAAAGAATGAGCGCTACACCGCCTGGCCCGGTGGCGGACAAAGCGGTTGCAATTTTGTAAACATTGCGGGGATTCAGGTGGAAAAAATTGCCAACAGCTCATTCATGACTGCGGAAAAATAGCGCTTTTTGGCGCTCCGATGATTTATGATTCTTGCTGGTGACATTGGGGGCACTTCCACCAGACTTGGTTTGTTTAAACGTGACTTTGGTCAGATTAAGCCGATCCGGACGCAGACTTTTTCCAGTCCCAACTATCATAACTTGGCAGCCATCGTTAAGGATTTTCTGGTAAATCAGTGTGGCGATATTGCTTCAGCGTGCTTTGGAATCGCCGGTCCGGTTCGGCATGGGCGCGTCGCCGCTCCTAATCTTGCATGGGAAACCGATGCCAAGTCGCTCGCCCGCGAGCTGAAGCTGCCGATGGTCAAACTTGTGAATGACCTGGAAGCAAACGCGCATGGCATTGTAGCCTTAAAACCGGACGACTTCGTTACTCTCCAGACCGGAGATTCATGCACCCAGGGAAACGGCGCGGTTATTTCAGTCGGCACCGGGTTGGGTGAGGCGGGTATGTATTGGAACGGCAATGCCCATCTGCCCTTTGCCTGCGAAGGGGGGCACACCGACTTCGCACCCCGCGACGAAATGGAGTGCGAACTTCTTACTTATCTGCGCAGCCGTTTTGGGCGGGTCAGTTATGAACGGGTGCTCTCTGGGAACGGTCAGCTTTGGCTCTATGAATTTTTACGCGACGTCAAGAAACACTTGGAAAGTCCGGCGATAGCCGAAGCCATGCGCCTGAACAATCCTTCCGCTGTGATCACCCGTGCCGGGCTTGCCGGTGAATGCGAGCTTTGCGTCCATGCGCTGGATTGGTATGTATCGCTCTATGGGGCGGAAGCCGGCAATCTGGCGCTGAAAATGATGGCGACAGGCGGGGTTTATATCGGAGGCGGAATCGCGCCCAGGATAATTGAAAAGTTGAAAAAACCGGTGTTCCTTGATGCGTTTCTGGCAAAAGGGAGGATGCGCCCATTGCTCGAAAGTATTCCGGTTCGTGTCATCATGAAAGACACCACGGCACTGCTTGGTGCCGCCCGTTTGGCGGCAAATCTTTGAAATCGAACCCCAAGACTTACGGCCAGCAGGACGCTCGTAAAACTGGCTACAGTCAGGCCGTCCCTCTCAAAATCTAGCAATTCTGCTAGCTAGGCAAAATCAGGAATGAATCTAGTATGAAACAAATTAGTCCGCAACATACACAGGCATGAGTGTTGTCTTTTGTGCGGGTCAAAAGCTAATACCGGTTATCTAAAACATGAAAATATCCCTGTTAAATGCTCTTTTGAGTATCGTCTGCGCCGGTCTGTTTGCAACTCAGGCATTCGCCATCAGCGGGTCGGACAACTCCAGCAACTACACCACGTCCACCTGGACCAATGGAGCCAACGGCGGAACCGGCTTTCGTCCTTGGTCGCTCTATTCAAACAACCACGGCTC
>Ga0214172_1000365_pt1 | contig 20943 bp, 34 predicted proteins | sample TroBogEpilimnion_29_FD_153010 | JGI IMG/M metagenome (GOLD analysis project Ga0214172, IMG submission 153010) | Freshwater microbial communities from Trout Bog Lake, WI - 12JUL2007 epilimnion | ecosystem: Environmental > Aquatic > Freshwater > Lake > Epilimnion/Euphotic zone | place: Trout Bog...
CATTCAATTTGTAATTCATCTACCAGGGTTCGGTCAACACCACACTTGGGACACACCAAATCTTTGCGTTCTTCAACTCCAAAATGTTGTTTAACATAGTCAGGCGTAATCCAAGCATTTTGTGGGTCCATATTATCCTCGACAAGTTGGGCACATTCCCTGACAATCAACTCGGCGAACTTTACAGGATCCAACTCACCTGCCACGTAGTCGCCATTGCCTTCTAAAATGGTTGCTTGGTCATATAGTTTTAAGATTCGTTCGTTCATGTTGAACTCCTGTTTTGTTACTATGACTATAGTATAGCACCAAATTCATTTATTGTCAAGTATTTGGCATAAATAATTGTGTCATGTCCACATTGTAATGCTACTGGTGGCAAATCAGCGATGGTTCGTTGGCACTTTGATAACTGTAAATCACTTATCGTCACGGAAAGTCTTGAATCTAGGGAATCGTAGGCTATATGACCCGTCTTGATTCTGAGTAACAGCGTCAGCCATCACCACCGCAGTCTGACCAATAACACTTTCCTTGTCATCCCAGTATGATTGTCGTTCTACATCCGTATAACCACTACCAACATTGACTGTGATATGCTTACCGTCATCAATGCCCTCGCACACTAAAGCGCCCATGCGACCTTGATTCTTACCGGTACCTTCTTCAACACCGATTACGGTCAGGTCATAGTCATAAACAGGCTTAAACTTCAACCAATTTGTATTACGCTTACACTCATAAGACGCAGTTACATCCTTAATCATAATGCCTTCAAAGCCTAGATTAACCTGATCTTTAGCATAACGCATTAATTGATTTTTGCCTTCTACTGTGTCAAGATTTACCATTAAATGAGGCAACAGTTCAACATTGGGTAGTGTATCAATCACACTACGCAACGATTCAAGTATGTCAATACGCTTGCCTAATGTAGCACTATAATAGCCACGCTTAAAGTCAGATATAGGAAGAATGTCAAAGATATTAAACACACTGTCACTAGCCTGTACATTTTCTTTGCGGCGTGCCTGACGCATTAGTTCTTGGAATGTGTTGCCAATCACTTCACCATCAAGTATAAACCCTTCATTAAAGAAACGCCCTTCATCAACACTGTTTGCTCTATATGATAACTCTGTAAACGATTTAGCAATTTGTTCTTCAATGTGACTAAAGTTTTCAAAGACCTTGCCGTTACGACTAAAACAAATAGTTGTAGGTGTTCCATTATCATTTGGAAATACCATAAGCAACACACGAACGCCGTCAAGTTTAGGTTCTAAACGTTTAGTACCCTTCATCTCAGGACGCCCTTCACTGTTAGTTGCTAGTTGACAACCAAATACAGGAATCTCGTATTCAGTCTTTTTACAAATCTTGTTAATTGTTTTGTCACTAATACCCGCACGTAGGTCACGGCGAATAACTGGAGCGCAAAAGTTGTTCCATTCCACACTGTCAAAACGTTGACTCATTTTAACAATAGCATCTCGGGCAGCATTACCTGTCAAGACCCTATACCGAAGTTCATCAAGCAACGCAACAAAATCTAGCCAAGGATTCTCAGCATCGATAATATCTTCAGTTTCAGGCACTTGCCTAACACCAAACGTTGTATAGGGATTATAACAAGATTTGGCTAATGTTAAAAAGTTAATAGCATTTGCACTGCCAAGTTTAGCAGCAGTTAATGCTTCTCCAATAACAGATTCTTTGTGTAATCTGCTATCACTTTCGTTAAGTTTACTAATCCAACTAGCACTCATATACAAATTCCCTATTTGTCATCGCCCATTGTTTTTAGATTATCAAACAACATTAATTTTTGATAGGCTTCTAAAACACAACTGTATTCAGTCTCCATTTTTTTGATTACACTATATAAATTTTTAATCTGTTTTGTATCAAAATTTCGTAAAGTATCTAATGTATCAAAAGCCGTTTTAAGATCAATTTCATTACCAATATTCAGTTCTACAGATGGTTTAAATAAAGTGTCATAAAAATCATTAAATCCTTTTAGTCTTGCGATTTCATCGCCATCGACAGTACATAACACCTTGTTGTTATCCATTTTCGCTACAATCTTCATTATTTGATTCCTATATAAACAGTTAAAGCATTATACAATTTTTTACTAAAATTTGCAATAGCCTCGTTTTTAAACTAAACTATGGGCTATATGTTGAATTAAGTGTATAAATTTATCAATTAAAGAAACAACACCTGATGCGCCAATTGTGCTAAACACAACACCGCAAATAAACCCAGTTAAAAATTTCATTGTTGTAATCTCTCCCACATAACAATTTTTTCCAATTCTTCTTTCAACTTAGGATATAATTTAAATAAATCACTGGGACTAATTTTGTCTAAACCTTGCCCCCAACCGGTAGCTCCTACATACGTTCTATATTTGGTATATTTTAATCTACCTACAGTACCCCAGACTATTAACCCATTTTCAAAATCGTCATCTATAGTGTTATACGACAATTCTACCTCAGCACGTACATAGGCACGCTTGCCAACTTTACGATGCCAAGCATTGTGTACATCAAACATAATCCACACTATTGTAATTATCGTCACTATCAATTTCAGTATAGGAATCGCAATGAAAATCGCTGCTGCACATATACTCGTATTCATCAAGTACCCATTCTAAAGGTACTTTTAAGTTACGCGCAATATTTTGAACATCAATGCCATCACTGATTTGAAACTGCATTTCTAACGCTAATTCTGCTAATTTACCCATAATCAATTCTCCTTTAAATGTTATCAATAACTTTAACACGGTTTAATTGTGTACATGCAGTATCACGATGCGATTTTACTGTTCCTTTAATTTTCATTTTATCGCCAATTTTGGCTGCTTTAGAATAACTAAAAAACACAGTTTTATTATCATCTGTAATAGCGGTAATATAATACCTATTATAATTACGTGAGTATATACTTCTAAGTACCTCAATGCCTAATGTTACTCTATCACCTATTTTTCCAATATGTTCAACTGTAGCATTAAGTAATTTTATTTCAGCATTATCACGCTGTTTAGATGCTATATAACATTTTGGTAATGACGCAATTACACTAACTTGTAAATGCCCTTCTATTTTTTCAAGACTAGCACATTCAATTGCTGTTCTATCAAAATCACTTACATATTTGTCACCTAATATTTTAAAAGTAAGTCCTTTATAATATTGTCGCACAAGTTTACCTTGTGTACGATCCTCATCGGTAATTTTATCAACGTTTTCGCTAAGTAAACGAACCAAAGTTGTGCGATTAGAATAACTGACAACTTCGCCTTTAAGGTCAAAGACTGTATCCTTTAGATACGCGCCATTAATGCGAAACGCAGCACAGGCGGCAGCAAATACATCATCAGTAGGAAAATTAATATGTACACCGGTTTTAACTTGGAACATAGTATTACCCTTTAGTGACTGGACACTTGTGTGATTTGTTTATGGTCGAGAATAACAGTATCGCGGATTGCGCCGTAAACGTTTATGGGCTTATCTAATTCAACGTGATGATGAATGTCGCCACCGTAAGCAACACGACTTAACGTTACTTTGCCCTGTACGAAAATTTCGTCTAAGTAAGTACCCGACACAATTAAGCCTTCTAAGTTCCAGTTCATTTTAAACTCCGTTATTGACTACACATTTACTATTATACAGAAATGTGCCCAAAAAGCAAGAACTAAAATTCCAACAAAATCAATGACTTACGAATTTGTCTTTTACTCGCCATTGTCTTTCCTATATGTTCTTACAATACAACTCGCAAGTGTCTGAGTCGGGCATTCCATGCCTTGTCTTTCGACCGCTCGACTCACTCAACTCCTACACCGGGCGTTCATTGTATTGTTTCGCCTGATTTTCACAGGCTCATCAGAGAACTTAAATACATTATGTACTATTTACATGAAAATGTCAACAACTATAACTCCAATAAAATCAATGACTTACAGTTTACCGCATAAACCATTGCTTTACAATACCTTCAGCAGGCTTATTTCTGATACTTCTGCCTATTGCGGGAAACGTAGGCCCGTTCATTGACATAAAATCGTCTGAAAAATATCCATCTATTTGTACAATTGATCCTGTAGGAAGAGTAGCCGAATTAATTGTTTCCAACATTGCTTCTATAATGATTGCTTGCTCATTAAATGCAGGAGTAGTATTTAACTCAATGCAAGTGTTTGAACCAGTTGGGCTGGTTGTACCCATTGGGAATGTTACCCCACCAATGGTATTTTCACACATGTATTCTTCCATGTAACCTGGTTGAGATAGATAATTTTTACGTGATTGTACGTCTCCATATATTATAAGTGGCTTGTTATATTTTGCCGATAAATCAGTCCAATTGGAAACCATATATGCAGTTGCGTAATCTTGTTTAACCGTATCAACTGTTAAATTGCTATCTGTACTTGCAGGATTACTTATCCAATATGGATAATTTGCATATGCCATAACATAATCAATTTTGGATAAAATATAAGCAGAATTGTCTAACAAGCTATTATCTACAACAAACTTTTTACCAGTGTATACTGATGATACGGATTTAATTATATTTTCGTATGCAGTAACAAATTGTTGAATTGATTGCGTGCTACCATCACCTTTATCACTATACAAACATGGACAATCCATTTGCCAAATATCAACATTAAGTGATTGCATTGTATTGGCTTGATTTACCATATAAGTTTGTAAAGAATTTAGCCAATAACTATAATTCTGTGTATTACCTGCAGGTGTTGAAATGTTTTGCCCGTTAGAATTAACACAGCATAAAATTGCATTTGTAACTTGGACTTTAATTCCTGCCGCGTGTGCAATGTTAACCTCGCTTGCAAATTCAGAATCACTTAATGAGTTTTTAGTATCAGGTGTAAAAGTATAACTTCCATCATTATTTTGAATTGCATTGTAATAACGTGCAATTTGAACTACATCAACACCTAATGATTTTAATCTTGTAACTGTTCGGCTAAATTCTGTTACATTGTCTGGTGTTGGACAGGAAGTTGTTATCGATGTATTACTTGTATATGTTGTTTTTGGTGTAATATCGTTTACAACAATTGATCTAAGTAAATTCTTATTTAATGAATTGCCGGTTACATATGGTAAAGTTTGAGGTCCATTCCAACTTAGCGGATAAGTTACTACACTATTATCAATATCGCAAAATGCATTTGCATCAACTAATGTAACAGTGTTTTGATAACTTGAGGGATAACTTATTTGTGAAACATCTGTGGGTACTGATACAGTAGGCACAGTAGTAGACACCATATTGTTTGTGCTAGTAGCTACAGTAGTGGTAGTTGAGGTTACTCCCTGTTTACTAACAGGAGTTGTGGTATTATTACTGCCACCGCCCCCGCATCCTACTAGAACGGTTAACCCAAAAATAACTAGCTTTTTCATAAAAACCCAAAATAACCAAATAGATTTCTATTATATGCTACTATTATCAATAAATCAACTAACTATGGAACTTTACTTGTGGTAACTTTGTGTCGTCAATTGCTTGGTTTATGATATTAACACAAACTGCCACACATTCATTACAAATGGCAATGCCCTTTTCATTTGTTACCAAACGAAAAACTTCGCTTTGTGGTTTACTACAAAAATCACAGTTTACTTCAGTTGTTTGAATTTGTTGTGATTGTTCATTTTGGGTTACGTCAGTCATTATCGTCCTCTTCCTGTTTTACGAACTGTTGGTTTGCCAAATCCTTTACTAGGTTTTGGACCTTTACCTTGTTTAAAATTGTTTGGGTTAAATCCCGTCTTCTGTGTTGGAATACCCTTGTTCTTTTTGTCTGTCATAGATTTGCTCCTGTGATATCAAATAATCTATTAATGTGCCGCCATATAACCCTATCATCATGGCAACCTTGCCATCATATACTGTTACTTTTTGATCACCAATATGATATGGGCAGCGCAAAAAACGTCCACAACTTAAAGTAAATTTATTAATCCAATAATCGTCTAAATATTTTGTATTTAATAAAGTATTGACATCTCTATCAAAAATTGGATAACTATAACTTTCAATACACGCAATGTCAAAATATCTTTTCCCCTCAAGTGTTAATCGTAGACTATTACCCTGACGTCCAGTTTCAAACCAACTGAATACCATTTTATCTATTGTTTTGGGTGGCCGTTGATCGCTTGGCAGTTGATCAAATATTGCTGCTACTAATTGATGTTTTAAAGTATTCTGGTTACTCATCAGGGTATACGCGCCTACCTGTCGTTAAGAAAACGACTGAAAACTTATCTGTCTTAAATAGCGCGTTAAGTTTTCTACATAGGTTTCTAGCATGACCTGGATTGCTAAAACTAGTCTTTTTATATTTTGGCGCATTATCATTGTTAAGATAATGACTACTTTTTAAATTAATAGGCTGATCGTCATAATACACAGACCAAATACCGCTGGCTTCAACGATCTGTTCAGTCTTATATGTATTTTTATCTACATACTCTAATATGACTTTTGGCTGAGTTCTGCTCACTTAAACGTACCGCCTTTAATTTCAACCTGTAAAACCTTGTCATCTATATTGTTTTTTAAATTATGTAAGTCAATTAATATTGACATAATTTCATCACGCAATCCCCTAGCATCAGTCATAGGCATTACTAAATCTTTTGTTCGTTTGCTTTCTAGTAATGAGACTTTATCCATGAAATTTTTAACGTGAATCATTGTGTATTTATATGTGCCAAGGCTTCAATTTCAGTTTTATAGGGTCCTTTATAAGGATATCGTTGAATAAAAATGTATTTTGGACAGAATTGTACCTCTTTTACACCATTTTGTTCCACTACAAAGTATCCTGCAGCCTGCAAACATTTACTTTTTTCTTCGGTTGTGAACAAATGTAACTTACGTTTGATATCAAATACTGAATTATAGACTTTTTCTGGAGTAGGATACTCTGGGTAGGGCATTTCTACTTTACTATTATTAGTTTTAATTGGTTCAAAACGAATTTTTACTTTTTCTTTAATTTCTTCAGTATTGTTAAATTGTAAAAAATTGTCATTTAACTTTACTTCATAACCTGCATTATTGGCAGTTACATTGCCTACTTTCTTTTCACCGTCGGTAACTACCCAATACTGATCTTTAATAATTGGTTTTGCTACAAGTATCATTGTGTACTCCAACTAACTCCAAAAAACATACGCATATAATTATCCTCTAATGTGTGTTTAATTTTGTTTATCCAATGTTCTTCATCACGTGAATAAACAATCAATCTATTGGGTTTAGGTAATACTTCTGCGCTATTAACACAAAACTCACCGCCCCAATCATCTTCCCAATAATTGTGAGTGTATAAAAAAGTTGATAGACTTTTTTCAGGTGTACTGTTACGCACAATACCATCAAAATGTTTTCCAACTAAATGATTTTTATCGCCATATTGATACCAAACACTATATGCCATTGGATCAACATAACCTAAAGTCAATAATGTCTCACGCATTTTTTCTATTGCAGGAACAATCTCAATACCTAGCAAAACTTTACTTTCAGTATAATCGTGATCATTGCTAGACGTTCTAATTCTAACTGCTTGATTTTCAGAAGGAAAATTTGTATGTCCTATATCCTGACGTAACCCGTGTTTATAACGCTTAAGCATTTTTTGATTAAGCGGGACAAATTGAGTACCTAGTAAAAAATCGTCAAAATAACTAATCATACACTAAATTTTCTTTAAATATTTGAATAAATCATTTTTATTTTTTGGAGTCCAGTATTTACCCTTAGGTCCACATTTATCTTTTTCTCCTATAAATCTTTCTGCTCGTTCGTTATAACACTTTTCATAGTTTCTATTAGGTTTTTCAACAACTGTGCCAACTACAGGGCTATGTGTAACAACAGGGATAGCATTAGTTCTTGTACATACATATTCAAAATCTTCATCTTTAGCAAAAAATAGTATGTTGCCAAACTTAGTCATAAAAGGAATTTTGCTATATTTACAATCTTTACAAAAATATTTACTCATGTAATATACCTATATATGGAGAGTTTAACCATTTAGCAAACGTATCTGATTGTTCGCTAATTTTGTTTAATTCGTACTTGCCACAGAATCGCATAAAATGTACACCCACTTGAGGTACTGTGGTTGTGCGTACATCATTCTTAATTGTTTCATCAAACAACACCTTAAACTCGTCAGGTTGTGCGGTTAAATCAATTAACACACGATTACGTTCATAATCATCACGCACACGATGCTCAACACCATCGTGATCAGACCAACGCTGTAGCATCATATTGTTCCAATTGAAACCTTGCTTATGACGATCAGCATATGCCTCAATCAATCCAATTTTGTTTTTGCTACCTTTAGTACGTACACCTGGATATGCACTAAACACGTTGTCAGTGCTGTCACCGCGCATACACTTTTCAAATAGTAAAAATTGTGGGTCACCTAATAGTTTTGGCTCTTTTGTTTTCTTGTCAACAATGAGTCGTCCTTTCTCATCGTGATAGCCTTCAAGTGTAATATATTGATTGCTTACGCCATTATATTGTGTAACACGCTCATTAATCAATTGTACATAGTCAGTATCGCTACTGATAATAACATGTTCATCATCTGGGTGTAATGCGATAAAACGCGCAATCATATCGTCAGCCTCACCATTAGGATGACGCAACACACTAGTATTAGTTTTCTCACGCAAGTAATTGGTAAACATTTCATATGTTTCCCAAAACATCTTGTTTTCTTCAATCTCACTTTCAGTCATAGCACTTTCGTCAAGTTTACGATTAGCCTTGTAGGGCTTATAGTAATCTTTACGCCAGCTACGACCCTCAAGACAGAACACAACATGGTCAATGCCAAATCGTTTTACTGCTTGATTGACACTACTTAGTGTAAGATGTAATGCCATTCCAACCTTTTCCCATGTTTCAGTATTGCGACTGGCAATATGTCGGGCACGGAAGAATGTATTTGCTGTATCAATTAATGCGTATTTCATAATATGTGTATATTATACTAAATTTTGGGCAATGTCAAACTATTTTTTGTAAAAAATAATCAGGTTTTTCTTTGATATCGGTAAAATATTTACTGGGTTGATAGGGCAAGTGTTTTGATTTTACCCTATAAATTTCATTATATTCACTGGCAACCATTCTTTCTTCAATAACATTGATCATTTCTTGTAAATTATTAAGTTCACTATTTGGGTCAATCCATTCTAATTTTTTGTTAATCAGAACCAATAATTCACTACGATATTCATTTTTAAACCAACGTTCTAATGCTCTAATTTGTGATTGTTTACCGTAGTATAAATGACAGAACTTTTGTATTGATGCAGAAGGATAGCAATATCCTTTGGTCAATCTACGTTCTAAGTTATTAGTAATACCAAATCCTTTGATATTATTATGCCACAACTCAATTAGATAAAACCAAGAACACTCACCAGGTAATATTATTTTGGACATATTCATCTACCTTATTTTTAATTTCGTCAGGTAAATAATCGTAAATATCCTTGTTATTATGAACATAGTTATAAGCATGACTAGTTACTTGACAATTACCATTTAATTTTAAATAAATCTTTTGCATAATAGCTAAAAAGCAATCATCTGTAGGATTGGGAATTTTTTTAGCTAATGGATTACATGCTCTGAACCATTTTTCATGTGTATTAACTACTACAATGCGAGCACCAGCAAGGTCAGTGAAAAAATCAAAAACAATTGCATTTAAATGGTCTGAAAGTTTGTTTAATTGTTTTTTAGTCCAACCAATACTTTTACCATAACTAATCATATTGCCATAAAAACCATAAGCAGCATCATCAAGATGCGTGCCATGCCAATGTGCTTTATGTCGTTCTAATGCAAATTCTACTTGATAATAATCGTATTTGTACAATGCTTGCACTGAACTAATAGTACCGGCTTTACCTTTATAAACACTTTGTGGGCTAACAGGAATAGCCTCGTATTTTTCACAAAGGTCTTGTAGCACAACATTCTCCTCAAACATTTTTCCATAATGAGTGGGATATTGTCGAGCAAGGCCTACTTTAGTTTTATGTTGGTCAAAGCTAGTCCATTTCTTTTGACCTAAACCGTTACGTGACAATGCACTATATGCAGGCAAACCTGCACTTGCATTTGGAATCGTATATGATGCATACTTCGCTTTTAACCAATTTTTAGGGTCAACTTCTTTGATAAGACCATGTTTACAAAACAACGCAAAATTACAAATACCGTGCATTGTGTCAAAATTAAAAAGGTCACCTTTAACATCGGCAAGAAAAACAGGACTTGTCAGTGATGGATTAAAAACGGTTATAATCTTTGCGATATGATCTAATAGTAAATCACGCTGTGCGATCTCGTCAAACAATACATCACCAATTGTCACGTATCCAGATTTACCAAAATCATTAATACTAAATTGCACATTCTGTGCCTTAAGATTATTGATGGCATCCATAATTTGTTTATTTTGTTCAGCCAAATCAATAAGACTGGTTATCTTTTTTGGTTTTCGCTGTTTAAGATTCTTGTTATCTACTGCATTGTAGATTTTAGAAATATTTACTGCTTGACCTTTAGGAATTTTTAATTTCATACTTTGCCTTGCCGAATATACGGCTTTTGTTAAAAACTACGTATATTATAACTAACTAAAAAATAAATGTCAAGTTTTTAAACCAGCGTAAGTTATTGATTTAACTGACTTCTGAGCGTCCGTTTCCAATATCTCTACTTCTTATAACTCGCATGTCACTGATCATATCCCGATTTGAGGGGTCGGCTTGATCTTGTTCATAAATTTCTAATGCAATATTACGGCATACAGTTTGGAACCAGCGATCTACGATCTCTGCGTCTGTATCAGTCTGTTTAATCTTATACCCTTGTTTGACTAAATTAACTACAAACTTGTCATTCCAATCTAGTTCAAAACTACCATTTCCCAAATCGTCAGGACTGACTTCTACTTTTAAAATGGCAATATAAGGTTCACCCTGTTGTGTAGCCTTTTCCTTTTCACTTAATGTAACCTCTTTTTGCTTTTTTGGCTGTTTAGGCTTTTTGGGCTTTTCAGCTACAGGTTCAGGCTTAGGCGGCTCTGGTTTCTTGAATAAATTTTTGATTTTGTTTAACATTTACATAATCCTTGTATAACTTATTATGCATGATAGTTTATAATATATCAATACATTTGGTATAAATAAAAATGAGGGTCGCGGAACTGCAAATACCCAACTACTCTAATGCTAAGAGGAGCTATCAGCATGACTATTTATACGCATTATTTGTACTGGATTCATTTACCAGAGCATACTGATTATACCAAAGAAGGATACATCGGCGTAACAAATAATCCAATCCGACGACTTAATGAGCACCGAAATGCTTCAAAGAACCGTAATGACAAAAATCCTTATTTCGGTAGAATTCTCAACAAATATAAAGACACCGTGATTCAAACTATATTAATAAGTGATACTGAAGAAAATTGCTATAAGCAAGAAGAACTTCTGCGACCGAAAAAAAATATAGGTTGGAATGCTAATAAGGGAGGAAATAAACCTCCCTCTAAATTAGGGTGGAAACCTAATGAGGCGACACTCAAAAAAAGATCAGCATCTTTAAAGAGAATCCCGAGAAATGAAATTTGGAAGAAAAACTTATCAGAAGCCAAACAAGGTGCTAAAAACGGTATGTATGGAAAGAAAATACCATGCAGTGAGACTAGAGCCCTAAGCATTTCTCAATCTAGAAAAACCACACTAGATAAGTATCGTTTAATGTCTCAAGAAGAATTTTCAATTTGGGTAAAGTCTCAAAACCTACATAGAAAAGACGGTGCCGTAAATTCTAACGTGACTAGAGCAATACTAGCCAGAAGCGAAAATCCCAAAGATTATTATAAAAATTAGTCCTGAAGGGTTTTCCAGTACTGGTGCAATCTAAAACTAGCCAAATTTTTGGCTTTTGCTTCAACCATAACGTCGGCCCACTGCCAATGTCCATATGCCCAGTCATTTACTGCATCGTTCCACATATAATCGGAGTGTGCTCGCATCTTTTGCTTGTTTAAGCCTTGTTCTAGCAAGAGTTGATGATTGGGCAACGTTTTTGTAGAATGAGTTGATAGATATTCTTCGCGACTTACGCTGTAGTGAATGACAGGACGCACACCACGCCAGCTATCAACGATACGCTTAATACGATCATCATTCGGTTCAATATACTCGCCGGTCATTACATAGTGATGGTGTATATCCAAAACCAAAGCACAATCATTGACCAGCTCTAAACTAGCATCTAGTCCCCATGACATCTCTTCATTTTCGATTGTGATAGCGTTACGTGCCTCGGGGCTTAGTCGTTTGTACGCATCACGAATACCTTGTGGACCTTTGCGACCACTGATATGTACGTTGATTTTGATGTCCTGAAATGTTTTACCATAGCCCATCCAACGTGCCATGTCAACGTGCATTTCAAATTCTTCAATACTTTTGTCTACAACCTCAGGGCGATCACTAGCTAACACAACGAATTGGTCAGGATGAAAGCTAAGACGTACATCATTGGCACGTGCAGTTTCACCAATTGGTGCCATCCAATGTTCAAGTAGATTTTGAATATATGGGGTTTTCCAAAAGTCACGGTAGTCTTCATGTGTGTAAAAACTAAACATATCGCTGGTAAGACGAACCATACGTAGTTCAGGAGGCAAAGTTGATATCCTTTTAACAAGATTATGTGTATTCATAATATTGTTTTTTGCAACATCAATGATTTTTTGCTCTACAACATCACGTTTGTTACGCTTTGCCCATGCCAAAGTAGTACCACCTGTATTGAATCCTTCAATACTGGCAATCTCGCCCTTTTTGTTGATTTCAGCTAGTTTACAAGCGAAACCAATACGTTTTACATTTTGATTGTGCATAATGATAAATAATACAATAGTTACATATTAAAGTCAAGTTATAAGGAATAATCATGGACATTCGTAATATTTTACAACTTTTAAATGAAAATAGCAAGCCTCATATTTTAAGCCCAAATCTTGAGGTAATGAGCCTACGCCAGTTTTTGGATAGTGAACATCAAGATATTGATGAGTCATTATTTAACGAAGAAAGCCCTAGCTTTTTGGGAGCAAAAACTGAAGAATTAAGTGACGAACAGTTAAAAGCATATCTTGACAGAATTTTAGGTAAAAAGAAAGAAAAATCAGACAAATATAACTTGCCCTATATACACAGCGGCAATGTCCCAATCGTAGACGAAAATGGTAAAGAATACGATTTAGATAAACTACGCGACCAAATTAAAGAACGCCCAAAAAAGATATTAAAACAAAACGAAAAGATGCAACATAGTGATGGTACATCTACTATATACTTTAACGTTGGCTTACCTGCATTGCGTGGTCTAGCAGTAAATGAAAACAACGGTGACTTTATTGTTGTTAATACTTGCCCACAAGCCGGGCAATGCAAAACATATTGTTATGCTATGAAAGGTGGCTATGTACAATGGAAAAATAGTAGCATGGCACAAACACGTTTATTAAACTTCTTAGTCAATGACCCAGATGGTTTTATGCGTGAGTTAGATAAAGAAATTACCGAAGCAGAAAAGAAATACAACAAAAAGAAGACTAAAGTGGCAATACGTTGGCATGACGCTGGTGACTTCTTTAGCCCAGAATATTTGAACAGTGCTTATAGTTTGGCTAAGAAACATCCAAACACAGATTTCTATGCTTATACAAAAATTGCCAGTGTTGCTCATTCGGCAAAACCTGAAAACTTTAAAATCAATTTTAGTATGGGCAGTCAGCCAAGTCAAGAAAAACAAATTGACTACAGCCAAACAAAAAATAGCAGAGTTGTACCAAAAGAATTGTTTAGCGATTTAGTTTATCATCACAAAACACCAACCGGTAAAACAGATAAAAAAGGTAAAGAAGTATTTGATAGTGAATTGCGCTATAAAGACAAACAAAGTATTAAAGCATTAAAAGATCGTATTGCCGCAAAATACAGTATGGATCCTAAAACAATACTTACATACGATGAAATGATGAAAACACCTGAGAAAAAAATAACTGATCCTAAAAAGATGTACAATGTTATTGTTAAACCAGGTGAAGGTGATGACAGCGCAAATCGCGGCGATGTGTTAAGTACATTATTATTGATTCACTAAAATGCGTATAGATGATGTATTGCCTACACCTAAACTGTACAAACTAGACGGTACATTACAATTACACATCGCCAAAGAAGGCAATAATCCACAAATAAGTGAAGCCTTTCTAAAGCCAAGCATGCCAGGAATATTTTGGACTAGTACTGCTAAACAAAACAAAGATGGCAATTATAGCAGTGAGTGGAGTGATTGGTGTAAAGTTGAAATGCCTGAATGGTTTAATAATAAAGGTTTACTATTTCAAGTTATGCCAGGCGCAAGAGTATTACAAATGAATAATGATAATGAAGCCATAGAAATATCTAAGTATTTCAATCATGGCGAACCAAAAAGTCGTTGGTGGCAGCACAGTGATGTTGAATGGTCGCGCAACTTTCCATGGAAGAAGGTAGCAGAAAAATTTGATGGACTACATCATATACCAGGCAATCGTATTACTAACATATACACTGGTGCTTATGATGTTGAAAGCACAGTTTGGTTTAATAGATCACACTTAAAATTTTTAGGTAATGTAAACGTTACTTAACACGTAGCAAATCGTCTAAACTATATAAGTTTACCATGTATTTGCTAACATCTTTTAATACACTTTCAGCAACGTCGCCATTACGTCTTGGACCATAGTTTAGTTTAATATTAAGGTTGTTAGTTGTCACAAAACGATCAAACATTTCTTTTACACTTATACCAATGCCATGTCCTAAACTTTCAATACTATTACTTGGGTTATCGATACTATTCATTATAGAATGACAAATTTCCATGACATGTACATAATCACGCAAACATGTACCATCTATAGTATTGTAATCATTTCCAAAAATTGTAAACTCGCCCGTTTTAGTAGAATTTAATAGATTGTAAAATAATCCATCTGGATTTGTAGGAGGATATCCATATGTACCTGTTACATTAAAAAATCTAAAAATAGTATAGTTTATTGGATTGTGAACAGTACAATATTCTTGTACAGTATATTCTGCCATACGTTTGCTTAATCCATATGGATTAGTTGGATCACTGGCACAACCTGTACTTGCAAATATAAAATGTTTAGTTGGAATTTTATTAATTACATTCATTGTACCATTGGTATTTGTAATATAATAGATTATAGGTTTTTGTACACTTTCGTTTACACTTACCAATGCTGCTAAATGTATAACAGCATCATATGGATCAAGTTGGCCCGGTATAGTAAAAAGTTGATTAATATCAACTTTGTAAAATTTATTTAATTGCACTTTTGGTTCAACAACGTCTAATCCATGCACATTATAATTATTGTCAACTAATAACTTACATAAATGACTACCAATATATCCTGAACAACCTGTTACTAATACTGTTTTCATATTACCACTCAAATAATGATTCTTGTTCTTTAGGTTTAAATAATGGATCTTTACTTAAATACGTGTTATCATCTGTGTACAATACATTAATAAACTTATACCTATTAGATAATACACTTTCAAAATCTTCTCTAGCTAAATGTGTTCTGTTTAAATCTTTGATATAATCTCTATACAAAACTGTTTCGTGTGAATTAATTTTGGCAGTATTAGTATTGCTACGTTTGCCAACAAAGTTATCTAAAAAGTTAACCCAAGCTATTGAAACAGATTCATCTAATTGTTTTACATATTCAAGGGCAGTATTATCAACAGTAGTATTATATAATGATTTAATTAATTCACCCGCTTCCGCCAATGATGTTTTAGTATAATACTTATTATCAAAATTATCAGACCAATCTTGATTATCTAATACTACACATGGCATATGCCCCAGACATTCTAAAAATGCAAATGGATAGTTTTCACGTAAACTAGGCATAAAAAACACACTACAGCTTTTTATAAAGTCTACTTTTTCTTGACCTGTAATACCTATTTTAATTATATAATCGGTAATGCCTTGTTTTTCAAATGCTTTTTCAAACTTATTAGCGCCATTGCTATTAGTCATTACCCTACAAGGTAATCCACAATCTTTCATAGCACGAATATATGCTTCGGGATTTTTGCCTTCTTCCCAACGACCAATGAACAATACACCTTCTTTGTGTCCTGTACTGTGTTCTAAAAGACCGCGTTCGCTCATGGGCATTGGTAACAACACACAGTTTTTAGCGCCATGCTTAGTTAATTCATCAATATTTTTTTGACTTTGTGTGCCAATAATAATATCATTAAATTCCATATGTTTGTTATAGAAATTATGATAACTATTTAAAAACACATCATTTCCCTGACTTTCACGAAAAATCATACTATGTAAATGTGTATAGAACACAACGGGAATATATTGATTGATAGTCATAGCATATGCCGCAGTCATTGCCTCCTGTGTATTACATACAATCATATCATAAATGTTTTCTTCAAAAGCCTCTAATAACGCTTTGCGAAAATTTATAATCTTTTCAAAGTTAATAGTGTCACTAAATGCAAATGTAGCAGTATGGTCATTATAACGTAATGGTTCACTGGGATAAATGATATTACCCCCTGAAGATTCAATTACCTTATTAAAATTGCCAGTTGGTGATTTATCTAAAATAATATCTACCTTCCAATTTAAGCGACCGCACATTTCTGTAAAACTTTTACAAAAACTACCAATGCCACCATGAGGTATAAAGTGCTGGTCACTAATCATAAATGCAATTCGTTTGTCGTATGTTTTCATATTAATTAACTATATACCCAAATCTCTTTCTAATACTATTTTCGCATTTCTGTTTTGTATTTTCAATTACAGTAATATCGTATACTATTTTATGTACCCCAAGCGTTGCGGAAAAGAGGTACCTGAAGTCTATCACTATAACGCCAACCACGTTTCATGGCTGCTAGTGCTACATTCTTAGCGTTTAAGTTATAAACACTTTCAACACCACCAACAGGCATTAGATATACATGACCTTTGAAACCTGCGTCACGATACTGTTTAACTGCTCGTTCTGCATCAACAATATCTTCTTCTGTTGCTACAACAAACTTAAGATATGCTGTACCTACTCTTTCATAATCACGTACAACCTCAGGTTTAATCGCATCATTCCAACTCTCACCACTTGCTGGGAGTTTAGCACTAACACTGAATGTAACTTCTCTAGATTTAAAGTTACCATTAAACTGCCACATACGCAAGTAATGATAGAAGTCACTGGATAATTTTTGAGTTCCGTTAGTTTCAAAAGTAATTTCTTTTAATCCTGACATACTAGGATGATTAAGCAATTCTGGATATGCTCGTTGCCAACCTAATAATGGTTCTCCACCTGTAATAACTAAGTGTTCGTCACGCCATTCTTTGTGCGGAAGTAACTCCGTAATCTGTTGTACAATGTTATCAGTAGTGAGCATAGGACTAAGATGCTTAAAACGAACGTCCCAGCTAGCATAGCTATCACAACCTGTACTAACCAAAGGAAGGGATTTGTAGTCTGTATATTGACTGGGATTAATGTTCTCAGCCTCTGCACTTAATTCTCCTCTAGGCATACCAAATCCGGCACACTTAAAGTTACAGCCGAATGTTCTTAGGAAGATACTGGGCACACCCATATATCCGCCTTCACCCTGAATACTATAAAATAATTCTGCTACTTTTATACTCATTTTTGTATTATATCTTTTTTATTTGGGCTTGTCAATCTTTTTGATTTCCTTAAGTTTTTCTATCCATAACTTATGGTATTCCCGTATCATAGGTTCATTAAAATTTAGTAAATTAAGTTTATCATATAATAATTTTATTTCTGAAACGGTGTGATCGCTGTTAAAATAAATATCATTATCAAAATAATGTATTATATTATTCTTAGGTAATACTTCAATATCACCAAATTCACTGCTATCTCTGTCGTATCTCCATTTAATAAAGTTATTAGAATTAAAAAATAATATTATTTTTGCATTTCTCCACAATTGTATAATTTTTGATGCGTAAATATTATCATGTGCTACAATAAAAAACTTTAAATCTAATTGGCTAAGTAAAAAAATTTCAGGATTAAAGTCAAAATTTTTACATTCTTCCACTGAAGAATAAGTTATATAAGATTTACGATCTATTCCAAATAACTGAACACACCCCAATCCTAAATCGTTCCAATGTTTTTTGACGTTGCTTAACTGGGTTTTTAAAAAGTTAAATTTTTCTTCAACTGTGAACTTACCCTTAAGTTGTTTTTTAACTAAAAGCCCAGACTGAAATACAGATTGGTCATTTAATCCTAAACAATTTACTAAAAATTTTCCCCCGGCTTCTTGAGGATAACATACCATAACTAAATTTTCAGTATCAAAGTTCATCATTGGAGTAATTCTACATATATTTGTTCTGCTTCTATTTGCCGTAATGCAAAAGTGTCATCACTAATCCTTACTGCAATTGGTCCCCCAAATGGGGCTTTAGAAACAATTCTAATCTTTGCATTTGCAACAAATCCTAAATACTGCAAATGCGTATTAGTATTACTTATTATGATTGCTTGCGCATTAACTGGTAATTTATTGAGCGTTAATTCCATTTAACCACCATATTAGTTGCTGTTTTGAATACTTTTTATTAATTACTTTGTTACCTACTAAAGGTATTATTATTTGTTCGATTTCTGGAAAAAATTTAATCCAATCATGTCCGCAGTATATACCATTATCTTCTAATAATGGAAGCCATGTATTTAAGCAAAATGTAGTTGCTTTTAAATCGTGATTACTACATTCAAGCACACACGTAAACTTTTTATCTTTTAATTCTATATGTGTGTTGGCTTCAAATAAATCACAACGAATTAAATTTATTTCTTTATACTTTTCACAATTTGATTTAGCAATATCAAAAAAATCTTTTGAAATATTAGGTTCTGAAAATAGGTCTATACTGTAAATTGTATATGACTTATTGTGCAACCTAAAAAGTTCAGCTAGAAATACAGTTGATCTGCCAAACATAGTGCCTATCTCAAACATTGTTCCTACACTAGGTAGCATTTTAACAATATCGTTTAGTGCTAAAAATATACCATAATCACAGTGCCCGTTAATAGTGTTTTTATAAAAGATATTATTAAGATTGGGTTCTTCATTAATACGATTAACCCAGTCACTATTTGATTTTAGCTCCATAATAATACCGCTAATGTAGACAAAGGGCATTCTTCATGAATACATATCCCATCTATAGTTAATATACCATTTTCATCAGTAGAAGTATAAATCCATTTATCTCCGCAGGTACCAAAATTATCAGTCATCCAACGAAACATTTCTACTTTGTCACGTACATTTTTTAGTTTGATGTTTACCACCAATTCTCCCAGGGAAACACACACCACTGTGGATCACTGACTTTGTTGATATCAAGCCCACTGTAATCTACATCAAAGTTACAGGCTTCATTGTGTATACATACAGCAAACTTAACGTTATTGTGCCAAATTTTATCCCATTGTTCTGTATTATTTGGAAAACAACCACTTTGCCAATCTGTTTTAATAAAGTTAAATGAACTTCCTGTGTCGCAAATATCGTCAACAATTAATATGTTTTTGCCGTTGAAAGCATCTTCAGCCATCCACAAGTTGCTTTCGCTTTCTTCTTCATCACGCAAACTAACTTTTAATGTGTTCATGGGAATGTTCAAGTAGTGGCTAATCTGCACAGCAGGGATTAAGCCACCACGTGTTAACCCAACAACATAGTCAGGTCTAAAGTTATCACTATGCATACCACGAATAATATTGTGTACATAATTATTGATATCTGTTGTTTTGTAATAAACTTTAGACTGACTCATATTAGTTGACCTCTACATTTACACTACACTTGCGTGTTTCTTCAATCTTGACTTTAACAAGTGTTACACCTGTGCCTTTCAACATCATTGGGCCAACTGTATTGATTAAATAATCGCCCATGTTTTCTGCTGTTGGATTAAAGTCTACAACTACTGTACCTTCTGGGTCTAACTCTTTAAGAGTGTTTGACCATGGATCTTGACTCCATACTAAAAACTTGTGATCCCAGTTGTCTTCTAACCATACACAAAGTTTTTCTTTAATCACACTAAAGTCCATAACTCGACCAATATTGTCTAATGATGGAGCCTCCACTGTAAAATGAACTCTATAGTTATGCCCATGTAAATGCGCACACTTACTTTCATGTTGATAGACTCTGTGTCCTGTACTGAAATCGTGATATCTTTCTGCTTGTATTATCATAAATTAATTACCTTTATTACTCCATATTGAAACATTGTCGTCTGACAGTTAATTCTTTTAATTACACTGTTTACTAATTCTATCATTTTATTAGAATTTCCGCAAATGATTGTTAGTGGTAGTTTACCCTGATTCATGTAAATAAAATTCTCTACTAACCTATCTACATCCTCATGTTTTACACCATGTAAATCTAGTTGTGTTATTGTGTTAGAACTTCCCACATTTCTTTTTTGTCTAAATCTTCTAACCATTCATCTTCCTCCGCAAACTTTGGCAATTGCTTTAACATATCACCCAGTTGTTTGTGTATCATATACATTTCTTGTTTAAGTGTCCATTGTGTAAACCCATCATTATATGGGCTTTGAACTTCAATGTAT
>Ga0214172_1000366_pt1 | contig 20935 bp, 10 predicted proteins | sample TroBogEpilimnion_29_FD_153010 | JGI IMG/M metagenome (GOLD analysis project Ga0214172, IMG submission 153010) | Freshwater microbial communities from Trout Bog Lake, WI - 12JUL2007 epilimnion | ecosystem: Environmental > Aquatic > Freshwater > Lake > Epilimnion/Euphotic zone | place: Trout Bog...
GCTCTTCCGCGCCGAATTTGGCGTGCCGCTGCGCAAGCGCCAGACCGAACTGCGGCTCCAGCGGGCGCGGCAGTTGCTGGCGGATGCCAACGCCAAAATCCTCACCATAGCCTACGAAAGCGGCTACCGGCACCTCGGACTATTCAACGCGATGTTCAAAAAACGGTTTGGCGTGACTCCAAGCGAATGGCGGCAGCAGAATTTATCCGCCGCCCGATAATTTGCTCAAGCGCCCCAGCCTCGCCCTCCCGCTGGGAGTGGCCCTGCCGGCTTTTTTCTAACGCACCATTAACCGGCGTTCGCAACGTCTGTCGCACTGCCTAAGTCTTGTAAATCCCCGAGGGCGAGATGGCCCGGATGAGCATTCGGGTTTAATTATAACAGGCTGACCGAGTCATCTGGCCACCCGTTTTGGTCCTCGCTATTTTCCTGCCGGCACTTTAAGTGCGTTCAGCCGTTTGCTTATGAGCTCACGCTGGGGGCTGTCGGCGGGCATTTCGGCCAGACAGCGTTCCAAATACTCGGTGGCGCGGTTTGTGTCATGGCGGCGGCTGGCAATTTCCGCCATCCCGGAATCAATCGGCAGCGAGTTGGTGGCGGTTTTCCCCAGCTCCAGATAGTCGGCTTCGGCCGCGTCGTATTGACCCGTTTCAATCCGGGCCACGGCCCGCGCCAGGCGGATCGGGGGGAGATTGGAAATCGTCAGCGCATGATCCAGCACCGGCAGCGCGTTCGTAAACTGGGCGAGGCTGACCAAAAGATTCGCCTGAATGAAAAGGGCACCGAGGTTGTCCGGGTCCGCCGCCAGATGTTGGTTGACTAGGTGGAGCGCATTCGTGGCGTCGCCAAATGAAAGATAAGCCTGCAGAACGACATCCGCGACGTGCGTGTCCGCGGGATGCCGTTTTAACAAGGACTGCAGGGTGCCACTTGCCTGCGCCGGGTTCGTCTGTGTCAGCCAGAGATTGGCTTCCAGGAGCGTCAGCTCCATATCAAGATCGTTTGTGGCGGGACAGCGCTCCAGATCCGCCCGGAAACGCTGGAGCAGTTCTTGCGCCGGTCCGGTCATACCGTAGTGGGTGTACAGCTTGATCAACGCAATCTGCGGCGCGGGGCTGTCTGGCGCCAGCGCTTGGGCCCGCTCAAATTGTTGGATGGACTGGCGCGGCAGACCAGCCTGATAACAGGCATTACCCAGCAGATAGCAAAAAGCCGGTTCATCCACCGGCCCATAATTTAAAATAAACCCCGCCATTTTTGTAAAGCTGCCTGCCTTGATGCCCAAGGCATCGACGGCACCAAGGTTCTGCCTGATGTTAGAACTGAGATTGGTGTTGCATTGCCAATTCAAATCAGCCGCGATATTTTTTTCATTTAGCGCTCGCGCCTGTTCAAATCTTTTTTTGGCGGCCGACAGTTGCCCGGCGCGCTGTAACTGCACCCCCCAGTCGTCCAGCGCAACGGCATACCACTCGGCGAGTAGGTGGTTCTGGTTCGGCGGCACGGGTTGCAGATGAAGTCGATTATAAATTGTTTTCAAGAGAGAGTTTTTTGGCAAGCTGCCCGGCTGCAAGGCTTCCAAATGGGGCGATAGGTCGTCCCAGAATTTTTCATTTTTGGCAATGATGTCGCTGGTCAGCGGCGGGGGATTGAAGTCTTTATTCTCATAGGGCTTCAGCTCCCCGGTCAGGCCGGCGGTTTGCAGGTAAAAAATGTCAGATAAATAGTTAAAACTCGGATGGAGATAATAAATCGAATGGCTCAGCGCGAGTCCGTGAAGCAGGGCACCCATCCCTGCAGCATTCAAAGCGCCTTGGTTCAGATTCGTCAGCCAGTTGCCGGGATACAGGTTGGCCATCCGTTGGCGGTAAACTGGATCCGGCAGCAACCGTGTGTTGAGTGCCAGCCAGCGGCGTTCTTCGCCGTGCGCGGCGGCGGCGGCTTGAAAGACCATTAGACGTTGGGGATCGTCGCTCAGTATAATGCCCCCTTGGTCCGGAAGACTGTGCAGAGCGAGTTCGCCGAATTGATCGAGTGACTGGCGGTTGGCCAGGGTGATCGCGGGGGTGTTGCGGATCAGCAAACCCAATGACACGACCGTAAGCAGCAGGAGGCAGCCGGGAATCAGGGCACGCTCAAAGAATATTTCCAGAAAATGGGGGGGGCGATAAATATTCTCGGGCCGGGCAAAGAGAGCGAGCAGAAAATTTCCGGCCAGAAAACCAACCCCCAACCCCAGCAGATAATCCAGACTCAGGAACGGTAGCGAGAGGCCCATTTGTTTGAGTACTATCTGGCGGGCGCCGACGATCGGATCAAACGCCACCCACAGACACGCCAGTAAAATGGCAAAGCGCAGGCTGCGATAAATCCATACTTGGAACTGGTCGGCCCCGGATTTGTCCAACGTGCCAGAATCCCGTGTCCTGAGAATGGCTGGGAGGATCGGCACCAGATAAAAGAGAATGGCTGCCAGCGATGCCATCCGATAACCCCGCCAAAAAATGCTATAGAGATTCCCGATCAGATGTTTGTAATTCCGCAGCGAATTGAGCCAGGCCTCGCCAAAACTCCAGGGCGAATGCGGTGCCAGTCCATTCCATAGCGGTAAAACGATGAAGATGGAAAATCCCGCCAGCCCTGCGAGTGCCAGTCGGAGGAGGAGATTTTTTGTGAGCAAAGGCTGTTTTCCCAGCCACAACAGCGCACCCAGAAACAGTGGGAGCGTGACCAGCATCATCCAGTTCTCCACCAGGCCCAGGCCCCAGATGAAAGTCGCTGCCTGCAGCCAGCGGAATTCCCGGGTGACGCGAAATTGGAGTAGACTTAAAATGGCGGCGGCCAGCAAGAGGTTTTGGAGCATCTCGCCGGTGGCTGCCGTCGCCTCTTGCCAGAAATTAAATTCCAAGCCACAGGCCACGCAGCCAAGAACGATGGGCAATTTCGACCGCCAGCGCCCTAGCATCCCCAGTGGTCGGTCCCAATCCGCTAGTTCCAGCGACCGCGCCAGAATCCCCAGCGTCAAGGCGCCGCACAGCGCAGAAAACAGATTTAAGCCCAAGGCCGCCCCACCGGCCGGCAGCAATCGCAATGGCAGCGTCAGCAGCCAAAGCAAGGGCTGGCTGTTCATCGGCTGCCAATCCCAGCCCGCCACCTTGGCCGTCAGCGTCAAGCTGGTTAGCGTGACATTGTGGCTTATCGACAGCGCATAGACAAAGAGTGCGACCAGCGTCACCTGCACCGGAAAGCGCCGGAAAAAATGCGCGATATTCATTTTAAGTTAAAAGTGGGGATTTTGCAGCGAATGGCCTTCACGATTTTCTGGTGCTTTAAAATGGCCGGGATGAACGTCCAGCCGACGGATACGGGCAGGTGGCTTTCCTCTGCAAAGTTCCTGTCTCGCGGAATCCGTTATATTAAACACCGTTTACCCTTAAGGATTGCCTGCGGCTTCGGGGTGATAGGCGGGCCTCGCTTTTTTTCATGGTTTCATTTTTTTTACGCCACCGTCCCGGGCTCATTTTAAAACGGCGCGTGAACATCAGGTTAAATAAGCTGAGGGATTTATAACCGCTTTCCAAGGCCACCTCCACCACCTTGGACTGGCTGGTGGCCAGCAGTTCCCGGGCCCGCGTTAGCCTGATTTCAGCCCGCTTGTCGCTATAGGACATGCCCACGACTTCGAAAAAAATCCGGCTTAAGTGCCTTGATGTGCAATGGGTTATCTGCGCCAGCTCATTAAAACTGATCTCTAGCACAGCGTCCGCTGGATTTTTACTCAGGAATAGCCGGAGCCGCTGCGTGGCATCGGTGATCTCCGGAGTGGCTGCCGGGGCCTTCAATTCCTTCCCCAAGGCATCCACCAAAAGCTGTAGCATGTTTAGCCTTAGCGGCAACCCCTCCCGGTCCTGTTTGGCGCATAATTCGGTCATTTTATCCGCCACCGGGTTGGGGGCGGGCAGAAGGCGGCAGGCCAGTTCCTTCTGGGATAATGATTGATTGAGAAAATTTTGTTCGCCGATTGTCAGCAACCCCGAAAGACGGTCTGGGATCACAGAAAAATAGGAGAGGGAGAGAACATTCAATTGGCTGGCGAGAAAGGATCCTGGGCTGTCTCCGGCTAGCAATAGAACTGTTCCGGCTTCCAGTTCCGTACGGGTCTGGTCTTGCAGCCAATAGCCATTTCCATTGCTGATTTGAATCAGGGACCAGCCCGATAATTTGGGCCGCCACTCCTTGCCTGGCGCCAGGGGGAAACTTCGCACCTCGAGATGAGGTTCATAAAAATGTTCCACCGTGTTCATGACATGCAAAATCTAAAACCGCTCGCGGATGCCCGATTCCTCACCGCAAAGGCTGTTTTGATTTCAAGGGCGGCTCTGCGGGTTTTCCACTGTGCGAACTTTAATGAGGCAGTGTTACAATCCAGTGGCGGTCCTGAAACAGAATGGCAACAGTTTTAAGGGGTTTTGCCACTCGTACTCGGCCCGCCCAGTCACGCAAAAATGATTGTCTCAGGGTCTAAATCATTATTAAAACGACACGTTCAGCCCGTTTGTCACCGGATTGTCACAAGTTCGACGAAAAACTGTCATATAGATTTTCCACCATCTATCCACTCGGTTGTTTCAAATGTGCCTCCCTGCCGCTCGCTGGCAAGAGAGGCAAAATGCAGACATTTGAAGGCGAGCCGTTTATGAGACATTAACGCCGATTGCAAGCTGGTATCGTGTAAGGTGTTGACCAGCCAGGAATGGAAATATTTTGTTCACCGAAAAGCCTGCGCTCAGCGCAAAACAGGAAAAAATTCGTAAGGCGCCCCTCGCGATTGTTGCGAAGGGTTCTTGCGGGAGCATTGTCATGCCGACAGGCCTGCGTTTTTGCAATCCGGCCCTATGAATCCGATAAAGTTGATGCTTTCCAGCGGGCCTTTGCAGACGCTCTGTGTGAGCCCGTGTCGCCGGATGTTTCTCTGTGGGTTATGGTTGGTCTACTCGGCGTTGAATTTGAACGTATTCGCTGCTGAAACGATTGCCAGTCACGAATTGCCCGTCACTTCCCTGACTGCGAGCAATGCACCCTCCCGCTTCAATGTGTCAGCGTATGCCGTCGAGGGCAGTACCTTGATTTCCGCAAGCGAACTTGTCCCCTTGTTGCACAAATATACGGGACCGCAAGCCAGCCTGGAGGACGTGGTCAAAGCCGCCGCCGATCTGCACTGGGAATTTTATAAGCGGGGCTATCCGTTGATGAGTGTGGCCATTTGCCGTGAACGCCTCACCTCCGGGCTCGTCACCCTGAATGTTTTTCAAACGGCGGTTCCCCAAGTGGTCGTCTCCGGCGAATGGTATGTGCGGTTTGGCAATAACCCGGCGGCGATGCCTGTCAGCCCCGAAGAGGCGACTCAGGAACACGTCGCCATCCAACAGCGCATCGCCGACCTGAACGCCGAGGAGCTGATGGCTGAACTCAAGGCTCGGGATACCCGGATTCATGTGGTTTCTACGAATTCCGGCCCCCGGTTTGCGGTGAATAAATACCTGATCGCGGGTAATTCTGTCCTGTCGCCCCATGATTTGGGCGCAGTTGTGACCAACATTGACGGGGCCTTCGGCACGAATGTCAGCTTTGACGGCATCCGCACGGTCGTCTCCGAACTCCAGCGTTCCTATCGGGAACACGGCTATGTGACGGTGGCGGTGGGCGTGCCCCAGCAAAAACTCACCAATGGCATCGTCAAATTGTCCGTCACTGAAGGCCGCTTATCCGTCATTAATGTCACGGGCAATCGCTATTTTAGCTCCAATAACGTGATGCGCGCGCTGCCTAGCCTGCATACCAACATCCTTCTGAACGGTCCGATTTTTCAGGCCGAATTGAACCGCGCCAACGCCAATCAAGACCGACAAGTCTATCCGCTCATCGGCCCCGGCCCCGATCCGGGCAGCACGGCCCTGACGCTCAAAGTTAAGGATCAGGTCCCCGTTCACGGCAAGGTCGAATTTAATAACGAAAGTTCACCCGGCACACCAACTTTTCGGGTGAACGCCTCCGCCGTGGATAACAATCTCTGGCAGTTGGAACACTCACTCGGGATTCAGTATAGCTTTTCGCCGGAGCAATTTAAACCGGGGTCGTGGGACTTTTATGATATGCCGGCAGTGGCCAACTACAGCGCCTTCTATCGCCTGCCGTTGGGCAGTCCCGAGCCCATTGCTGATTTGATTGCGAGCAAGCCCAGTAACTTTGGCTACAACGAGGCCACCCATCAGTTTAACCTGCCACCTTCCACCGGGCGGCCGGAACTGAACTTTTTTGGTAGCCGCTCCACGATTGATAACGGGGTGACCACCTTGTCCAGCACCATGCTCTATAACACCAACGGAAACAGCTTGGAACAGACCGTGGAGCATCAGGATACCACAGTGAATCAGGATGTTGGCCTCCGTTTGAGCCTGCCGCTCCAAACATCGGCGGACTTTCAATCCTCCGTATCCGGCGGTTTAGATTTCAAAACCTATCGGCTGAACAGCGGTCAGACCAACATCTTTACCCTGACGGCGGCAGAAATTGACTACAACACGGATCCCATCTCAACGAATTTTGTGGTTTCCAAAAATTATTCACCGGTGCCCTACACGGTTAAACAGGTCAACTATTTGCCTTTGGCCACCCGTTATGATGCCAATTGGCGGGATACGCTGGGAACCGCGTCGCTGGGTTTGGGTTTGAGTGCCAATGCCCTGTATTCCAGCGATGTCTCGAAAGCGTCGCGGGATACGAACGGCAACCCGCTGATTACGGTTATCAATGGTCAAAAAGCCCTGCAATTCATCACCGGTTCAAAGGAGACCACCGGCTATTGGCTCACCCTCTCCCCCAGTTTCTTCCATGACTTTGTCTTTCATACCAATTGGGTAACGTCCTTCCGCGCGGACGGACAGTGGTCCAGTGAGCCCTTGATCAGCAATGAACAATATGGCATCGGCGGAGTGAATAGTGTGCGCGGCTATCATGAAGGCGAAGCCTTTGGTGATGCCGGCTGGCATGTCTCATTGGAACAGCAGACCCCGCCGCATGTAGTCGGGATTGCCTATGGCAACACCCCTCTCACAGTCCGTGGCTCATTCTATACGGATTTTGGCACAGCCTATTTGTTGGATCCACAAGGGCGCGCGAATAGCGTTCAATTATGGGGCGCAGGCATGGGGATGACCGCCACGGTGGGGCCTCATTGGCAAACGCGGTTTTTGCTGTCCCTGCCGTTGATCGGCACCCTTTCAACGCCCCGCAACGAGCCGTTTTTCAATTTCGTGCTGACGGCGCAATTTTAATTTAATTCAAAAATAGAGTTGTCTTGGAGAAGTCCTAATACAGGACAACTTTTTCCGGTAAATGAAATGCGCGGCGGCGTGAAAGTGTTAAAATAATTGCCAGAGTGACTGGCTCATGTATATGAAGAAACTGATATCAAACCAATTTTACCAGGTGGCTCGGGTCGCCCTAATGGGGTTGGGTTGGCTGCTCGGCCAGCCACAAGGCCAGGCCAATCCCACGGGTGGCTCTGTCGCCAAGGGTACGGCGACATTCAACACCACCGGTTCCCAATTCACGGTCAATCAATCCACGACCAGCGCGCTCATCAACTGGCAAACCTTTAATATCGCTTCCGGAGAGACCACCGTTTTCAACCAGCCTTCCGCTGCCTCAGTCACCTGGAATTATATCAACGACCCCAGTGCGTCGAGCATCAACGGGAACATTAGCGCCAATGGCTATGTGGTGTTGCAAAACCCCAATGGTTTCAGTATCGGGGGTGACGCCTCCATCTCAGCTCACGGGTTGGTCATGACTACGGCCTCCACGCCCGCCTTGGATCTTTCCAGCGGGGGCACTTGGTCATTTTTGGCCCCGCCGCCCACCGCCAAAATTATCAACTACGGCCAAATCAACATTACCGGCGGCGGCTCGGCTTATCTGATCGCCAGTGATATTGAAAATGAAAATACCGGAACCATTTCGGCTCCCGGCGGAAAAATCGGCCTCTATGCCGGACAGAATGTTCTGGTTTCCTTTGCGCCCGATGGACGCGGATTAAGCGCCCGGGTCACGTTGCCGGCAGGTTCGGTGGATAACCAAGGCCAGTTGATCGCCGATGCCGGGAGCATTGTGGCGCAAGCCAAAGTCGTGAATCAAAATGGTTTGGTCCAGGCCAATTCCGTCCAAAATATCAATGGCACTATTGAGTTGGTCGCCAGTGACAGCCTGACTCTGGGCGCCAGCTCGGTGATCTCTGCTGCCGGCGACGCGACGTCCACGCCTCCCAGTCCCGGTGGCTTCGTGATTCTAAAATCAGATAATACCTTTGCTGATACCGTCGGCTCCAGTGTCTCCGTCGCCGGTCAATCGGACGGGCTGGATGGATTTGTGGAAATTTTCGGTTCGGGCGTCACTTCCGGCACGATCCTATCCACCTTTGATTCTTACTACGCCCTGCTAATTAACCCGTATGACATCACCCTCGCTTCTGGTGTCACGGACACGTCCACCGCCAGCCCCACGCTGGATTTAAATTTATTATCCAGTTATTCACAGATTGATTTACACGCTCTCGATAATATCGAATTAGGTTCAACGTGGAATCTGGCCAGCGCCACTTCGCCGGTAAATTTCAGTCTCACGGCGGGAAACAATCTGATTTTTGACGATGGCACCGCTCTGATTGGCGGGAATAATTGGGGCATGAATCTGGCGGCCGGCGCACAATTCTGGACCGGCAGCCTGCCCACTTCAGGCAACGGTGGAATTTATTTGAACGGCAGCGCTTCGCTGCAGACCAAAAACGGGGCCATCGACCTATGGGCCGCCAACGAAGTGCTCGTCCAAAATGGTGCCATCCGGACCACCGGTGGCGGCAGCATCAGTGTGACGACCGAGTATGGCGATGTTAATTCGGGTACCGACGTTAAAGGATATTTGTTTGGGCAAAAAGCCGCCCCGTACTACAAGGTCGATGTGGCCAATCTCGGCGGCATTAGCACTGCGGCCGGCGGTAACGTGACCATCTCGGCCGGCGGCAATGTCATCAGTTACCTGCCGATCCAAAGCGATTATCAGAACGCCAAATTCGATGGGGGCACTGGAGCCTTCGGTTCCCAAGCGGGGAATGTGACCATCACGGCCGGGGGGAGTGTCTATGGCCACTATGTGCTCGCGAACGGTGTCGGTACCGTCAAGGCTGGTGGCGACATTGGTGCTTCACCTTTGTTGGACCCGAGTATTTACGGTTTTGCCCTCAGTCTGATTGCGGGCAATTGGAATGTCTTTGCTCCCAAGGGCAGTATTTATATTCAAGATGTGCGTAATCCCAATGGGGTATTTGGTGAAAAGGCGGGCGGCGGTTCGCCGGCGAGTTACGCCGGCTATCATTATTTCAATTATGATGCCAATGCGTCCGTGCTGTTTCAGGCGGGTCAGTCGGTTGCCATTACCGGTACCGACGCCCCGCTGGATCCCCCCTCCTCCGGTGGGTTGTCCACGATTCCCCTGCTGCTGCCACCGTCACTTTCCGTCACCACTGGCTCGGGGGATTTCGTTCTGGACACGTCCGCGACCTTGTTCCCGTCCTTCCCGACTGCCGCTGAAAACCAGGCCCCCAATCAGAATTTGAACCTGAACATCGGGGGGAATTTCATCGGGATGCCGAACGGCAATCCCATTTACTTGTCCATGTCCGATAGTGCTGGCCACCGCTGGCTAAATAATCGCTTCACCTTTGGCCCCGGCGACCACGCTTCTTTGCCGCCGAATGTGGATAATCCCAATCCGGTGGTGATCAACGTGGCTGGCAACGTGCAAGACCTCAATCTCTACACCACCAAAGCGACGCATATGACGGTGGGCGGCGATCTCAACAACTCTGGCTTTCAGGGAGAAAATCTGCACAGTACGGACCAGACCTATATTCATGTGGCCGGCAATATCTATAACAGCCCCATCTATACGTTTGCCAACCTGAATGCCGCCCTCATCAGTGCCAACCCCCTTCAGTCCGCAGCCTGGGATTCAGTATTTGCCCTGGCAGTGGATCCGTCAATCGTGGCGGCTCTGACGGGTTTTGATGCCCGGAATCCCGGCCCTAACGGATTAGCCTATTATCTGAAGTCCAATGGCTATCTGCTGTTTGCCAGTGATCTGGGCAGTAGCGACCGCTATGGGGCTAATCCGGGTTTCATCTACGATGTTGCTTCAAAACAGTTGGGTTTTAAAGGCAACCTGTCGGGGACGCTGTCCGCCGCACAAATTCAAGCGTTGGAAAATGGTAATTTCACGGTGCTGGTGGCCAATTCGCGCGGGATTCCCATCCTTGATGCCAACGGCCATCTTCAGGTGACGACCTATCATTTTGGCGGCGGAACGGCGGTTGCGACGCTGGTGAGTGAAAGCGCTGGCTCAACCACAACCCAGGGGTTGGGTTTTTTGATCGGGGGTCCCGGGCTTTTTGACATCAGCGCCGCCTCCCTCAATTTGGGATTTTGTCCCGGGATTATCTCCTATGGTTTTGGCGGCCCCTATGCCAACCTGCAATCGGTATCCGGGACTGTCGGCAATGACGGGGCGTCGGTCAATGTGAGTGTGAGCGGCGATTTGACCATGGTGACGTCCGCCATTTATTCCATCGATGGGGGCAATGTGAATGTCAGTGCCGGCGGACAGATGAATCTGAGCCAGGGCAGCTTTGATTTCGGGGTGTCAGATTGCTATGGCATTTACACGACGGGCCATGGAAATGTCAGCGTTACGGCGACCCGCGATATTAATGTTGGCAGTGGTTGTATTGGTTCCTTCAACGGTGGCAATGTCTTTGTCGAATCCTATCAGGGTTCCGTAAATGCCGGTAACGGGGTCAACAAGGCCTTGTTTGTGTATGGAATATTTCTCGACCAAAATGGGGTGCCACAATTTGGAACCATTGGTGATTTGAGCGATCCCTTGGCGTTGCAGGCAGATCCGGCGCCTTATGGCAGCGGGATTTTGTCGGAATATCCCACTCTGAAGTATCAGACGCCGGGCGGGAGCGGGCAGCCCGGAAATATCACCATTCTCACCCCGCATGGGAATGTGGTTTCCGGTCGCGGTGGCATCTCCCAGTTTGCCCTAAATGGCAGCATCGCCGGCGGACCCGTGGTGACAGTGGAGGCCGGGTTTGGCAATACTGAGAAGACCCTTTTAGATCCCAGTGGCAGCGGCTTGGTTGGGATCATGGTAGGTGGCGTGTTTACCCCGGTGGGCAATGTCGTTCTGGGTCAGGGGGGGCTGGTGGGCGGTACCGTCAACATTACGGCCCCCAATATTGAGGGGTTAATCGTGTCCCGCCAGAACGCGAACATTAACGCCTCGCAAAGTTTCAGCGGGACCCTGCTATCGGGCGGGTCTGCCAATTTTGCCGGAGGCGGCAGTGTGGCGGGAACGGTGGTGGGGATTGGTGGTATCAGCGTGGCTGGCGGTGCCACCGTGACGGCCACCTTGCTGTCCCAGAACGTCTCCGTCGGTGGTGCCGGGGATCAGTCCACTCTGGGAACCTCCGCTGGGGCTACCGCGTCCGCCCAGGCGGCTGCCCAGCAATCAAGCCAGGCGGCGGATCAGCAGGCCACCGGCACCGGCACCGCAGACGAAGATAAAATGAAAAAGGTCAAACCGCAGTTGCGTCGCACGAGTCGCGTAACCGTCCTGCTCTCTGCGGCGACACCTACCCATTAATCGGCGCCAGCCATGGACTGACTATGGTCGAAAGGGGATGACATCCCCGGGCCTCAAATCCATGGTTCATGGCATATACTTCAATGGAACTCGGGATTGGCCTAAATTCTGAAGAAGTGGGAAATGAATCACCCAGCTGCTAAGACCAGCTTTGAAACAAAGCATCGGTTCAAAATTGTTTTTATCCTCTGCGCCCTGGCGGTGCGTTTTGATTCTACTTCCCACCCTTTTTGGCTGCAATGGTGTGTTATTTGTTGTTCAACCTGATTCGAATGGCAGTTTGCAATCTCAAGACGGGGCTGAAAGTAACAATGGTGGCCAGTATTCTGATAACGGTGAAAGTGACCTTTTGGAAACAAAGCCATAAAATCAAAACGGAAGGGATTAAATTATTTTTAATTGATTTATTACTAGGTACTTATGAAGTATTTAACCAGGTCATAAAATAGAACCGGCATGTCCTCAGACATGAAGTAAAACAGCTTGGCCTGCACTAGACTATGAACGTCGATTTATCTGAAACAGCAATAAACCTAAAAAAACATGAAAACAATGTACAAAGCAGCACTGCTAGCCGCCCTCGGGTTAGCCAGCGTCACGGCCGCGCAAGCGACCGCTTACAATGGGGACCTGATTGTGGGCCTCACCACCGGAACCACCAATGATGTGGTCTATGATCTGGGCAGCTTCAGCTCGCTGACCGCCGGCCAAACTTGGGACTTGAGCGCGGCTCTGACGGCGGCGGGTATCGGCAGCGGCAGCTATAGCACCCTGCAATGGGGTGTCATCGGCGCCAAGAATACGATCACTAAAGCGGTTTATACCACCGACGCTTTAACGCCCCGGAACATCACGAGTCAAAACTTTGTGAATGGCATCTATGGCTCGGCCATTTCAACCATTTTTCAATTTATGCCGGCAGCCGGCGCGGGTAACTACATTGCCACGTCGCTCTTTTCGGATTCCACCAGCTGGTATTCACAGACCACTGCGGCGGGTTCGTCGGGCAACACCTCGGCGTTCGGTCAGGCATATGCGGATCCCAACAATACGGGTTTTACTCAAGCAGCGCTGTATCAAGTGAATGCTAATAATTCAGCTCCGCTGGCTAATGTGTACTTGTCCTTTAACAGCAGTGGTGTCCTGACGGTTGATGCCGTTCCGGAACCCGGCTCCACGGGCTTGATGGCTGTCGGTGGCGGTCTCCTGCTCCTCGTCGGTCGCAATCAATTTCGTCGCAGTAATGTCAACTAATTTAGTCCCCAAAAACCAAAAACAAAAATCAATAAACAAATAATCAAAATGAAACTTAAGCAAATTATCTTGGCCGCCGCCCTTGTGGCAGGTTTGGCCAATGTTAGCAATGCGGCCACGACCGTCTATTTGACTGGGTCCACGGCCATGCGCAGCACGGTTTACTCCGCGCTGATCGCATCGAACGCGGTTTTCACAGCGGTACCGACCTACACGGTGTATCAAGGTGGTACTTCCAACAACAACGCGGGAAACGGTGGTAATTTTATGGCCTTTTCCGGCACCCTGGTGGGCGGTTCCGGCACCACGATTATCCAATGCCACTGGACCGGTTCGGAAGCGGGTATCGTGGACGTCGTCAGCAATACCGTGGTGGTGAACACTTTCATGGATTCAGCTTCCATGGATGGCGCCGACCATGGCACCAATGTCCCCACGACCATCTCCGCAGCGGTAAATTTGGCCATGGCGGATAACGACCAGGCCTATTCGCGGACCAAAAAGCCGGCGTTAACCTCTGGCGCTGAAGTGGGTATCATCACCTTCAAATGGGTGCGTAACCCCGGTTGGTTTACGGGCACGAACGTCACGGATAGCATGATCAAGCAGGCTCTCAGAAATCAGGGGACCCTGGCGGTGTTTACCGGAAATGCGGCCGATACCAGCAGTTATGTCTATGTTTCGGGCCGCGATAATCAGTCCGGAACCCGCGTCAATGCCTTGGGTGATTCCGGATACGGCATCTTGACCACCCCGCAACAGATCGAAATGAACTCCCTCGGCGTAATGCAGTTAATTGGCGGTGTCTACATCGGTGACTTAGGTTACTCCAGCGGCGGCACGTTGGCCGGCACCCTGGGTGCGGTCACGACCAATGCCACGGATTCTGTCAATGGTGGCTCTGGTTATTCCGTCATCTCTTACCTGAGCGTTGGTGATGCTGCTACCGCCATTGGCAAAGGTGCCACTGAGCTGGCCTATAACGGCGTACCGTTCAGCGCGGCCGCCGTCAAGGAAGGCACCTACACCTACTGGGGCAATGAATATATCTACAAGGCCAACAACGTGGTGTCTGCTTCGGATGCGGATAAAGTCTATGGCCGACTCGTAACGTCTATTCCGACTTACTGCGATGGTACCAAGGCTATCGCCTTGTCCGCTATGAATTGCGCTCGTACGGGCCCGACGACGGACCCGGTTCATAACTAATTCAACTTGGTTTCTTACAAGCCGGCGTGAACACGTGTTCACGCCGGCTTTTTACATCACGGACAATAAGTTAAAGTCAACTCATCGGCCGTGCCAGGCAGTCGGCTCAGGTGACACTCCCAATTAAAGTTAGCATTGCCATGCTTTAAAAATACATTTACGACACGATATAACGTCAACCATGAGTGTTCCGCTAAAATTATCCCTCTTCCTCAATGCCAGCCTGATCGGCGTTTTGAGCTGGTTATTGTCCTTGAATCAGGCGCAACAGAAGAACCCGGCGGTTTCTATTGTAATAGAAACGACTGCCGCTCATTTACCGGCAAGCCGTATTGTTCAACCAATGAAGGCCGAGCAAACGGCTCCTTCTGAAGGCTTTCTTTGGAGTCGGCTGGAATCCAGGGATTATTCCGCTTACATTCGCAACCTGCAACGCATTGACTGCCCCGCGCCCACGCTGCGGGCAATTGTCACCGCCGATGTCCATGCCCATTATGACGTGCGCAGCCGTCAGCTGGAACAAAAATTAGCCGGCCTACAAAGCGGCTCCTGGTCTGTACAGCTTCAGTCATTATCGGAACAGCAGTCAGTACAGGCTGAATTGCAGCAGCTTCCCCGGGCGGAGGCGACGGAGATCGCTAGTTTATTGGGCGACAATTTAATGGCGGAGGGCATAACGACAGCGGCACCAGACCCCTCAGCCGCAGCAAACCAAAACCAGACTGGACCGGCCAATGAGCTTCCGCAGATGCCGCTGGTCTTTCAAACTGTGGACTTTTCGGTGTTGCATCTGAATGAGGAGCAATTGCAGGCCGTCAGTGAATTGCGTCAGAATTTTCTGGATGAGATCGGTGGCCCTGGTCAGAACCCTAACGATCCCACCTATTTGGAGCGCTGGCAAAAATCACAGCCGGCGGTGGATGACCAGTTGCGGGGTTTACTGGGAACAGGCACGTTTCAAGATTTACAACTGGCGGCGCAAAATTGATGTGGCCAAACTGGTGCCGGTTGAGACCATAAGTAGCGGAACTCAAAAATATCAGGTTTGCCTTCGCCCGCTCCTTGTGACTCGGAAATCGTCCCTCTCCCGCGCCTGCATCTCGCCGGCCATTCAAATTCGGCTGAAATCATTTCGTGACTCTGTTCCTTTGTCATTCACCTATGATGATAGTTTTTTAAATTATTTCGGGAGTATGTAGATAACACAAATCAGTTCAAAAGCGGCAACTGACGTTAACTGGCTGTCCCTTTTATCGGTGCGTCCATCAATACGATTGCCCATTTTCACGGTCAAACTTTTTTGCAGACATCTCCAATTTGCGTTAACTACATACTCCCGAATTATTTTACTAAACCTGTGTTTGGCCGTGGATCCAATGATTGCTTATAGGCCTGCACCCGGCGCAGGGCTTCAGCAATCTGTTCGGAAGACAAGGGTGGGAAGTTGACCGGGTTGGTGCCGTTCAAGTCATTCAAGTAGCGACTGGCCAGACGATTTCCATGGTCGAGTGACAGCGTAAACCATTGATAAGCTGCCACCGGATCCTGGGGCACGCCGTCACCTGCTAAATACATTTCGCCCAGATTCATAAAGGCCTTGCCATCCCCTTTGGCCGCTGCCTTCTGGAAATAGCGCAGAGCTAATGTGGGGTCGGGCTGGCAGCCGTAACCCTTTCGATACATGTAGCCAAGCGAATTGAGGCAACTGGCTTGGCCCAAACGGACGGCTTTTCGATACCATCGGAATGCTTTGGCAAAATCCACCGGGATCCCGGCATCACCAAAGAAATAAATATCGCCCAAGGCCGCCAGTGCATCCGGCTGTCTTTTCGCGGCCGCTTGTTGATACCATTGGATTGCCGTCCGCATATCTTGAGGTACTCCGCGTCCACGGGCGTAGCTGGACCCCAGGCTGAATTCGGCCAACGGGTCACCTTGCTCCGCCGCCCGCCGGAACCACTGATTGGCTTCCACTGGGTCAGTCGAAACGCCACACCCACGCAAATAATAGACGCCTAAGTCATGCTGCGCGAAGGCATCGCCGTGGTTGGCCGAGCGGCGCATATATTCTGCTGCCGTCGCCTCGCTCAGCAGCACACCGGAGCCGCTGGCATAATGGGTTGCCAAAAAATATTCCGCCCGGGCATTACCTTGGCTGGCACCCGTGCGGGCCGAAGCCAAAGTGAAGGATTGAGGGGCGCACCCTGATGCCAGCAGGGAACCGATAACCACACCCCAGGCCAGTCGGGTGGCTGTCAAAGGGGTTGTTAAAATCCAGTTCATGTTGCGCAGAATAGTTACTAGCAAAAAATCCCCGGCGTTGTCAGGCAAAGAATCAGTGACAAATGTTACAAAATAGTGACAAGACGGACGCGGAAGTTACAAATTGAATCCAACCCTCGTAACTTCTTCAATATCGAAGCCAAAAGTCGTTTAAGCTAGCTTATTTTAATGACTTAAGTACATTTTAGCCAATGTCTTTTTTGTGTGTTGTTGTGTCTTTTTAAAGGTAGAATTCACCCTGGCAATTCGCTATTTTACAGCTTCGACGTGGGGCTCATCCCACGTTTAAAACCAATAAAATGAAAAAATTATTTAAAGCCCTTTTAACAATGACAATCGGATATTCCGGCATTCTGGCAGGTCAGGCGCAAACAGCCTACAATAATGACTTGTTGGTGGGTTTTACGACGGGAACCGGCACGGATACAATTTATGATTTGGGTCGGCAGGCTTCACTAGTCAATGGTCAAACATGGAATTTGGCTACCGTGTTATCCGCCTACAACGTGACCAATGTGCAATGGGGCGTAATTGGTTCTATTCCGGTTTCCACCACCACCAGTAGCAAGCTGGTTTTTGCCACCGCTGGGGTGTCCGGCACTCCGCCGAGTTTGACTTCTGGCCTTAATCAGTTTAACGGGATCAATGGCACGACATTGACGTCGATTTATCAGTTTATGCCAGCCCAGGGTGCTGGTAATTATTTTACCAATTCTGCCACCGGTGATCCGCAAAGCTGGTTTAATTGGACCAGTGTCAATGGCTTGTTGGATGGCTCTTCTTTTATAGGTGCTTATCACGGCTACGATGTCAATGTCACCGGCCTTGTTGCGACGGGATTTTACAAGGCGGCGGCTGATAAATCAGCGACGGTTCAGTTGGGCACTTTCACCCTGAATTCCAGTAAAATTCTCACTTACAATGTGCTGACAGCCGGCAGCAGCACCAATGCGTACCTGACCTCGCTGGTACTGTCTCCAGTGCTTGCCTTTTCCCCCACCTTCACCTCCAACACCCTGACGGGCTATACGGCGACGGTAACCAACGGGAGCACGCCCACGGTCACGGTGGTAAATGCTGACACGACCGCGACCAACCGGTTGATCTTTAACAACACCACCAACCTGCTGACCTCGGCGACGCCGAGTTCCAGTTTGACGCCGTTGACGCTGGGCGTGACCAATGTGGTCAAAGTGCAGGTCTCCGCTCAGGATGGCTTAACGGTGTATACCTATCAGGTGAACATCCTCGTCCAGCCCAGCCTGACCCAGCCGAAACTGACGAATAGTGTCAGCGGCAATATCCTGTCGTTGAGCTGGCCGTCGGATCATTTAGGCTATCGTTTGCTGACCCAGACCAACAACCTTTCCAAGGGCGTCAGTAGCAATACCAATGACTGGGGTACGGTTGCGGGTTCGACGTCCATCACTGCCACGAACCTGACCATTCTCCCGGCCGGCCCCGGTGGCTATTACCGCTTGGTCTATCCATAAAATCTTGGTCGGGTCTGTGCTGATTGAGTGCCCCACCGCCCCCCCCCTGCAAAACCAAGTTTTGCAGGGGGATTTTATTTTGCCAAGCCATGGAAATAAGCGGCGCGTGACAATCCTGCGGCCGGATTTCGCCACTTTGTCCGCGCTTTTCGGCCCAGTCAGGATTAAAAAACGTCCTATTGAGCAGTGTTTCCAGGATGCACCACCGGAAAATCACCCAGCGATCAGGAACTCGTCACCTAATTGTAACCTGCGTGACATCCATTTGTAGCTTTTGATTTGCACCATTAATACTTCATGCAAACAAATGACATGCGCCGGCAGACCCTCTGGCTGACTGGCTTGATGCTTATACCTGCTGTTTTGGCAGTCAATCAGCCATTACATGCGGAAAATTCTGCTTCCAGTGACTCGCTCCTGAACTTGTTTGTGGAAAAGGGATATGTGAGCAAGCAGGAGGCCGAAAAGGTCATGACGGAAGCCAGCCAGCGACAGGCGGAGCTCGACAAAGTCAAAGCGGAGGCAGACCGATATAAATCTGAACTTGAGCAGTTTAAAACGGAATTTGCCCAGCTCAAGGCCGAGACGGATTTTAATCAGACCAATACGATGGACAGGAACGTTGCGCCGGCGTCCAAATGGAAAATCAGCACGGGCGACAAATACGTCGAACTGTTCGGCGATATCCGGTTGCGGTATGAAATGCGTGAGTTGCAGGACCCCAAGGGAAACAAGATCAATTTTGATCGCCTGCGCTATGCTCTGCGGGCAGGTTTGCGGGGTGAATTATTTGATGACGTATACTGGGGTTTCCGGCTCGAGACGTCCTCAAATCCGCGTTCTGCCTGGAACACACTGGGCACACCCACCGGGAGTTCAGGATCTCCGTATCCGGCCCCCTTCACCAAGAATAATGAAAGCCTTAATATTGGGCAGGCGTACTTTGGCTGGCAGCATGATGGGTGGGTGGATGTGGAAATGGGAAAAATGCCCAATCCGCTCTATACTTCGACTTTGGTTTGGAGTCCCAGTTTAAGCCCTGTGGGCGCAGCAGAAACGTTCAAACACTCAGTGGGTGAGGCCAATTTCTTCGGGACCTTCGGGCAGTTTATCTATCAGGCCACCAATCCCAAAGCGAACTCAGCCGGGTATCTGTCTCCGCTCGCCAACACCTCCAGCCAGCCCTTTCTTTTGGCGCTGCAAGGTGGGGTCGATTATCACCTGACAAAAAAGGTATCCCTCAAAATCGCCCCGGTTTTGTACTATTACACCACCTATAACAAGGGGCAGACCACGCCTGATAATGGGGCTTATTATAGTCCGGACTTTTCTGGAACTTATGTGGGACAGGGGTCCATGGTCGGAGTCAATGGTGTTCCGGCATCCTACAACCTGGCGGGGGGCACTCCCGGCTTTGACGGCTATTACGCCAACCAGACCGGCATCAACGACTTGCTGGTGCTCGACGTTCCCTTTGAATTTAAGGTGGAGTTGAAAAAAATGAGTGTGAGATTTTATGCGGATTACGCTCAAAATTTACAGGGTAAGGATCGCGCAGCAGCAGCCTATAACGCTGCCAATTCCTTCTATTTCTCTGCCGCAGGCCCCGGGGCGGGCGAGATTGACCCCATCAACTCGCCCCAGACACATGATATCCATGCCTATCAAATCGGCATGGGTATCGGCAGCACCAATCTCGTCTATGGCCCGTCGCAGGGACTGGTTTTTGGCAACAGCTCCAAAAGGAATGCCTGGGAGTTGCGCACTTATTGGCAGCACATCGAGCAATACGCGCTGGACCCCAACATGATTGACGCCGATTTCTTTAATGGTACCGAGAACATGCAGGGTGTCTATGCGGCCTTCGCCTATGGTTTGTATTATAACGTGATTGCCACCGTCCGCTATGGCTATGCCCGCCGAATTAATAACCAATTGGGCACTGGGGGCAGCAGCCCGGATATGCCACAGATGAACCCCATCAATAATTATAGTATTTTTCAAGTGGATCTGGGTGTGAGGTTTTAATCCACGGCTCGTTTCAGGTGACTAACATCCAACATGAGTATTACCAGCATTCACAAGGCATAACCCGCTTTAATCGAAGCGGTTGATTGCCAGTGGAACGGGGATTAAACTCCTTAAAACCCTATTAAAAAAACGCTGTGCCCGGGACTCCAACGCCGACGGCACGAAAACACAAAACTTAACATTTAAAAACTTATGATCATTCAACCGATGCTGGCCAACGCGGCCGTCTATGCCATCAAGAACGCGACGACGGAGGGCAAGATCACCGTCCTCGTCCTCCTCCTGCTGTCGCTGTTCAGCTGGACCATCCTCATCACGAAGCTCCGGCAGTTGATCATTGCGCGCGCGGCGACCAAGAAGTTTCTGGAGGCCTACAGCAGCACGCGCGATCCCATGGATATCAAGAGCCGCGGCGAGGAGTTTGACGGGGCTCCGGCCTACGCGCTCTATGAGCGCGGCGCGGAGGAAGTGCTGTATCACCTGAAAAATAATCCGGTGGAAGTCAAAGGCGGCGTCACCAGCCAAAGCACCGGCGACGGCAACACCGACCATCTGGCCCGGGCGAAGAAAATTAAAATCAGCGCCTCCTCCTATGAGGCGGTGAAGGTGGTGCTGGAAGAATCCGCGGCGGCGCAGGCGATGGCCCTGGAAAAAGGGATGATTGTGCTGTCCACGGCCGTGGCGGGCGGGCCGTTCATCGGCCTGCTGGGCACGGTGTGGGGCGTTATGTCCACGTTCGCGAGCATTGCCGAGTCGAACTCCGCCAGCCTCACCACGATGGCGCCGGGTGTGGCGGCCGCGCTGGTGGCCACCGTCACCGGCCTGCTCGTCGCGATTCCCGCGATGTTCGGCTACAACTTCATGGTGACCACCATCCGGCACATCACGCAGGAGCTGGACGGCTT
>Ga0214172_1000367_pt1 | contig 20864 bp, 22 predicted proteins | sample TroBogEpilimnion_29_FD_153010 | JGI IMG/M metagenome (GOLD analysis project Ga0214172, IMG submission 153010) | Freshwater microbial communities from Trout Bog Lake, WI - 12JUL2007 epilimnion | ecosystem: Environmental > Aquatic > Freshwater > Lake > Epilimnion/Euphotic zone | place: Trout Bog...
ATCTTCTCCTTTTTTGGCTAATTTTAATTTCTGTTCTGGAGTCATCTTCCTAAAAAGGTTAATGCCAAAATTTATAGCCTGGCGGAAATTGAAATGCGGGTTATCTAGTTCTGCTACACTCCCGCCCATTGCAACCATATCTGGGTCAGGCGGAGGTGCCGGTGCATCGACTCGGTCACCTAGTGCATTGTTCATAAACCCAACAAATTTTGGATCATTTATTGGTTTTTTACCTTCTTTAATTATTTCCCAGATTCTCATAATAATATTTATTTGTTAGATAGATTTTAACTTACTCGACCGACTCTAGAACCAATGACATTCCAGTTCATTATTTTCCATTGGTTCTCAAGATATTCTTTCTTCTCACTCTGATAGTCTAGAGCCCATGCATGTTCCCACCAGTCTACTAGTAGTATTATATCCATTTTAATCTGATGATTTTTTATGGTCTTAATGCTACCGTCTCGAGCTAGATATGCCCATCCACTGCCCTGTATTTTCATTGCTTCTTTTTCAAAAGCCTCTTTAAATTTGTCAAAGTTAGTAAAATATTTGTTGATAAAATTAAGAGCTATTGCTGTAGGCTCATTAGATCTAGAAGGACTTTGGAATTGTCTAAAATATATGTCGTGTAAAAAAGCCCCTGCTTCGTTAAAGTCCGGGTCACCCTCACCTTTGTTATAGCGATCAACATAACCCTTATACAATTCACCATAATGATAATCTATCGTAGCTTTACTCATGCTGGGAGCTAGGGCTGTTTTACTGTAAGGTAATGGTGTTTGCTCCAAAGTTTTAGGAGTATTGCCCTCATTCAGGCTAACATATCTAATAAAGTTATACATAATGATATTTATTAATAAATATTTTACAAGGAGAGTTATTATGAGAGAATTTATTAAACGAGTTTTTGGGTTAAAACCTAAGGCAGTAGAACCTGAAGCACCTTACAAAGTAGAAACGCCGGCAACACCGGTCGCTGATGACGTTACTCGTGCAATGTTAGAGTCTATTCCAGCGTCAGTTCCTGCTAAGAAAAAGCCTGCGTCTAAGAAAGCTAAAACAACTAAGCAATTGATCGAAGAACATCCTGATTACTTGCCAGAGACTAAAGTTAAAAAGCCACGTGCTCCTCGTAAGCCTAAAGCAGAGTAAGTTTTTTTGCTTGTTCATAAAGGGCAAAGCTAGCTAAGTTTTTGCCTTTGCTTTCACACATAATATCGTGTGTATTTAAATAGCTCAAAGCCCATTCATTTGATGCTGTATTCCAGTAAAAGTCTGAATGTGCTCTGAGCTTTTGCTTTTTGTAACCTTCTTTTAGTAAGTTTTCATGATGCGGCATTATGCTAGTGTCATGATCCACAAGATAGTCTTCGCGAGATATTGAATAATGACAAGTAGGGCGCACACCGCGCCAACTGTCCACGACACGCATAACACGACTATCCTGGTTACTGATGTATTCGCCTTCACGTATCCAGTGATGGTGTAAATCAAGCACAATAGGAACGCAATCGCTAATAGTAAGGCAGTCATCTAATCCCCATGAATTTTCTTCATTTTCAATAGTAATGGTGTTACGGGCTTCGGGCGATAGTCGCCCGTATGCTCTGCGTATGCCTTCAGGGCCTTGGCGGCCTGATATGTGTACGTTGATTTTAAAGTCTTGGAACTGTTGTCCAAAACCCATCCAGCGGGCCATGTCCACATGATATTCAAACTCCTCTATACTTCGTTGAACAATACCTTCATTATCACTAGCCAGAACAACAAACTGACCTGGATGCATAGACAACCGTACATTACGACTGCGAGCAATGGTGCCAATGTGTGAGAAATTTTGCTCACAGTACTTAACCACATCCAAACGACGCCAAAAGTAAGACCAATCAGCGTGAGTATAGACAGGCAAAATGTCACTACTAATACGAACCATACGAAGGTGTTCATCTAAATCTCCTACTCGTTCTACGAGCTTACGGGTCGATTCGATGTTCTGAACCATTAGGTCCCATAGCTTTTGTTCTGCTACTTCTTTAGTTTGTTTATTTAACCAAGTAACTGTAGTGCCGCCAGTGTTATACTGCTTGGCATCATCGTTAGCTTTAATACCATCTGTTTGTTCTGGATGGTCGATCCATTTACAGGCAAAGCCGATACGTTTCATAATGTATAATCAATAAAAATGGACATAGTGTATTATAACACTACGTCCATTTAAAGTCAACAAGTTTGATTAGCCTTCGTAAGTAGCCGAGTTAGCGCCATGTTCAAATACTTCTACGCTTTTAACACGTACTGTTGGGTTAATTGGATAGCGTTGATTGCCATTTACTAACAAGTCAGCCATTTTATCATATGCCATTTTGGCAAACATTTCACACCCTACACCTGGTACAATTCGTAAGTCGCAAATGCCTTGACGGCGGTACGGTTCAACTTGAACACGATCTGGGTTACCGTCGTGTTCTGGATTTGAACTCCAGCCTGACATTTCTTTGAAACGATCTAACATTGGGTCATCTTCTGCAATAACTAGTGTGTGATCAAACATATAGTCTGCCCATGCTTTGAATTCTTTGAGTCCACCAAAGTCCATACACCAGTTTTTGTCATCTAATGTATCACATTCAAAAATTAGTTTAATGCCAATTGAGTAACCATGTAGTGTTGAGCAATGTGAGTGTGTGGCACGCCATTGTCTAAAACAGCATGATAAGCCGCGGTCGTTACCGTAAGTTTTTGTTGAATAAAATTTTGCCATTGTCTTCTCCTAAAAGTAGCAATGACATGCAGAGTTTATATTGCGGGATGAATGCCTAAGTCCGCATAAAGTAATTATACAGTATTAGCAATATAAGTCAACGTTATTGACTAGATATTTGTCCAAAGCTATTCCAAGTTCCGGGAGTACCACTTGCTACACATATCCATCCAACATATCCGTTTGGATTTGGATTAGTGTTCCAACAAATATCGCCCTTGGTCCAAGTGCCCGCTCCCGGGTGTGTAACGCCAGTAGTAAATCGTTTACCGCCGATATTAACATCACCATTGACACTAAACTGTAGTGTAGGATCTGGATTGTTAACATTAACACTTAAAGGACCAAATACTTTAACTGGCTTGTTTTGTATATTAACATCACCGATAACAATTTGAGTGTTATTAGACAGCATCACAGATTGTCCGTCTACACTAATACCTGCAGAATTATAAGTTGTAGATCCCAGCGCAAGTGATTGAGCAGTTACTGAATTTAACAGTGAATTTCCACTGACTGCAAGATTGACTAGTGTACCTACTCGAGTTAAACTACTTTCAACTATGCTTGGTCCTAGTGTCCCTTCGCCTAGAACTAGTTGTCCATTAATATGATATGAACGATTTTCAGCTAGATCAAAATTTTCTGTAGTCCATAGTCTGTCAGGATTAGCCGTCATTACAAGCTGACGTGTTGGGCCAACACCGCTCCATTGTAATCCTAATCCGTATACGCTAGTATTTTCAGTAGCGGCAAATTGAACACTCTTTGGTTGTCCTGAACCAGTGGCAGTTTCAACAGAATCTGCGTAGATAGTTCCGTAGACTCTCAACGAACCGTTCATACTTTGTGCGTTGCCTATTTGTACTTCGCCTGAATTTTTAACTGTAATACGAGGAATGTTATCTGTAACAACAGCAAAATCGTGATAGCTGTGTGTGCCAATAGAACCTAAACCAATTTGTGGACTGCCAAATGTAAGCTCTACGTTATTGTCGATAATGCTGATTGCGGCATTTGGTTCTTCTGTGCCAATACCAATTCTATTTGATGTACTGTCAATGTGTACAAAATCTGCAAATTTAACATCACCTGATACAGTTAACGACTCTAGTGTGCCTACCTTAGTTAAATTACTAGAAGTAATCGTAGGTCCTAAGCTAGCAGATGTTAGCACAGGTATGTTGTCAATGCTGTAACCGTTGCCACTAGACACATCGAAACTACAATCAGCCCAAATTCTTCCACCGGTACGATAGGCTAACTGTGCTTTTCCGGCACCCCAAGCCCATTGGAAACCTTTGCCGTTTAGCTCTGCTTCTGTAGAATAAATCCATTGTCCAACTGATGCTAGGCTACCGTTTTCTGTAACTAAATTTTTAACATTAAAAGTATCAGCAATAACAGTTCCTAACACTACTAGATTAGTATCTAACTGTACGTTGCCTGTAACTTCTAAACTACCAGAATGGATCACACTCCCTGAAGTATAATTCAGGGTAACTTTGTTTATAACGACACTTCCGTCTTCTGCTACTTGTAGTATTTGGGCCATAATTGAGTCTCTTTAGAGTATTTATCTTAAGCCCAAATTACACTAAATATCGTATAAAGAGGACTTTTTATGCCAGTAGCAACAGGAGATGCTTTCCGTTATATCACTACAAGTGGTACAAACGTAGGCGAAAGCGATGGAACACTAATAGCACCAGACGTTAACGGAACGCTTACTATTGTGGGCGGGTTCGGAATTACACTCACTGCTGATACTGTAAACCGTAAAATTACTATTACAAATACTGGCAACGGCTCAGGTGCGCTAACTGCTATTACAACTACAACTAGCGGTACATTTTACCCCGTGTTTACCAGCGGCGGAGCAAGTCCTACAAGCACACTATACTACGAAACAACAACTTATCCGCTTAGTTATAACGCCACTACTGGAACATTAAATGTAAACAATTTAGTATTGGGCGGAGTTGGCACATTTTCTCTAGACGGTGTAACATCAACAGGCGTCACTGGAACTGGAAACGTAGTATTTGGTACAGGCCCTACACTTGTTACTCCTACATTAGGTGCGGCTACTGCTACAAGTATTAATAAAATGGCAATTACTGCACCTGCTACTAGTTCAACATTATCAGTAGCAGACGGAAAAACATTTACAGTAAGCAATACAATTACTCTAGCTGGAACTGACTCAACAACTATTACCTTGCCTAGTACAACTGGTACTGTACCTTTAAACAATCAAACAATGTATATTGGTACAACTAGTGTAGCTATTAATCGCGCCAGTGCTAACCTAGCACTTACTGGTATCAGTTCAATAGCGTTGCCCGGAAGTGTTAGTGGTACATCAACACTGCAACCTCAGGCAACTGCTGGAACAACTACATTTACTCTACCGACAACTACTGGCACATTAATTGGGTCGGGTGATAGCGCAACTGTATCAAATACAATGCTAGCTAATTCAAGTTTTAATATTGGTACTACAAGTATAACATTAGGTCGCGCTAGTGCTAACCTAGCACTTACTGGTATCAGTTCAATAGCATTGCCTGGAAGTGTTAGTGGCACATCAACACTACAGCCACAAGCTACTGCGGGCACAACTACATTTACATTACCAACGACTACCGGCACGTTGGTGGGCACGGGGGATAGTGCAACTGTATCGAACACAATGTTGGCTAACTCTAGTTTTAATATAGGCACTACAAGTATAACACTAGGCCGTGCAAGTGCTAACTTAGCCTTAACTGGTATTAGCTCAGTAGCGTTTCCCGGAAGTACAAGTGGTACAGCAACACTACAGGCAACTGCTACAGCAGGCACTCCGACATTGTCACTTCCAATTACAACAGGTACATTAATTGGTACAGGCGATAGTGCAACTGTATCTAATACAATGTTGGCTAATACTTCAGTGACATTTGGGTCTACTGCGGTTTCGTTAGGTGGATCATCAACTACCTTAGCTGGACTTACAAGCATAGACGGTACTACAGCATTAACTAGTGCATTTGCTACACCAAATGGAACAGTGGCATTATTAGGAGCCGCTACTATTGTTAACTTTGCAAATACAGCAACAACAGTATCTGAGTATGCGTTAGCAACCAGTTTGTCAATCGGTAATACTGCTACTGCCGCACAAACGGTTAACTTGTTTACAGCATCGACCGGTAACAGTTTTTATTACTTTGCTACTGGTGCTACGACCTCGGGCAACATTAAAACAATTAATATTGGTACTGGCGGACTAGCATCATCAACAACTAACGTAACACTTGGTGCTACAACTGGAACAAGTTCAGTTACTGTTAACGGATCTCTAACTGCTAGCACTAGCATATTATTAAAAGGTACTGGCGGTATTGGATATGCTACGGCTGGTGGATATGGTGGAGCAGTAAGTCAAGGAACAAGTAGAACGACTGGGGTTACGGCAAGTTATATTACCGGTGCTATTACTTTATTTACAGCGGCTCCTACAGTTGGAGCCTACGTAACCTTTATAGTAACTAATACTACCGTAGCCGCAACAGATACTGTTATTATTAACTTTAAATCAAGTACCAACACTTATATTGGATTTGTATCAGCAGTAGGTACCGGAAGTTTTAACATTACATTTGCCAGTGTTAGTGGTACAGCAAGTGATAGCCCTGTAATTAACTTTGCAGTAATTAAGGGCTCTGCTAATTAAGCTACCTTAAGTAAGATAGTTTCTTCGTTAATGCGTCCATTCATTTTAGTGTCAGTAGCATTAATGTCTTCTAAGAACTTGCGTAGTTGTACCTTGCCTGCCGCTTTGAACTCTTTGAGTTTCTCTTCGGGCTTGCGTAGTGTTTTGCAAATGCTAGCATTTTCGTTGAAGCCTGTGATAGTAGTGCCTTTAACACCCAACTCCATATACTCATTAGCCACATACTTGCCCAACTTGCGAGTCTTAGTATTGTAAACCCACAATTCCTTGCTACCAATAATATCAGTAGGATTAACTGACACTAGCTTTAGTGGCTCGTTAGTCTTCATGTACTTCAATTTAGCAACAATCTTTTCTTTAGGTTGTGCTTTCTTAGCACGTGGCGCACGATTAACTTTAGCTTCTTGTGCAAGCATAGTGCAAGCTGACATAATTTCTTGATAGAAAGCAATCAAATTACGAATTTGCTTTTTGCTACGATGTGAGTAGCCTTCTTTCAATTGCTCGTCAGCACCGCCGCTAGCAAGTTCTTCAAGTTCTGCTAAGTCACGAGCATAAAAGTCTTTGATAATACGAGCATGTGCGGCTTTGGCTTCAACTGCTTTGAGCAAGTTGAGCACCTTAAATGCTTTTGGATCAAATGCTTCTGCATCAGTTTGGAAACTTTCAATGGCGTTTTCAATTTCTTCAGTCATTCGGTATGCACTTTCACGCACACGATCTTGAATTGAAGGTTGAACAACTGTAGGCTTAACTTCTACAACTGTATCCGGGTCAATGTCGTTCTTGCCAGCTTCGATAACTTTAACAATTTCAGCACGAAGCCAAGCCGCTGTGTCACGGCCGTTGTTAAAATCTGCACGTTGTGGAGTCATACCGCGATTCAAACAGCAAGCCACAGCACCCATTGTAGTGCCTACACGAGCATCTTTAACTTTCTTAAATGCGGCAATGTCTGCTTTGGTACAGCCAACTGATTCCATCCATTTAGCAACAGCTGGCTTGTAAGTTTTGATATCGCTTTCTAGGCGATAGTAGTTCATGCTAGTACGAAAGTGTTTATGAAATGTATCTGCGTCCCAAGTTTCGCAACCTTCCCAAACTGGACTGTGATCTTTTACTGCGCGAGTACGATGAGCAATTACCTGCTTCTTTGTAACACGAGTTTTTGTAGCTGTTTTAGCCATTTCTGCTCCTAACTAGTTAAACAATACTTATATTATAACGTCAAATGAACTAGATGTCAAGCAAAATATAACTGTGGGTATTCTGCCACAATGTGTACACCGCCCGTTTTATAGGCGTTTTTATATATGTCCAAAATGCCATCTGCAGATTTTAAGTCGTAAAATTGGATATTTGGGCACATGCTAGCGAACTCATTAAAGAAATTGGCTTTGTGTTGAGGGCCCGGATCTAAAGGATCGTCCGAACCTTTAGCTACTCTAATGATAACATTGGCTCGGTGCCCAGTCATTTCTTCATACTTGTCCAAATGATTAATCAATTGGCTAGCGGCGCATATTAGGAAGTTCCAACGAGGATAAAAACTCACAACAGTTTGGCCCAGCATACTGATGCCCAAACTCATACCCATTTGAGTTTCCTCCATTACAGGAACTTCGATCATGCGATCTTTGGCTACGTTTACTAAAGTAGTACTCATCGGGTTACCCGGATAGACAATTTGTTGTCCTATAAAAACAGTATCGTCTTGCTCACCCAAAAATGTCATGGCATCTGTTAGAGCATCTTTATAAATTGATGTTTGTGGTTTAGTCATAGGTATGTTCTTTAATTATATTGGGATAATAGTTCATTAATTTTAGCTAACATAATTTTATTTCCTTCATCGGTTAAATGATTTATTAGTCCTCGATGATTGGAAAATACATCGTAGAAAGAAACCAAATTATTTTGATCGTTATCAAAAAATGTTATATGTATTGCGTTTGGCACTATTGTTTTTATTTGATTTACAATAAGTTTATGTACAAATACAGCATAATCTAAATCAAAGAAGTGTTCAAAGAAATCTACAGCAACTTTAGCTAGTGGATTTTCTTTTGAAACTAACAAGTCATTATATATTAAATCAGAATCTTTATGTAGTATATCTTGAGAATGTATTGGATGTTTCTGTACGTGAATACGATACGGGCTAGTGTGACAAACAATAATTTGATCATACTGGTCAAGTTTCTGATTTTCTAACTGTTTATAAATTTTATATTCGCTCACTCCTGCTTGCGATACGTTGGTTACATTAAACTGATCAAGAAGATTTACCCACCCAACTTTGTTGTACTTTTTGGTCCAATCAGATGAAAAGCTATCACCGGCTATCAGTAGATTCTTTTTCATTGTCTAAAAATCTTATTAAGTTGTCTGCTATCACTCGATGGCATTCAAGTGATGGATGATGATCCTGCGGAGGAGTATCAAAGTGTTCGTAATCATATTTGATTTCTAAATTATCATTTTCTCTCATTAGTTCTTCTATGCTTTGAAAATGATAGTCTTCATGTATAAAATGCATAAACCGTTTAGCTAGCCAAGGATCTTGCTTTATATAATCAACATATTCAGTTGGCCATGTAAAGACTGTCGTTTTTATGCCTACACTTTCTACATCTTGTAAAAAGTCTTTAAGTCTTTTGAGTACGCCTTTTATAGCATCATCTACAAATTGATCCAATGTTAAGTTGTTGTTCTTTAACCATATGGGGAAAATGTCTTTATATTGATCATGCATGAAGTTAGAATATGATGTAGTATATTCCCTACCTTCGTGTGTAAATTTAATAGGATCCCTTGACCATTGTGTAAGTTGGAATGTTAGGTGTGATATTTCAGAAGGATCATATTTTGGAATATTGTCACCGTCTATCCTGTCCTGGCTACTGCCTAAACTAAGACATGCTCTCCACCATTTGATAGCTTGGCTAACAGTACCGCCATTGTGGTGATACACAAGTTCAAATGTATTATAATGGTTGGCTACTAGTCTAGGATATCTAAATATTTTTATAACTTCTTTTTGAGCCGATGTTACTTGGCTATCAATATACTTATTAGGAGGCGGTTCTATGATGGTAGGCAAGTCACTATAATAGTATAGTCCTTGTCCCCATGTAAAAGAACAGCCTGCGAATATTATACCCTTAATAGGTTTCATTTCCTATTCCAGCTGATTTCCCAATCTTTAAAGTCTGCGGCAAGGCAATCTACTTTATAGTCTAATCGTCCACCTACTGCTTCTTGTATAACATTCTTGGCAGTATTTCTAATACCGTTTAGTCCGTGTGTTAGTTCTAGATTGTTGCCGTCCTTAATGCCTCTGCGATAGTTGCTTTCATTGTGCCAGATATGCAAATTCATTTGACTAACAACTACAATGGCTCGTATAGTTTCTGCTGTAAGGACTCCGTCAGTTTCGTCTAGGATCATTTGAATATCGTGTACGATATCTGAAATCTCTTGGCTGTATTCTGCTTTGTGTTCTGGAATGAATACTTCTTTTAACTGCACAATGCTCAGGCGGTCAATTAGATCGCCTAGCGAATGTTGATATCGTCTTTGTTTGCTTTTGGTCATAGATTTGTAAAGTTCCTATTGTTGAACGGAATAGTCATCTGGTATGCATTAATTAGTTGAGTAATACCGTAGTCTAAACTAAAACTGGGATTCCATCCTAATGCTTCTAACTTAGCATTACTTACTATGTAATTACGCTGATCAAAGTCTTTATTGAACTCATCTTGTTTGATTGCTAATTTTGGAACATAGTCTTTGATACGTTCTGCCAATTCTAGTTTACTTAGATTAGCGGAGCTTAGTCCTACGTTGTACGCTTGTCCCCGACACTGGTCATAGTTTTCGATTATGAACTGAAATGTTTGAGCGATATCCTGCACATGAATGTAGTTGCGTTTAAAGTGCGCTTCAAACAGCACTAGGTAACCGTCTGTAACTGCTTTGTAAACAAAATCGTTTACTAACAAGTCTTGTCGCATACGTGGGCTAACACCAAATACAGTAGCTAGTCTTAGTGCAACACCATTGCCATTCCCTAGCACTACATCTTCTGCATCACATTTAGTTTCTGCATACAAACTCAACGGCTTGAAAGGACTTTCCTCTGTGATGATACTTTCGCTAGATCCGTACTGACTATTAGTATTTGGAATTATTAACTTTTGATCATCACGCAATGACAAGGCAATATGCTTGACGTGTTTAAAATTTACGTCTACTGCTAGTTCTGGATTAGCTCGACAAGCAGGCATGCCTACAATAGCGGCAAGAGGAATTACGACATCGTGTTCTTTTACTAGTTCTAGTAACTTAGTTGTATCTCTAACATCACCTAAGATAAATTTAAATTTTGGATGTTTAAACAGATGCAATAAAGACAACTGCTTGTATAGCAAATTGTCAAATACTGTAACGCCATATCCTTGCGCCAGCAGATGCTCGGATAGGGTTGAACCTAGATAACCTGCCCCGCCTGTGATTAATACTTGCTTCATGGTTTACTGTCGGGATTAAATTGATCTTTATGTTGTTTATACCACTCAATAGTTTCCTTGAGTGCTTGCTTAAGATCACGCTTTGGCTTCCAGCCTAGCGCATTGATCTTTTTGCTTGACAACAATCTAACAGGAATCATTGGCGCTTTATTGTTGACAAATTCTACAGGGTTAGTATTGCCTTCGATTTCTTTCAACCATCCTAATACTTCGTTTACACTGAACCCTTGCCCATAGCATACGTTATAGATATCGTATGTGTCTACATTTTCAGCAACGTAGATAAATCCTTCAGCCATATCTTCAACGTGCAATAAATCGCGTATCTCTGTGCCATCACCCCATAGTGGGATAGGATTTAATCCATCTGCTACTTTGCGAATGTTTGCAGGTGTAACGTGACATTTTTCATAATCAAACTTGTCATTTGGTCCAAACGCATTGCTAGGGCGTAGTATGATACACTGCATTGGGTTGTGTATTTGATTGCTGAAAAAATCACATAACTGCTCTCCATAGCGTTTCATCCCACCTACTGCTTTATAAACAGGCACTAGTGATGTTGCACCGATGTTCATGTCCTCTGTGCAAAATTCATCTTTCATATCTGGATAAACTGTATTTGAAGAAATGAATATAAATTTCTTAACTCCGTTGCGCCAACTTTGTTCCATCAAGTTTGTATTCATCTCCACGTTAGGAGTAACATGCAACATAGGATTAAACTTAGTGTCTAATGCGTTTGATGTATTTGCAGAACAATGTATAACAACATCAATATCTTTTGAAACTTGCTCACAGAATTCAGCTGTTTGTAAATCCCCCTTGATGTTAGGAACTGTTTCCCAACCTTCAAAGTCTCCCCTTGGGTTTCTAGAATTAGTTGTCGTACGAATATTAGTATAACCTTTTTGATATAATAATCTCAGTACGTGTGATCCAATAAATCCACTTACTCCTGTAACTAATACCCTGTCTGTTTTTTTCATTTTTTATCCTTATTGTATATGAATGTTATATAACAAAATCTTTTGAATCCATTTTTAACTGGTTCAACCGCATGTTCAATATTGTTCTTGGTAAAATCTAGTATCGTGTAATTACCTCTAACAGGAAGTACTTCTTGTTTTTTAGAATTAATAATTAACTTACCACCGCCGTTATTATAACCCAGAGGATCTGACAAGTAAAGTAATACAACACAAACCCTACCTTTGTTTTCTCCGTCATTGTGAGACTCTATAAAGTCTCCATCCTCGTATATTGAAATAGAATCATTATGATCTATATTTTGCAAATTTAACTCGGGGTAGTGATTTACTATAAAGACATTTACAATATGTCTAAGGTAAATCATTATGTCTCTTAACTCTCCAGTTACTTTTGCAGATTCAAACCATTGTTGGCATACCTTGGCATTGTTTTCTTTAACAAATTTTCTCCTTGCTGGAATTTCGATTACAGGAATTTGATCCGGCATATTGGGAAAGTTTTTGCCTTCACGATCTTTAATTGAGTATCTATAAATAAATCCCTGTTTGTCTTTAGTCAAGCAGGGAATACGATTAGTTTGATTTTCAAACTCTGCCCAGTCGAGGACTACTTCTTTAGCATTTCCTATGTAATATCCATCGACTAGCAAATCATTCATTTACCTAATACCTTTTTATATGCTAGAATTGTTTGCATAATCCCATCACGTAGTGTTGTTTGCGGAAGTATACCATACTTCTGTTGACGTTCTGGACTTAGACAACGCACAGGATCGCCGTTTGTTTTTGTTTCATCCCATACGATATTTTTAGTTTCGCCTGATATTTCTTTATAACAGTCGATAATAGTTTCAATAGTTTCTTTGATAGTAATTGCTTCAGCACAACCAAAGTTAATAATATCCTTGACTTCTTTTTTAACTACATCAATGCTTGCTTGTGCAACATCATCTCCGAATACAAAATCACGTCTTGCACTTCCGTTGCCCCAGCATACTATATCATTGCCCTCTACATTAAACAACTTCCAAATATTGCTACTGATTACAGTAGCATCTTGTGCAAAGTTATCATTTAATCCGTAAATGTTACTTGGACGAATAACAGTCCAGTTGTTCCAGTCATACTGTACCTGAAGCGATTCTAATGTAGCTTCGCCCATACGTTTAGTCCAACCCGGGTACCAATCATTCTTACTAGGAGTTGTTACCCATACATCTTCTTCACGCATGATTTCTGCAGGCTGATAAACACCAACTGACGATAGATATACAAACCATCCTACCTTAGCGTCAAAGGCAGCCTTGATCATGTTAGTGTTAAACATCAACATGGGAAACAAATAGTCTGCAGGTTGTTTACTTGAACGTGCTGGAGATCCTTTTACTCCTGCGATATGCAATACGATATCAATAGGTACGGTATTAAATAAACTTTTGCAGTTATCTAAGTATGTTAGATCTTTCATCATTAATATTAAAGCTGGATATTGATCTCTAAGTTTAATAAGTTCCTCTCCAATATTAATGTCTACAGCGAATACTACATGAGCACCTTCTTCTAAACATTTGCGAACTGTAGGTAATCCTACTAGCCCATTAGCACCCGTAACAATGATATTCTTATTTTTAAATTCCATTTTGTAGTTCTCTTATTAAGTTTTCGTAGGGGTTTAAATTAATAAATGTAGCAAGGTGCTTGCGATTATAAATCACCCTATCAATTAGATTATAATATAAATCGTGCAATTCTTCAACCGATAAATCGTTTAATTTTTTTATTTCTTTTTCAATCATAGTCATCCGAACATTGTAATCTTGTTCATCGTCATATGCTTCATCAATGTAAGGATGGAATGTTTTAAATCCCAATTCTTGTAGCATTTTGATAGCATGATAATCGCCCACATAGATAAACGGCTGTAAGTTTAGCATAGGGCGAAATGTTTTTTCAGAAAGAAATGGTTCATTAACATCTTTGAATTTAGTCTCAGAAGTTATATGGATATATGTGTCGAGATAAAATTGTTTCTTATTGTTGTTTGTTTGGAAACTGGTTTTATCAGAGCCTAGCAATAATTGTGTATCGATTTCATAAGGCAACATTTGTGCAATACGTCTAGATGCTTGTAGCCAATTATCGTTGAAATAGTTAGTCCATTCATCCATTGAATTATATATGACAGAATCTTCTACAGTTTGAACAAAACTAAAAATACTATTTTCTAATAATCCATACTTTAAAGCTATGTGCGCTAGAATTAATCTATGCTGTCTGTTTTCTAATTGTCGATTAAAACACAAAAACTTTTTAGGCCTAATTACATTTTTATCTAAATCTGATTCAGTAACATACTCTAACAAATAACCTAGGCTAGAAATAAATGGTTTCTCAAACAAACGTTCAGCACCTTCTCTTAAGAATAATAATCCCGATACTACTGTTATTTTAGAATTTGGAACATCGATTTTATTTCCGCAAACCATAATACAACAACTGCCGTCTAATCCTTGGGAATTTAAATAGGATTCAAAATTAACAAGCTCATCATCGCCAGTCATAGGATCGTGTATGTAATTTACAATTAATTTAACTTTGCCGTCTTTTAAACGCTTTAAAATATCGGGAGATACTACTTCTAAAAATTGATATTTGTATTCTTTATCATTAAGTGAAAATGAATGAGTTTGATATAAAGTTCTAATGTTCGTACGTATTTCAATAGGATACAAATAAATGCTGTTGTCATCCTTAATGCCAGTTGTATGAATAATTTCGTTATTAGGATAATGTTTTTTAAAATAGCGGAAAAAATTATCATGCCCTCTGAATTTAGTCTTATCGCTATTCATGAGACTATTAATTCTTTTCTGTGTATTGTCTGTGTCATTACTTGTTGATGATTCTTGTAAGTCATCAACTAAGGCAGGATGTATGCCATTAGCTAATGGAATACCGCTACACCAATGATCATAGACTAATTTTAAAACGCGATCCATTTGCCGGTTCCGTAGTGAGGATATTTTGATTTGTAATCATAATGTATAACATCATCGGGTATATCACGTTTGCCATTCCATGTTGCATCAGTCGGTGTATATGTTGATACAGCATTATCCTCTACAATAAAATACAAAGGTAAATTAAAGTTTCTAGCATACTTGTGTACTTCATAAAATTGTCCGCTTTCAAAACTCATGTCGCCTACAAAGCACCATACTTTTTCTGTGCCATTGGTACGTTTAATTTGCTTTGCTATTCCTAATGCAATAGACAATGTTCCGCCTACAATAGCACTACTATAAAATCTTTCGTTTATATTACAGATACTAATAGACTTTCCTTTAAGTATTTCGTTAGTAATCCAAGTAGGATCTAATCCTTTGAGTAATGCATGATAGTGAGATCTCCAATTAGAAAAAACCCAATCATCTGTTTTAATTCTTTTAAAGATTTCTATAAGAGGATCTTCATTACCATTAGACAAATGTACAGGGCCTCGTATCTTAGCATCTTCCCATAGGCCTACTATTGAATTTTCAAATTCAATTAAGTCGTTGGTAGTATATGCGATGTCTCGCTGGATAGGATATTGTTCTAAATTTTTCATATTGGATTAGATTTGTCGTATAGACATTTAATTAAGTTTCTGATATTAGGTTCAGTCTCGTATATAGTTAGTAAATGATTGCGGTTGTGCAATAATGTTTCCTCCATAGACCAATACCAGTTGTGTAATGAATTTATATCCATAGCACATAGTTTCTTTATTTCAGTATAGATCATATCGAGACGTTTAGCTTCATCCGGTTCGTCGTCATAACTTTCATCAATATACGGACTAAATGTTTTAAATCCCAAATCTCTTAATAGTTGCAATGCTCCTTTATATGATGCAAACACAAAAGGTTGGAAATTTACAATTGGTTTAAAGATTTTTTCTGACAGTGATTTGTATCCATACTTGCCAAAATCTGCTTCAGTGCATACGTAGAAGTAAGAATTTCTGTACGGTTCTAGTGATGGATCTTTCCATCCTCCTATGTTACCAAAATTACTATTTGGTTCGTCCTGTAGTGTATGCGGTATCTGTGGCTTGAGATTTTCTATAGCATTAGGATTAAATTCGATTCGATACTTGTTTGCTGATTCTTGCCAAACATGTTCTGGAACATTATCTAAACATGACCAATCTGCTTTTGATAGTAAATTATCACTGCTCATTCTTTGTAATAATGCTACACGATATTCGCGTGGACGATGTATCTTAAAAAGGAAATAGTTTTTTCTAATTGTATTTCTTGATTTATTGAAGTCATCTAGAGTTGAATAACTCTCAGGAGACCATCGAACACTAGACGTGATTATGTTTAATAAGAATGGCCAATTGTGTACTTCTAGTAATCTTTCGTGTGGTGCGTACCAAGATTCATAAACTTCCTTAGCGTTGAAACTATTAATAGCTAGTATGATTTGTTCTTTCGGAATTCCACTTCTGCGCAAACCGTAATGCAAATTATCATACTGATGCTTTTCAATAAAATTCTCTTGTCCCCAATCGAGGAAAATAACTGCCTTACGATCTTTTATATCTTTTAAAGCACGTTCTGAAATATGCTTCCAAAAGTATTCACCATTCAATCTACTGCCTACTCTAGCATGTCCAGTAAACTCGTTAAAGTGAGGACTTACTTTTATAGGATACACATACCCTCTTACATTTTGTCTGCCAAAGAATAGTGAGTTCTCCGTGATTTCAACTATGTCTTTAAAGTAACTGTGATTTAAATGAGAGCGACCATGTCTTAAACTATTGGGCCATGTGCCTAATGAATCTCCAAATACCAGTTTCATCGGACCGTTGTCTGCTTCTAAATTTTCTTCAAAAAATGTATTTTCAGTTAGTCTATCAGAGAACAAGGTATTAAGATAGTTAACAATACCCATCTCAGGTGGCATAGCATTTTGTAATACAATATTTGGTAATACAAAATCAAATAGGAACAAAAGCTGATGCTTCATTTATCACGCCCTTGCAAGGTCGGTGTAGACGTAGGCCATTCAATATTAAATTGAGAGTCATTCCATTTAACTACACCTTGCTTGTTTTCGTCAACATAATTGCCTTGATAAAACAAACTGTAATGAAAAATGCAATCTGTTAGTGCATAGTGCCCGTTAGCAAAGCCCGGGGGGACTAACACTTGATCTCTAGTTTTTTCGCTTATGATATAGGATTCCCATAGACCAAATGTTGGACTATCACTACGCATATCGAGTACTACTAGATAGATGTCTCCAACTAGAGCTTGTACCAGCTTCCAAGTTTTAACATCATAGTGCAAACCACGTAACACATTTTTGTATGATTTTGAAAATCTAACATGTACACTAGCATCATCGGGCAATAACTGATTGACCGGATGATCCTTAGAATGATAGGTTGTAAATATTTCTCCCCTGTATTCTCTATACACACTAGGGGAGTATACAGGAACATCTTGTCCAAATGTATTTAGATAAGATATATCTACAGATTGCCAATTTTGGTTTTTATAATTCATAGTGATTTACAGTAGTTATAAAAATCTTCCATCTCTGGAAAAGTTTTTAGAAAGTCTGTATCGCGTCTGCGATCATGTTCATCTACAAACGCTACAAAATCTTTTCTATGTTTTAATATATCAGGCTCACTGTGTGATTGGAATATTTCATATATCCTACGCATACGTTCAACTTCTAATCGATCAAATCCCAAGTAAGTATCTGTTGTGGTGCCTTCTGCATAGGCTACAACAAAGTCTACGTGCTCTTTGATTGTGCTAGCAAAGTCTTGTGTTAAAATAAAGATAGACTGATGCGGGGGCCAACGCAGATAAGGAATGTCTAACAGTACGGCAGTTTGTTTGTATTCGGGTTTATAATACTGTGTCTTAAGTCTTAATATATCTTGTAAAAATTTAGTATAGCTAGGCACACTTAGGGCATTGTAAGTACTCATGATAGTAAAGCCCACACCTGGTACTTCTACAAGCACACGTTCTATATTAGCAAGCCATTGTGCATAATCCATACCATTACGGATGTACTCTGCTTGAGTATCATGTGCTTCTGCACTAGTAAAGATTTTAAATCGTTTGACTTTGTTCTGTACTAATTTAATCTTTTCGATGAACTTGTCTAGTATGTCGTCTGGCGGACACATATTGGCATTGATACTAAAGTCTAAGTTTGGATTAGGATTATCAATTATATAATCTAAAATCCTAAAAGTATTTTTGTTTAGTAAAGGCTCGCCACCTGTGATACGGAAATGCTCAAGCTCTTGATATGCAGTGGGCCACCAAGCCCAAAAAGCATCAACATAGGGATTCTCATCCTTATGCGGTATAGGCATTTGATCAGTTTGCTTTAGCCATTCTAAATTATTAAACTTGCCCGATGTAGGATAGGGACCAAACTTTTCAATTTCTTCCATCCAACGTGAACTAACATTAGGCGCACAATAACTGCATTTGAAATTACATACGTTGCCAAAACTAACTTCAACATAGCTAGGAACGGCATCGTGGTCCCACGGTTTGCTAACGATGTCGGGTATATGTGGTGCCGCCCATTTGTCAGCACTTTTAAAAATCCTATCGCTTAGTGAATTACTATTATCTTCAACACGCCAGCAGTAATCACATTCTTTAGGACGCTCTCCGTCGAGCATCATTTTACGCTGTAATTTTTTAAATCTAGTGTTATGTAATGCCGACGGATTAGCAGTTAATTCAGATAGCGGTATCTTGTGAGGTGCAGGATGATGACAACTATGGTTATGCCCTGTTTGAAGATGTAGGGTTACCTGCTTCCACTTAGCGGCACAAAATGATGGACTGATTGCATTAAGCTCATCTCTGAACTTGTTTATGTCCATAGACTCTGACGGATTTTAATAAGACGAATCATCATAGCTTCATCTTCTGCTTCGTAGTCGGCTTCTATCTTGTGTAGCTTGTCTAAAGCAGTCTTGCTCATCTCAGCAAGCTCAGGTGTCTTGTCACCACTCCAACTTAGCTTACCGCCATTAGCCTCGCGACTTTTTTCACAATAAGCAGTCCAGCCACTTGCTTCGTAAGGATCAGGACGATTGCGATAGACAGTAGTCCACCAATTATAAAGCTCGATGATCTCTTTAGCGGCAGTAGCTTGATAAGTTGGCTCTGCTAGATGTTTTTCGCCTTCGTCAAGGAACTCCTCATTAGTAAGAGTACTAGCCCAATCTAAGTAAGCAAGGCCAGCTTCCGGACAACGCCAAGTGCGCCAACGCAACCAACCACTGCGATACCAAGGAACATTGAACTTTTTACGTTCCTCGTCATTCCACATTACATAGTGCCACGCCTGTTCGATTTCAACAAAGTCCACAAGCTCTTTAAATAAACAAGGGAGAAACCGATTACCAACGTCACACCAACTGCCAGGCTTGATATCACGAGGATGGGCAGTAAGGGCATGAGCCTTAGAAACCCAGCGGTTGTTAATGTAATATCTAATGTCATTTAATTTATCTCCAGGGTAGCAAAAGAAATTTTGGATAGCATCTAATGCTTCTTCTGCAATCCAATATCGGACAGGATGTGCGGCTCCAGCAGTCTTATACCACTCGTTCCATTCCTCACTAGTGCCACTACCTAACTTAGGAGTGCCACGAAGCCAGTCGGCAAATTTTGAACATGACCAATAATTACTTCTCATATGTTCACCTTGTTAACAGTTTGTTCTGGAACTGTATCATCGTCACTACATGATACAGGTTTCCCATTCGATCCTAAGAACGTAGTTCCCCACGTGCTTCCATTTCTTTCAAATTCTACATACACTTCGCCATAGGCGCAAAATCTATGTGCTTGAATATCGTTACTAGTACTTAGTATGCTGTTAAAAGGCCATAGTATTGTAATGGCTACGCATACTGATACAAACACTAATATTTTTTTGATCTTATTCACATTAAATTTTTTCACCTGGAACAAATCCTCTAAATCCTTTGAACCTTGGGAACCGCAAACTATAAGTTCCATCTTGATTCTGTGTCACAGCATCTGCGCGAACTTCAACAATATTTCCGCTAAGACTACTACGGCTATTCCAAAAACTATCACGATCACTATCGGTAAAGCCACTGCCAACGTTGACTCTGATTTGTCTTCCATCATCTTCTCCCTCGCATACTAGCGCACCAAGTTTACCTACATTTTTACCTGTACCTTCCTCTACTGCTACTACTGCTAAACTAACCTCAATGAATGGCTTCAACTTCAACCATGCTGTACTACGTTTACATTCATAAGGAGCATCGATATCTTTGATCATAATACCTTCGTAACCACCAGCAATGGCCTGTGCGTTAATTTCTTTAAAACGCTTTTGACCTTCTTCTGTATCTAAATCAACTAACTCATTTTCCAATGCTGTCACATTGGGCAATAACTCTTTATTTGTTGCTACCCAAAACTTAACCATCTCGCTACGAGTTTCTTGGTCTTTGTTGTATATACCTTTTTCAAAATCTTCCAATGGTAGTACATCGAACAAGTTGAGGATAGCATCACCTGCTTCTACATTGTCCTTGCGATGTACTTGCTTCATTAAGTCTTGGAAACTAGACGACATAATCTCGCCATCCAGTACAACATCCATGCTCTTGCTAGAACCTTTTTGTTTAATTACTGAACTAATCTGTTCTGCTATGTGAGGGAAGTTAGCAAGTTCCTTACCGTTACGACTAAACATATCGACACGGCCATCTGCACGAACAATAGTGATAACACGAACCCCATCAAGTTTAACCTCAATAAGTTTTT
>Ga0214172_1000368_pt1 | contig 20805 bp, 19 predicted proteins | sample TroBogEpilimnion_29_FD_153010 | JGI IMG/M metagenome (GOLD analysis project Ga0214172, IMG submission 153010) | Freshwater microbial communities from Trout Bog Lake, WI - 12JUL2007 epilimnion | ecosystem: Environmental > Aquatic > Freshwater > Lake > Epilimnion/Euphotic zone | place: Trout Bog...
CCCAAGAGGCCATCTGTAAAGGCAATACTAGGGGATTTAACAAGAGTACTTAAGTTGAGCAACGGTGAACTAATGAGGCGCTGTGGATTTCCCCAAGTCAAACCTTCATCATCCGAAATCACTGTAGAAATTGAACTACCTGCCCAACCACCTATTGAAACAGTCACGAAAAATAATTGCAGCCGCCCATCAGCTAATCTAGCTGGAACGGGATTACCTAACTTAGCGATATAACGTGACAAGCCCTTCTCTGCACTAATACGATCCATTGCTACAGTAGGCGCACTCCAGCTTGCAGACTTTGCATCATATACAGAGCTATAGATCGATACATCAGCAGCGCCTTCACGACTTCCAGCAAACCAAAATGCCCTCACTGTGCCGTCATTCAGGGTAATTAGGGAAGCGGCATGAACTGAAGGAGCCCCTGTATCAGGCAACCAATGAGATTGAGGCATTGGTGTGCTGGTCTTAATTGAGCCTTTATTCTTGGTGGCTAAAGACTCCTCGAGAGTTTCCTCTGCTGAGATAGGAGTAACTGCAAATGGCACCCATACTGGACGGCTATCGATATGTAAAAAGCCAATCACTGCAGCCAGCAATAAAAAGCACAGGGCAATGACACGACTCATCTACAGGCATCCTTTTGGGTTGATAAATCTGGCTTAGAAGCTGGGGTAGAAACTAAATACTCATTAACAAACAAATACTTGCCGATCTGTCCCATCAACATTTGCTGAATTTCTTCATTGGAGTGGCGCGCTCTCATTTCCATTCTTTGCCCAACAATCTGGCAAGAATCACAAAGTGCAGGCTGCGTACCCAACGGTACATGTATTGCCACTAGCGGATAACTTGTGGTGAGGGCTGCGACCTCACCAGCATCTTTTGCTAAATACCCATGTAGCTTCGCTCCTGGAATTAGTAAGCGATACTCTTCATCCTTGGCGCGATAGTCGCACGGAATCCAAACGTCTTTATCTTGAAGCTGAGCAATTGTTTCTTCAGAGTATCGCCCTAAGTACCCTTCTAGCGGAGCAAGGCTACTGGTTAAAGCGCAATAGACTAGAAAGCAAGCTGCTAAAGAAATGGTTTTAGTGAAGCTGCGTTTAAACAAACCAAGCAAAACCAGCGCTATGCTTAATCCCATCAAAGCCCAATGACAATAAGAATAAGCCCAAGCGCCTGCAGCTCCCATGAATTGTGAGAACTGAAGATTGATACCAATCCAAAGTAAGAGCGATAGTACTAAAAGCTGCAAAAGCAATGCAATACGAAAACCCCATAAAGGCAGCCTGTCCCAGTACAGAGCAATTAGTGCAGCAAAAGCCGGCATGACTGGCAAGAGATAGCGGCCAGAGCGTTGGCTAGGCAAACTAAATACGATGAAGAATGCTGCAATCAACAACAACAAAAGAGTCTCTTCTATATTGAGAAAGCTGCGTTTGCGCCAGCACTGAATCAAAGTTGAAATCAGCACAAAACTTAATAAGCCCGCATTAGCAATCGTAGTCAGCATTAGCAGCCAGATGCTGTCACCACCTCGCAGCATATCCATCAGATAGCTAGACTGGCGAGCTGCGAACTTACCAGCATTCTCACCAAGCACAAACTCTTTCCAAACGGCTTCAGGATTAGGGTCCATAGCAAACCACAAGGCGAATACCCCAAGGGCAAGCACGGCAACCATGATGACTTTATAGATATCCTTGAGAAGGACTTGCGCAATACTCCACTGGCGCCAACGCCAGTAATACAGCCCTAAAGCAAATGAGGCAGGAACAATATAAGCAAATGATTTTGCAAATAGGGCAAAGCCTAAGCAGATACCTGCAAAGACTGGGTAAAAGAATTTGGACTCAAATGCACTTTTACCCCAATACAAGATTGCTAAGAATGGGAGTGAGATCCAAAATACTTCGGGAGGGTCTGCCAGAAAAGGCCGACCATATCGGTAGGTTGCAAAAAAAGATAGCCAAACTAATGCAGCTAATAATCCAGTTTGGGTTTTGCCACTGAAACGACGGACAGCTAAAAATAAGAAAAATGCTGTGAGCGCGGTATATAAAACACTGGGCCAACGCAAGTTTACTAAAGACCACTTGCTTGCCCACTGAGTACTGGCAATACCTTGCCAAAAAATGAGTGGGGGCTTAGTATTTTTAATGCCATCCATTTCGGATTGCAGCGGAAGCCAGTGTCCTGAATCCGCCGTCACCCGCACAATATGCATATAAGGATATTCATCACCATTTTTGGGTGCAAACCGGCTATCCAAACCATAAAGATAGGTTAACGCAGCTAAAAGCAATATGAATAAGGCGGGACGATAAGAAAATGAGGCGCGCATGCCTATAGTTTATAGGGCTTAATGAAAATGTGATCAAAAATGGCGATATTCAGATTTTTGGGTGAGCTTATGAAAAATAGGTCTCAATTGAAATCCCTGTTCAGGCCCTTCTTGATTAAGATAGCAGTGAAGTAATATGGGTTTAAATCCCTAGAAATATTCTGAATGGAGATGGTCTTTATGCGCCCAATGCATTTAAAACCCGCAATCTTATTATCGCTTTGCATTGGCTTTAGTAACTGGAGTATGAACACCTGCGCTCAAAATCTCGATGCCAGCAATTTATATAAACGTAGTCTTGCGGCTAGCTGTACAAATTGCCATGGTACTGATGGCAAAGGCGTTGTTGATGGCGGCATACCCTTAATCAATAATCTCTCGAGTGAACAAATGCTCGCTCAACTGAAAGCATTTAAATCTGGCGCACGTGAAGGCACCATCATGCCTCAGTTAGCAAAAGGCTATTCAGACGAGCAACTCGAAACCATCGCCAATCAACTTGGCAAGAAACAATAAGGAAGGGCATCATGGATCGTCGACACTTTATTGGCAATAGCACAGCTGCCCTTGGTTTACTAGCAGGCTTCTCAGGTCAAGCAAAAGCGAGTCTGCAAAAAGCAGAAATCTTGGTAATTGGTGGAGGCTATGGTGGCGCTACTGCTGCTAAATATTTACGCCTGTTTTCAAATAACACCGCCAAGGTAACGTTGATTGAGCCTAACCCCACATTTATTTCATGCCCGCTCTCGAACTTAGTTGTGGGTGGTTCGCGCAATCTATCTGAACTCACTAGCTCCTATGACATGCTCAGTAAACGTCACGGCATCAAGATTATTCAAGATAGTGTGGCCAGCATGGATCCAGATAAGAGGACCGTCAAGCTCTCTTCTGGAAAAACCTTGCGCTATGACAAAGCGGTTGTTTCACCTGGAGTCACTTTGATAATGAATAGCATCGAAGGCTTAGCCCAAGCTAATAAAGCAGCCGTGACTTTACAAGCCTGGAAGGCTGGCCCAGAAACGGATGCCTTACATAAACAATTAGCTGCAATGCGAGATGGTGGCACCTTTGCTATCAGTATTCCCGAAGCGCCCTATCGCTGCCCTCCCGGTCCTTATGAGCGTGCGTGTCAAGTTGCCAATTACATTAAACAGAATAAGCCGAAGTCTAAAGTTCTCATTTTGGATGCAAACCAAGATGTAACTTCAAAAGGCGCTCTCTTTAAAAAGGTTTGGGCCGAACAGTATCCGGGAATAATTGAATATTTACCAAAATATAATGTCACGGCAGTAGATGCCAAAACAAAAACTATTAAATTTGAAATTCAGGAAGACATTAAGGCTGATGTCTTAAATCTATTGCCTGCAATGAGTGCGGGTGAAATCGCTGTAAAAACTGGCTTAGCAAACTCTAATGGTCGCTGGGTCAATGTTAATTTCATAAACTTCGAATCTACGGCACAAAAAGATATTCATGTCTTGGGCGACTCTATACAAGTTGCCTATGCAATGCCTAAATCAGGTCACATGGCCAATCAACACGCCAAAGTAGCTGCTGCTGCGATTGTGGCTGAGCTCAGCGGGTGGGAAGTAAACCCATCTCCGGTACTCACCAATACCTGCTACAGCTTTGTAAACGATAAGGAAGTAGTCCATGTAGCCAGCGTTCATCAGTACAACGCTTCTGAAAAAACCTTCAAGCCGGCGCCTGGATCGGGCGGCCTCTCTCCGGCTCCATCTACCTTAGAAGGCGTTTATGCCTGGGGTTGGGCGCATAATATTTGGGCAGATAGCTTGGGTTAATCTAAATCAATGACTCCAAAATGGTCTTGTAGGTATTTTTATTTACATTACACAAGAGATACCTATACTAAGAAACAGATAGTTTAAAAAGAGGGTTTAACCAACATGACCACTTCCTCACCAAAAGATGCTTCTAAGCTAGAAAAGATCATCGAAAAATGGACTGTGCCTATCGGCAATTTATTTGTTTCTTTATTTCATCGCATTGCACTCTTTGGAATCGGAGGCGCTACTGTCTGGTCAGCCGGCGCTACCTTTCTAGAAATGATGCACAAGGGATCAGCATCTATTGAAGACTTGCTCCTACTCTTTATTTACCTGGAAATTGGTGCGATGGTGGGTATTTATTTCAAGACCAACCACATGCCAGTACGCTTTTTGATCTATGTTGCAATTACTGCGGTAACACGTCTCATTATTGATTTAGTGAACACTAAACATGAAGCTGATATGTCTATCCTCTTGATGGGCTCAACCATTCTTATTTTGGCTGTAGCTAATGCAGTTGTGCGCTACGCTTCATTCAAATTTCCCAGCAAAAATAGCGATAGCGAATAGCTTATCAGTCTAGTTATAGCTGAGGAGGCTGAGCCTCAAGGGGCTCTACTTTCTTGAGTGCTTGAGTCGCAATTTCAACTGATTCCTCGTTTATCTGATAAGGCTGCACGCCTCTATTTAGGCAGTTACGTACATAGTCAATGCTGGTGCGCAAAGAATAGCACTCGCTTGCTAAACGTCTAGATATCTGAATCGTCAGGGCCCGATACTCAAGAAGATCCAACCTTCTCAAATACTCATCCAAGCGATTGAGGTCAAAATCTTTCAGCAATTCTTCTTCAAGTTTCTTCAGGTCTGCGTACAAACGATTGATTTTGTTTTGCATCCGCCTGGTCCTAAAACCTGGTAAAGCTTGCAAAATTGGATAAGAGACAATTAAAAATGGTAAGACAATAAACACAATATGGTTGACTAATTCAGCAAGCCAAAATGGGAGACGTGAAAGTAAAGTATCTAGAAACGCATTACTATTTTTTTCAAAATGAAGTGCCACCGGACTTTCCGGCAGCATAGTATTTTTAAATGATGGGAACTCACCGCGTTCAGAGAAAAAAGTTGCCTTCCCATTAATATCTCTCGCAGCCTCCAGAAATAGAAACTGAATAGCTGGATGCATACGATCGTCAATCAGTAAATTAGTCGTGGTAGCAAGCATTTCGATATTTTCCTTAGGGAAGTTGCGCTTTAAATCAAACGCTCCTTCAGGCACTTTTAATACCTTCAAATAAGGGATCAATTTTGCATATGCTTCAGCCCGTCCGAATGTACTCAGATGTAAATTTGGATCTTTTAATAAGGCCTGTACGTTTGGAGAATAGTAGGAATCCACCATAAAGACACCATCAATCTCACCCGCCTGCAAAGCCTTCACCGCTTGGTCTCCAGGTAGATTCACGAATCCTGGCCCAGGTTCATAGCCCGAGATTTTCAAAATCTCCATAGCCTGCGCATGTGTCCCACCCCCCTTAACACCGATAGAAATTTTCTTATTTAGAAAATATTTGAATCTACTATCAATTCCATGAGAGTCTTTTGCCTGTGGCTCGGGGCCACGATAAAAAAACCAAATTGGGTCGTAAGCAATTACGCCTAGAGAATGAATACCTGTAACTTGCTTAGTTGGAACAATGCCCGCCTGCACAAAGGCAGCCTGCAAAGAATCATTACGATCGGATAGACGATCTATATTTTCTTGCGCACCATTTGTAGGGACTAACTCTAGAGTTACACCTCTTTTGGCAAAGTACTCTGCATACTGCTTACCTAAATATTCACCAGAACTACCAGTATTTCCGGTTGCCATTAACACGTGTTGAGGTGGCGGTGGATCAACGTATATCCCAATACCTACAATGATCGCGATTAGCAGGATTAATAATGGCCAAGTTTCTTGTAGGAATTGGATGAAATCTATCCACCTCTCCTGAACATTCTCAGTGAGGCCTAAAACAGTTTCCTTAACATTCTCTTTAAAACTTCCCATGGACTATCAATCAGCAAAATTTGTTAAAGCTTATGATAATAGGCTTATTCTGATTCTTTCAATAAGCCCCTTAATATCCTTAAATCATGATCAATCTCAGAAAATCCCAAGAACGCGGCTATGCCGACCATGGCTGGCTTAAAAGTTTCCACTCATTTTCATTTGCCGGGTACCATGATCCCCGTTTTATGGGCTGGGGCAACCTACGTGTTATCAATGAGGATCGTATAGCGGCTGGCATGGGTTTTGGGAAACATGGTCATCGCAATATGGAAATCATTAGCTATGTCTTGTCTGGTGAGTTGGCACATGAAGACAGCATGGGAAATATCAAAGGTATTCCGCCGGGCGATGTTCAGCGGATGAGCGCCGGCAGTGGCGTTACCCACAGCGAGTTTAATCACGCCAAAGATCAAACCACGCATTTCTTGCAAATCTGGATTGAACCCAATGTTTTAGAGATAGCTCCTAGCTACGAGCAGCAAACAGTTCCAGCTATCGAAAAGGATGGGCAGTTGCGCCTGATTGCCTCCCCCGATGGGAAAGATGGTGCTGTCAAAATTCATGCGGACGCTAAGATCTACGCTGGCCTTTTTAATGGCTCGCAAGCAGCCACAGTGCAACTTGATCCAAAGAGAAAAGCTTACATTCACCTCATTAGTGGAACACTTGATATTAATGATCAAGGCATCAGTTCGGGTGACGCTCTACTGATTGAGAATGAAAGTAAGCTAGAAATTAAAAATGGAAGAGACGCCGAAATCTTAGTATTTGATCTCAGTGCCTAGGGTTTATAGCATGAGTTAATCTAATTTAATTTTAGATTTCTCAATAACCAGCTTCCATCTAGCAATTTCAGTATTGTACAAATCAGCGAATTGCTGAGTACTCATAGGCGCAATCTGAACACCCGCTTTCTGAAAACGTTCCTTCATTTCTGGAGTATCCAAAATTTTCAACACTGCAGCATTGAGCGTCTGCACTATGTTGGACGGTGTTCCGGCTGGAACAAACATCCCTTGCCATAAGGCCATCTCGTAACCCTTGACGCCCGCCTCCTGAATAGTTACCAATTCTGGCGCGCCACTAAAGCGTGCCTTACTCGTTACCGCCAAAGCCTTTACCTTGTCACCCTTGTACAAAGGAAGACCAACCGGCATACCAGCAAAATAAAAATCAATTTGACCACCAACTAAATCCGTTGCCGCTGGTGAACCACCTTTGTAAGGAATGTGAATGGCTTGTGTACCAGTGGTAGCTAAAAATAATTCTCCAGCCATATGATCTGAGTTACCAATTCCGGAAGAACCAAAACTCAATTTACCCGGCTCTGCCTTTAGCATTGCAATTAATTCAGCCACATTTTTTGCGTTGGAATTGTTGTTCACAATCAAAATATGAGGAGTGGCAGCAACACCCACTACAGGCAATAAATCCTTCTGACCATTAAATGGTAATTTTGGATTAGCAGCCACATTTATAGCTAAGCCATTTTGCGCAAACAAAATGGTGTAGCCATCAGGAGCACTTTTTGCAACCGCATCAGCCGCCAAACTCCCGGCTGCCCCACCACGGTTCTCCACTACGACTGGCTGCTTTAAGGCAATACTGAGATCATTAGCAATCATTCTGCCAACAATATCGGTAGAGCTTCCCGGCGCATAGCCAATCATCATTTTGATAGGTTTATCTGGGTATGCAGCCAAAGCTGAGCCCACCAATACTGGAACTACTAATGTACTTATTGCTATGTTTTTTATTAATTTTTTAAACATATGTCTCCTCCAGTAATTTATAACTGCCCCTTAAAACTTCAGGGTTGAAATGCCACACTCTTTAGCGCATGTATTTAAGGCCTCCAATAATTCTGGAGAAACGGGAATCCCATATTTTGATCTTTCTACTATTGTCTTCGCAGCACCCTCACCTGGTACCCGAATTTCTTTTACTCCAGGTAATGTTGATGAGCTCTTAAGATCTTCAACCAAATCGACAACGCGTCCAATGAAGGCATCCTTATCGCCAAACGCACTTGGATCCACAGCGATAATCGTTTGACCGGTGTTGGTAATTAAGTCGTGATGGGCATTGAAGTCAATAGTCCCCTTACCTACGGCAGCATTATTCAGAGCGCCTGCCAATAGTCCAATCATCACGGCCAGACCATATCCCTTGTAGCCACCAATGGGTAGTAAAGAGCCCTCTGAAGATTTTTGAGGATCCGTAATGGGATTACCCTGACGATCTATCATCCAACCCTCAGGAATAGATTCACCCTTTTGCGCAGCTACTTTCACTTTTCCGTATGCAGCTACCGTCGTCGCTATATCTAACAACACAATAGGATGGTCGCCTGAAGGAACTGCAATTGCTATAGGATTAGTGGAGAGTAATAAGTCAATTCCACCCCATGGAGCCATATGATTTGCATTGCCAACGGCCATATAGATAGCAATATAGCCATGCTCCGCTAATTTACGAACATATACCGACGCAGCGCCCGAATGATTGCCGTAGTGACTGCCAATCCAACATACGCTATGTTGTTTTACTTTTTCAATTGCTAGATCGACAGCCCTATTCATTACCAAATGACCTAATGCATTATCACCATTAATCAAGGCGGTAGCACCTTGTTCTCGCTCAATATGGATATTTGGATGCAAATTAATACCGCCAGCACGAATTCTTTTGAGATATGCAGGCAAGCGAAAAATACCATGTCCATCAGCGCCAGCAAGATCAGACTTCACCATCAAGCTCGCCGTGATATCTGCATCACGTACAGGAACTTTTACTGATTGAAGTGCGCTCGAGATAAATCGCTCAGCGTCAGCTATAGATAAATAGTTCATCGTCATTTAAACCTCTGAACTCGCTTTAAATTCCATGCTATAGACATATTTATTTTCTGGATGATGCGTTACCGTTACTTCAAATAATTTATCCTGATCATCAAAATAGCGCCGAATAATTACCAGACATGCTGTTTCAGGCTTGATATGAAGTTTTTCTGCAATGTCTGGTGCCACATGAGAGGCATATACATCTACCTCCGCTCTCTCGATTCTGGCGCCATATTTTTCCTCAATCTGCTCATACACCATCACTTGAGTATGCTCTGGATCTTTCGTTAGTGGAGCAAACTGGGGCAGTATATAAATATCCGTCCACGCAATCACCTCTTCCGCTTGTTGACGCTTACGAATTCCGCCAATGTGATACCAAGAGGATCCAATCGGTGCGCCAACAATCTGACTAAGGGACTTATCTAACTCTATAAACTCTTCGACGATGTTCTGACGATAGGTATCACGCGAGTAACTCAAGATATCGATCGGAGAGTTGTAGCTTTGCGTGAAACGTCGTAAGCGCTGTCTAGAAACTACTTTTGTAGGTGCACCTTGATGACGATATATCAAACCATTTGATTCGAGGATTTGCAATGAATGTCGCAACGTATGCCGACTAGCCTGAAAATCCCGACAAAGATCTGCTTCAGCAGGTAAGGCCGATCCCACTGGCCAATCACCACTATAAATTCGTTGCTCTAGCGTTTTTGCTAGAGATTTATATAGCGGTGATCGCTGACTCAATTTAAGAAAGTCCAAACATTTTTTTGCCAGCAACTGGCAAACGTGCTTTTAGAATGTCGCCAGATAAAGACTCGGTGATAAAGAGATCTTTACCATCTGGACCACCAAAACACATATTTGCCAAATGATGATGATGTGGATTCTCGGAGTAAATCAGGTGAGTAGGCAGCATATTGTTATCAAATCTCCAGATACCAATACCAAGGTGGCATACCAATAGACCATTTTCAGAATCCATTTCAATACCATCGGGACCTGCAACGCCGCCTGTTAACTGTATCGCTACTCCAGTCTTAGAAACAGAACCGTCAGCCATCAAAGGCAGTCTCCAAATTTGCTGAGATCTGGTGGCGGCTACAAATACATGCTTCTCTTGAGTATTCAAGGTAATGCCATTAGGACTCGGAACATTCAGCGCCAAACGATCCAATTGACCATTAGCACGCAATCTAAATACGCGACCTGTCGGGTCAGCGATACCAGTTTGCCCTTGATCAGTGAAATACAGATCACCGTTAGAGGCAAAGTGCAGATCATTCAATCCCTTAAAGTTTTCGCTATACATTGAACCGAGGATGGTTTCAATTTTTCCAGTCTTTGGATCCAAAGCGAGTAAACCTGCTTTGTAATCACAAATAAATGCGCGGCCATCTTTATGAAACTTCATACCGTTTGGCCAACCATCGTATTGCGTAATCAACTCCCACTCACCCTTGGTATCGATACGGAAAATACGGCCAAAAGGAATGTCAACAAACCACAGATTACCTTCGCGATCGAATGAAGGACCCTCTAAAAAGCACTCTACTTCTGCGCCTTGACGATTTGGGTCAGACCAGCCAGTGCGGGATTTCTTGCGAAATTTCGCAGGCATGCTCGAAAACACTTCCGTCTTAATTTTCTCAACGGGCTGGAAAGGGTTAGTCATGGTCATGAAAGCTATCTCCTGATATAGATTTTATTTTTAGTTATACGGATAAGTTATTTTTTTCTTACCTTATTAAACCATAATTGATGTTAATCTTATTACTTTATTAGCATACCTCCTTCAGTTGGAATTATTACTTATCCGTATAGGATCTAAAATGAAAAGTAAGGTAGTTGTTATCGGAACCGGAATTATGGCTGCTGGCATTGCAGCAGGCTTTATCGCTCAATGCATTCCAGTGGTCATATTGGGGAGGTCTCTGGAAAAGGCAGGCGCCTGCTTGAATAAGGCGATTGATCTTGCAAAGAAAATAGGGATGCACGGTGATGATGCCGCCATAGATGAGGCCCATATAAAAAAGCAGCATGCCATTAGCATTCTAGAAAATTGGCAAGACTGGAGTAATTGCTCATGGGTAATTGAGACTGTTGCTGAAAACTTAGAACTCAAAAAACAAGTTTTCAAATATCTCGATCAAGTTGTACCGCTGGATATCCCCATTGGCAGTAATAGCTCAGGCTTCCCAATAAGCAAAATAGCTGAGGGTTTAACTACTGCTAATCGCATGATGGGTGCTCACTACTTCATGCCAGCAGAAGTAGTGCCTTTAGTAGAAGTTGTGATGGGGCAGAATACGGATATTAAATTTGCGCAAGAAGTATGCCGGCTATACAAAGAAATCGATAAGAAGCCAGTACTAGTTAAAAAAGATATTCCAGGATTTTTAGCTAACCGCATCCAGCACGCTCTCATGAGAGAGGCGCTGTCGCTAGTTCAAGCCGGCATTGCAACCCCAGATGATATTGATGATGCTGTTAAATATAGCTTTGGATTTCGTTATGCTGCTGTTGGCCCCATGACTCAAAAAGAAATCTCTGGATGGGATGGGATGGTTAATGCAGCCAAAGAGATCTACCCCTCTCTGTCTAATATCACTACCATACCACCTAAGGTTTCCCAACTCATGAGTGAAGGTAAAACGGGTATGAAAGCTGGGGAAGGATTTAGAAAGTGGACTCCAGAACAAATTAAGGAAGTATCCGACTCCTACTCTAGAAGATTAAAAGCGGCATTTGATGTGCTTAATATTAAATAAGTCGTAATACGATATAACTACAAATACATCGAAAGATTTCTATGATTGAAACCTCTGGGAAAAAACTTGCTGGCCCGATTATTCGTCTGCACCCTAACGACAATATTGTCGTAGCGCGAATTGATGTTGCTATTGGCACTGCGGTACCTAGTGAGAATTTCTCGAGCCGTAGTCAAGTGCCTGCCGGCTATAAGATTGCTGCCAAGAAAATTTTGAAGGGCGAGCCCATCCTCAAATACAACGTCACCGTGGGTTTTGCTAACGTTGATATTGAAGCTGGGACTATGGTTCATAGTCACAATACAGAGTTTCGAGAGTTTGATCGAGACTATGCCTACGCAAGCGAATATAAGCCTACCGAACTTTTACCCGAATCTGAGCATGCGACCTTCCAAGGTTATGTCAGACCCAACGGCAAAGTAGGAACACGTAACTTCATCGGAATCTTATCTACAGTTAATTGCTCCGCAACAGTAGTCAACAAAATTGCTGACTGGTTCACCCCAGAGAGGCTGAAAGATTACCCAAATGTTGATGGTGTAGTGGCCTTTAGTCACGACATTGGCTGCGGCATGGAAATGAGTGGTGAGCCTATGGAGTTGCTACGACGAACAATGGCAGGTTATGCCCGCCATCCTAACCTAGCAGCTGCCCTCATTGTTGGTCTTGGTTGCGAACGCAATCAACTCAAAGGATTGATGGAACAAGAGGATTTGGTTGCAGGCACTAATCTTCACACCTTCATCATGCAAGAGTCTGGTGGCACACGTAAAACCATTGAAGCCGGCATAGAAGCAGTGAAGGCACTCCTTCCAGAAGCCAACAAAGCCAAACGTGAGACCGTTTCTGCAAGTCATTTAACAGTGGGCTTGCAATGTGGTGGATCGGATGGCTTTTCCTCCATTACAGCGAATCCAGCTTTAGGTGCAGCGATTGATATCTTGTCTCGTCATGGTGGCACAGGAATTCTTTCGGAAACCCCAGAGATCTACGGTGTTGAACACACCCTCACTCGCCGAGCAGTGAATCAAGCGGTTGGTGAAAAACTCATCAAGCGAATTCGTTGGTGGAAAGATGAATACTCGGTTGGTAGAGACGTGCAAATCAATGGGCAAGTAAGTCCCGGAAATCAGATCGGTGGCCTGGCTAATATTTTTGAGAAATCATTAGGCTCCTCAATGAAAGGGGGTACAGGGCCATTGATGGAAGTGTACAAATATGCAGAGCCAGTCAATACCAAAGGTTTTGTCTTTATGGATACCCCGGGATTTGATCCCGTTTCTGCCACCGGCCAGATTGCTGGAGGCGCTAATCTCATCGCCTTCACCACCGGTCGCGGCTCGATGTTTGGGTCCAAGCCAGCTCCTTGTATCAAGTTGGCCACCAACACCCCTATGTATCAACGTCTTACCGAAGATATGGACATCAATTGCGGAGAGATACTAGATGGCACTGTCTCCGTTCAAGAGATGGGTCAAAGGATCTTTGAGTTATTTCTTCGCACAGCCTCTGGGGAGCGCTCCAAGAGTGAGCTGCTTGGTTTAGGCGACTATGAATTTGTTCCCTGGCAAATTGGGGTGATGAGCTAAGAGAACTGTAGAATTAATCCTATTAGCTCAACCCAGATAGAAATCAAACTGAAACAGGCTTATGAAATTTAAGGATTACTACGAAACACTTGGCGTCGCTCGCGGCGCTTCGGAGGCTGAGATTAAAACAGCCTATCGCAAACTTGCTCGTAAGTACCATCCAGACGTCAATAAAGAAGCTGGCGCTGAAGAACAGTTCAAACAAATCGGCGAGGCTTATGCAGTTTTAAAAGATACCGAGAAACGCGCTGCCTATGACCGTTTTGGTGAGAACTGGAAAAATGGGCAGGACTTCACTCCTCCCCCAAATTGGAATGAAGGCTTTGAATATTCTGATGGCGGCTTTGGTGGTGGTCACCCAGGTTACGGCGGCGGCTTTGAAGGTGACCAAAGCGAATTCTTTGAGTCCCTCTTTGGTAGAGGCAAGCATCGCCAAGGTGGACGTGGTGGCAATCCTCGTCAGGGCATGAACTTTAAAGGCCAAGATCATCACGCCAAAATTCTGATTGATCTAGCTGATGCCTATAACGGAGCCAAGCGGACAATTGCTCTACACATGCCAGTGCAGGACGCGAGCGGGCATGTCAGCACACAAGAACGCAAGCTTGATGTCAGTATTCCTAAAGGCATTAAAGCCGGTCAAAATCTCCGCCTCTCCGGTCAAGGTGGCCCTGGTGTTGGCGAAGGCCCTGCTGGTGACCTTTACCTTGAGATTGATTTTCACCCTAACCCTATTTATCGCGTTGAAGGCAAAGATGTCTTTATCGAGATTCCCTTAACGCCATGGGAAGCTGCATTGGGAACAGCTGTGAACGTTCCTACTCCTGCAGGCAGTACTTTGGAATTAAAGATTCCAGCAGGCACTGTTGCTGGTCGCAAGATGCGCCTCAAAGGTAAAGGCATTCCGAGTGCAGAACCAGGCGACCTTTATGCTGTTCCAACAATTGCATTACCACCAGCCGATAGTGAAGCACATAAAGAAGCCTATCAAACCTTTGAAAAGGCTTTTGATTTCAATCCTAGAACTCACTTGAAGGGATGATGCAATGACACAGACCAACATGACTAACATCACTTGGATTGAAGGTGAAGTTGTTGAGAATGAAGTTCACATGACGATTGTGGAACTCTCACACGCTTCACGTACTCCTGAAGATCTCATCATGACTTGGGTATCAGAAGGTGTCCTAAGCCCGGTAGGTTCTTCCCCACAAGACTGGCGCTTTAGTGGCGATTCTTTGAGAAGAGCAAAGGCTGCTGCACACCTCATGCATGATCTTGAGTTGAATGTACCAGGTGTTGCCCTAGCGCTTGATCTACTTGATGAAATTGCCCAGCTGCGTGCCCGCTTAAAGTAATGCGGCGTAGCTAACTAGTAAGCAATTAAGATTCTGAACGACTCAAAAGCTGCTCCCAACGCTGCAACTTTTGATCTAAATCCGCAGTAATCTCACTCAGGCGCGCCTGCATACTGGCTGCTAACTCTGGCTCATTTTTATATAAATCAGGGTTGCTCATCGCAATACCAATATCAGCCTGCTCTGTTTCCAATACTTCGATTTGCAATGGTAAAGCCTCTAACTCTTGACGCTCTTTACCGTTGAGCTTTTGAACTCCACCCTTTGCTACGGACTTTACTTCTGCTTTAGTCTCGGCCTTAGTTTCTGCCTTAGTTACTAACTTAGTTTCTAGTTTCCCCTCTACCCTATCGCCAGACTTTGCATTAGCTGCTCGAATCTTATCTGAGCGAGCCTTCTGAATCTTCCAATCCTCGTAACCACCTTCGTACTCGCGCCAGAAACCATCACCCTCATTGGCAATAATGCTAGTAACCACGTTATCCAAGAAGTACCGATCATGACTTACCAAGAAGACAGTGCCCTTGTAGTCTTGTAGCAGTTGCTCAAGTAAATCCAAGGTATCGATATCTAAGTCATTAGTTGGTTCATCCAAAACTAAGACATTGGCAGGGCGAGCAAATAAGCGAGCTAATAGCAAACGATTGCGCTCTCCACCTGACAAAGTACTTACCGGAGAATTTGTTCTCTCGGGTGCAAATAAGAAGTCACTCAAATAACTCTTGACGTGTTTTTTATTGCCATTAATTTCAATCCATTCGCTACCAGGACTAATGTAATCCTCAAGTGATGCATTGAGATCTAAGCCTTCACGCATTTGATCGAAGTAAGCAACCTCGATGCGAGTGCCCATGGTTGCACTTCCAGAGTCCGGTGTAATAGTTCCCAGAATCAATTTGAGCAAAGTTGTCTTACCAGCACCATTAGGCCCTAGTAAGCCCACCTTATCGCCACGCAAAATAGTCGCTGTGAAATCTTTCACAATCGGGCGATCATAGGTTTTGCTGACGTTTTGCAAATCAGCCACAATCTTGCCACTACGATCACCAGCAGAAACTGCTAATTTGACCTGTCCCATCGCATCTCTGCGCTCAGCACGGCTACTGCGTAACTTTTCAAGGCGGGCGATTCTGGCAACACTACGAGTTCGGCGGGCTTCCACACCCTTACGAATCCATACCTCTTCCTGTGCTAGCAGCTTATCTGCACGAGCATTTGCCAAAGACTCAGAGTTCAACTCTTGCTCTTTTAAAACTTCATATTGCGTGAAATTTCCTGGGTAGCTACGCAGAATGCCGCGATCAAGCTCCACAATCTGTGTGCAAACGTTATCTAAGAAAGCACGATCATGGGTAATCAGAATCACTGAACCTTGATACTCTTTAAGCAACTCCTCTAACCATGCAATCGAATCTAAATCTAAGTGGTTGGTTGGCTCATCAAGCAAAAGAACATCGGGCATCTCCACTAGAGCATGCGCCAATGCAACCCGTTTTTTTGTACCACCCGAGAGTGTGTTGATCTTCAGTTCAGCTTCCAGATGTAATCGATCTAAAGTTTCATGTACGCGTTGCTCCCAATTCCAGCCGCTGAGAGCCTCTAATTGGGACTGCACCTCGTCTAAGCGGTGATGGGAGGCATCATCCCACTCACCCACGCTCAGTGCCTCATATTCTTCGCGTAAAGCCTTCGCTTGGGCAACACCTTTAGATACCGCATCAAAAACGGTTTCTTCAGCTTCAAAAATAGGTTCTTGAGGTACATAGGCAATACGTAAGCCTTGCTGATATTGCAGCAGACCGTCATCCATTTTTTCTATGCCAGCCAATATCTTTAATAAAGAAGATTTGCCAGTGCCATTGCGGCCAATTAAGCCAACACGCTCACCCGATTCGAGTGAAAAAGCCGTGTTTGCGAGGAGGTCAACGTGGCCAAAAGCCAGTTTTGCATCAGTGAGTACGATTAAAGCCATGGCGACATTATCGTCACTTCCCTAAAACAGGAGATATTTTTAACAATATCTGCGAGACTAAGCACATATGATTTGTAAATTAAGCCCTTCTGCGCCCCGCCTCATCCTGTTTGCAGGTCATGCCGGCACCGGGAAGTCGACTCTGGCCAAGAGGGCCCTGCCTTTGATTATTGAAAAAACTGGGGAAGATTTTTTCTTTTTAGATAAGGACACGGTATATGGCGACTTTAGCGCCCATGTCATGGAACTCACTACCCAAAACTCCAATGATCGAGACAGTCCCTACTACCTCGAAAACCTCCGTGATTGGGAATATCAAGGCCTGATTAACATTGCCAAAGAGAATTTACTCCTTGGAGTCAATGTGATTCTGGTGGGGCCATTCTCTAAAGAGATACAGAGCAGCAAAATGTTTAATGCGCAAGTACTTGGAATTCCGCCACAAACCTCTATTCAGATTGCCTGGATTGATTTGGAGGAATCAGAAGCTAAAAAACGCATGGAGCAGCGGGCCGACCCGAGAGATGAATGGAAGCTAGCTCATTGGGATCAGTATGCTAAGCGCAGAATAGAGCCACCAGTTCATGCTACCCTGCATCGCTTTGATAACCTATCGTCTAATGACGCTGCTTTTGAAAAACTGATAGATGACTTAGTGCAATAAGCTAAACACCAAGATAAGATTTATTTTGATAAATAGTCCAGCGCTACCGCTTCAGCCACTTTAATTCCATCTACTCCAGCAGATAAGATTCCACCCGCATAGCCGGCACCTTCACCCGCTGGATAGAGGCCTTTGATATTCATACTCTGATAATTGGCGCCACGTGTAATACGCAAGGGAGAAGATGTACGAGTTTCAACACCAGTCAAGACAGCATCTTTCATGGAGAAGCCTTTAATTTGCTTTTCAAATTCTGGGATGGCTTCCCGTATTGCTTCGATGGCATAAGCAGGCAAGCTTTCTGCAAGATCCGTTAAGTGAACGCCCGGCTTATACGAAGGCAAAACACTGCCAAACTCAGTAGATGGTTTGCCTTCTAAGAAATCACCAATCAGCTGTCCAGGGGCCTCATAAGTTTTACCGCCTAATTCAAAAGCTTTAGACTCGATTGCCCTTTGGAACTCTATGCCAGCAAGTGGTCCACCCGGATAATCATCTGGAGTAATACCAACAACGATACCGGCATTAGCATTGCGCTCATTACGAGAATACTGACTCATACCATTCGTAACAACACGGTTAGGTTCTGAGCTTGCAGCCACTACTGTGCCGCCCGGGCACATACAAAAGCTATAGACAGCACGGCCATTTTTAGCGTGATGTACTAACTTGTAATCTGCAGCACCGATTAATTCATTGCCTGCGTGAGGGCCAAGACGTGCTTTATCTATTAGCGACTGAGGATGTTCAATCCGAAAGCCGACTGAGAATGGTTTTGATTCCATGAAGACGCCAGCATGATGTAAGGCCTCAAAAGTATCACGGGCACTATGTCCTAGCGCCAAGATCACATGACTAGCAGGAAGATCTGGCTGCCCTTCGATTTTGACGCCAGTAATTTGCCCATTCTTAATATCAAAACCAACTACCTTTTGCGAGAACCGAATCTCACCACCCAGGTCAATAATTTCTTGGCGCATCTTCTCGACTACGCCTACTAAGCGGAAGGTGCCTATATGCGGCTTAGCTACATAAGTGATTTCTTCTGGGGCACCCGCTTTCACAAACTCGTTGATCACTTTGCGTCCATAAAACTTAGGATCTTTAATTTGGCTATACAACTTCCCATCTGAAAACGTACCAGCACCACCCTCACCAAATTGCACGTTGGATTCTGGATTCAGTACGTTTTTCCGCCATAAGCCCCAAGTATCTTGAGTGCGTTCACGTACTTTTTTGCCACGCTCAAGAACGATCGGCTTAAATCCCATTTGCGCCAAGACCAGGGCTGAAAAAATACCGCATGGGCCAAAGCCAACGACAACCGGCCGCAAAGCCTGACCGTTGGTGATAGATTCAGGCGCTTTGGCGACAAAGTGATAACTGGTATCAGGAGATGGCCTGATATGAATATCTCCAGCGAACTTCTTCAGGAGAGCTTCTTCATTTTTGACCGATAAATCAACTGTATAAATAAATGAGAGTGCGACATTTTTACGAGCATCGTAGCTGCGCTTAAAGACCTGAAATTGAATCAAGTCCTTAGAGGGCAAATTGAGGCGCTTCAGAATCGCCGTCTCCACAGCCTCGGGAGCATGGTCAATAGGTAAACGCAGTTCGGTAATACGGATCATGAGTTTCTACGATACACAGTAAATTGAGGCTTTTGCAGTGCCCTGGAGAGCAATAAGTCAAATAATACTGGTAACAAGAGCAGCAAGCACCAGTTAGCTGGGTATAAAGGCGATAATGCGTCATGGCTCTTCGCGCAACTATCCACAAAGCCGACCTTCATGTCGCAGATTCTGACCGTCATTACTATGGCAGTCACTCCCTGACTATCGCCAAGCATCCCTCAGAAACCGAGCAACGCATGATGATCCGAATCATCGCCTTTGCTCTGCAGGCCCATGAGGATTTAGTATTTACCAAGGGTTTGAGTGATGCCGATGAGCCTGATCTGTGGATCAAAGACCTCACAGATGCAATCAAACTGTGGATTGAAATTGGTCAGCCAGATGAGCGCCGTATTTTAAAAGCCTGTGGCCGTGCCGATCAAGTGATTGTCTATTGTTATGGTGGCCATACCAGCAAAATCTGGTGGGATGGTATCGCCAATAAACTAACCCGTGCACGCAACTTACAGGTCATTTCCATTCCAGCAGAGCAAGCAGAAGAACTCAACAAGCTCGTTGAACGCAGCATGGTTCTCCATGTGAATATCCAAGATGGTGAAGCCTATGTTTCATCTGATCATGGTCAAGTGACGATTACTCCAGAGATCTGGCGCAACAATTAATAAACCATATCGATGAAGATTGTTATTTTCGATACCAATGTATTGTTAGATTTATTTGTCTTCAATGACTTTAGAGCACTTCATTTAAAGCAAGCCCTGATCGACGGCAAAATCGATGCACTGGCTAGCCCAAAAACATTGACAGAATTTTCTGGTGTCATTGCGCGCCCCTTATTTACATTAAGCGCAGAGCAGCAGGAGAAAATCATACTGCAGTGGCATGGTTTGGCAAGAGTCATTGCTGATGAGGCGCTAATTAAAGCACCTTGGGCATGTCAAGATCCTGACGATCAGGTCTTTTTAGATCTTGCCTATACCAATAAGCCCTGCTCTTTAATCAGCAAAGATAATGAAGTACTTCGTTTTGCAAAGCCAGCAGGCAAAGAACAAGTATTCATTACCTCAGACTACACAGCACTGGACTTATAAACTCTGCGCAGCTTGCGCTGCAATCTCAAACGATCTTAAGCGGGCCCGGTGCTCATGTATTTGGCCAGTAAAGATGAGTTCATTAGCACTAGTGAGATCTAGCCAATGGCGCATGCCTTTCTTCACTGTTTCTAGCGAACCAACAACAGAAACCTGAAGGGTATGGTCTGCTGCCGCTCTCTCGTGGGGCTCGCAAAAATCATTGATGTCTTCAATTGGGGGCGGTAATGGCCCGCGAGTATTGCGACGCATCCTCACAACGTTCTGCTGCAGAGTAGTAAATAAATGTTGCGCCTCTTCATCAGAGTCAGCCGCAACGACATTTATCACAAATGCACTATAAGGCTTGGCTTGCTGAGCTGATGGCTTATATAGCTCACGATAAATCTTCATGGCTTGCAAAAGCTGCTCTGGTGCAAAGTGGGAAGCGAAGGTATAAGGCAAACCAAAGTGTGCTGCGAGCTGAGCACCATAGAGACTAGACCCCAAAATCCAGATAGGGACATTGGTATTCATCCCCGGAATGGCTTTGACAGACTGCCCTTCTTGCAGAGGACCAAAGTAATGTTGCAGCTCCCTCACATCTTGTGGGAAGCGATCATCACTACTTAATAAATCTCGGCGCAATGCTCTGGCAGTCATTTGATCCGTTCCAGGCGCCCTTCCTAGGCCAAGCTCAAT
>Ga0214172_1000374_pt1 | contig 20424 bp, 17 predicted proteins | sample TroBogEpilimnion_29_FD_153010 | JGI IMG/M metagenome (GOLD analysis project Ga0214172, IMG submission 153010) | Freshwater microbial communities from Trout Bog Lake, WI - 12JUL2007 epilimnion | ecosystem: Environmental > Aquatic > Freshwater > Lake > Epilimnion/Euphotic zone | place: Trout Bog...
TCAGGCAGCGGGGACTCTGGGAGCAGTCAGCGGTTCGGCAGCGGACGGAACCTGGACGTTGTATTTTGCGGATGAAGTGGCGGGGGGCGGCCAGGCGACCTTGAACAGCTGGAGTCTGGGCATTACTGCCGTGCCGGAGCCGGCCAATCTGGCGCTGATAATTTTTGCCGTGGGCTTTATCGGGATTGGTGTCGTTCGATTTTACGCTTCTAGGAAAACAACGCTTCGGTCTCGCCAGATTATTTCCTAGTAGGTCGGAGAAAACACCCTCCGTCGGCTGGATTCTTTTAGGAGCTTGTGTAATATGCGGGTTGCTATAGGCGTTATTGCCCGAACGAATTCTTAAACTTCGCATAGGCCATATGGAATCGCTGCCATTTGATGAGATTTACCGCACGGACTTTCAACGGCTTCCATTTCCCGAAATCTTATTGAGATGCTTGGAACGAACTGGCCAGCGATTTCGCCCTTGACGCGAGAAAACTCAGACCTGCCGACCGCTCTGAATTTGAGTTGTCAGACAAGGGCTTTCCACTTGATGATTTGAGTGAAGCGGCCAACGCCCGGTTAAAGAAACGACTTCGGGAGGTCAAGGCCAGTTCCAGTGATACAAAAAAACATTCTCAATCAAGGCGGTTCGTGACTATGTCGAGTTCGTGTGCGCTTTTGAATGTAAGCGCACATCGTGACATGAAGGTTGCCACCAGATCACATCAATAATTCACATTCAGCCTTTAGCAACCGGCTTGATGGTAATGGACGAAACATAAACAACATTGCGTTCAAGTTCCGCGTAGCGTTTTGGCAAAATGCCAACGGCGGAGAGCGTGTTGCTCCGAAGGTAGTCGGCGACAAGGCCGAGCCGCCAGCCAAGAATGACCACATCGGCGGTGGAAAACACGAGCGTAATCTTTTGCGGCGGTTCATTTTTGTCATCGGCGGCATCGGGGTTGGGATCGAGCGAGAATTCAATCAACTGGCTGGCGTTGAAGGCGCGGCGATGATTCTCGTCAAAGCGGAACTCAATGCAGGCCGCATAGGTGTTGGCGGTTTCGTAACATTTATCTTGTAGGAACGTGGACATGATGTTTTGGAGTTGATGGTTAGATGCCGATGCCACGCGAGCGGCGGGGCGGCGGCACGTTTAGTTTGATGTTCGGGCGCACCCGTGGCGTTTCTTTTACTGCGGGTGAAATTTTTCCAGCCGGTTTCATGGCCTCGGTTGTTTCAGCTTTAGCGGCCTGCTCCTTGGCGACGGTTGCCGTGTGTTCGAGGCCAAGCCAGCGACGCACGTCCTCGACGATTTGGGCGAGCTTTTGAACGGACGACAGCCGGGTGACTCTGAAACGTCGCGTCGGACGATGCTGATGCGCAGCGGTTGACGGCGGCGGTGAGCTGGTTTCCTGTTCTGTGCGGGTGAAACCGAGCTTGGCCAGGTCATCCCGCAACGCCTGCAACTCAATCGCGGCCTTGCGCTCGTGCGAATCCGTGACGCGACGGGCGAGCAGTTCCGAATCATCGGTAAAAACGTGGACACGCTCGCGGCCACGCGAAATGGAAACGTAAAATTGTTCGCGGTTGACGGCGGCGAAGGATTTTGAGGACGCGACCAACAGCACCTCATCCACGGTTTTGCCTTGCGACGAATGCGACGTGACCGCATAGCCGTGTGTGAAGGCGTTGAAACCAGCGGGCATCGTGCGACCATCGGCCAGCGCAATGCGACCGTCCTGAATCGTCTTCACTTGCACGCGTTCGCCGTTGATGAATTCCTTGCCGTGGTTGGCTTGGAGCAGCAGCCAGTCACCAGCGGCCACTTTCAATTCGCGGGACTCGCCCACGTCGAAAGATGCGGCGACGCTGGCGGGGATGAAATCCACTTCCGTGTCGTCAGGACGGCGGACACGTAGGCCGGTTTCCATGACAGCGGCGACCTCGACCATTTCACCGCGCTCAAACTTTTTGGTATGCCGGACGAAACGCAGACGCTGGCCGGGTTCAAATTCGCGGGCGCTTTTCTTTTGGGCAACCGTCCATGACAGCGAATCAAACACGCAATGCGTGCTCTCATCTTGACTGATAACACCATCAGCCTTGAGCGACTCCCGAACCTTTTCCGTGACGGCATCAATTTCCGCCCACGTCGGTGAGACGAGCAGCGCGGATTTGCCCTGCTTCGTGGCGGACACATACGCATCGGCGGCTCGTTGATAAAGCTGTCCATCATCATTCGCTATTTCGCTGACCGCGCCAAGCTCGACGAGCTTGGCAAACGCCTTGTCGGTTTGCTTGGCGGCGGCCAGTTCAACCACCTGCCGGAACGCTTCCGGTTTCTGGCGGCGAATGGTCGTCAGCTCGCCAAAACGGTAGGACGAATACTGCTCGATGATGCGGAGTGCATCGCCGCGCGGAACGGACGAATGTTGCCCGGTATCGCCTGAGAGGACGACGCGGCAATCGTCGCGGCGGGCGAGTTCAAACAGTTTCACCATGTCATCGAGGCCGACCGCCCCGGCTTCATCGAGGACAATCACGACCCCAGAGGAAAGTCTGCCGCCTGCCGCCAAGCTGCCATGCAGTCTTTGGAGCGTTATGGCATCCATGCCGTCTTTGCGGAGTGTGTCGGCAGCGGAGGCTGTCGGCGCGCAAAACAGCGGCTTAAAACCCGCACGGCGGATAATGCCCGCCAGTTCCAACAACGTCGTGCTTTTGCCGGAACCGGCGAGGCCGCGAAAACCGGTAAAACGGTCGGGACTGGTGAGGACGTGCGCCAATGCCTTGCGCTGGTCGGGGCCGAGGTGGGCAGACGGTTCGTAATGGTGGACGAACGGCGCGACAGCCTCGACCCCGGCATTGACGGCACGAATTAGGTAAAGCTCTTTGGACAAAATATCCCGCGTGGAAAACTCCGAACCGACGCGCACCAGCTTGTCGTCAGCGGCCAGATTATCCTTCAGCCGTCCCAAGTTCAGTTGACCGCAACCATTGATGAGAGCAGCTTCCAAAATCTTGTGCTGCGGGGCGACCGAGCGGCGTTCAAAGACATGGGCGAGGCCATGCGCGAGGGCGTCATCCGGCCTGACATATTGGGCGAAAGCTTTGGGCTTGCCATCTGCGGCACTGGTGACACTCCGTAAGGAGCGTTTCTCAAAAAAGCCGATCTCGCCAAGTTGCTGGTCACGCACCTGTTCATCGGACACGCCCTTGAGTTTTTTTGGCCGCGACTGGTGGACGACATGGGCAACTTCCTTTTTGGTGAGCTTGCGACCGAGCTTGTCTTCCTGTCGCTTCACGGCCATATCCCGTTGTTTTGAGCGTTTCGAGAATCGTTCAATCAGCTTGGCGTCAACGCCCTCAATTTCAAACGCCGAGCCGGTGCGCCGGGTGACATAACCGATTTGATGCAGACGCTTGGCAAGTTCGTTGCGATAGACTTCCGTGCCGTAGTTGATCGCCCCAAACATATCGCCCGTTTGCAATGCCTTCCAACGCCCTTCAGTTTTGTCCCAAGTGCAGTTGAATAGGACGAAGTGCGTGTGCAATTGCGGATCAAGTGCGCGTGACGTGGTATGCAGGAAGGCCGCGCCGACGAGGTTGCCGGTGGTTCGATCCTGCTCCTGAATGCCACCCTTGCGGACTCTGGCGGCGGCGAACTGTTCCAATTCACGGATGGCGAACTGTGAGGCTTCCTTGTGCGCCTCGATGATACGCCGGTCGTTCATGGTGACGGCCAGAATCGAAACGGACTTGGGCGGCGAGCATACGAAGTCGAAATAAATTCTTCTGTCCTTAAAATGCTGAGGTGTCATCTGCTCGCCAGTTGACGGATGCTGATTATCACAGAGCCGCAGGAATGATTCACGAGTCACCACGCCACCCGGTTGCAGTCCCAATCGTTCCGCGCCAATACCCAGCCATTGACCGCGTTGAGTTTCCCCCTGCGTGTAATAATCGTTTTGGGAAAGATGCTCGTCAAAGTAAGACTCCGCACCCGCCCGATTCTTCTGTGGTATGCCGCTAAACATAAATCACCACGTTACGGGAAAATCCGCCGACAGGTTGTGATGAATTCCTCACAACCCGACATTCCGGTTTCAGCTAGAATTCTCGTCATCATGGTTGAAACGGTAGCACCAAGTTCAAAGCTGATTGCACCCCACGGAGCGCAATCATCAGCCATGTCCATGCTAGGGTTTGGACGAAGTGAAATGCCGTATAAACCGAAATCTCGGATGCCAGTGGTGAATGAAATAAACGGGCGGTTTCTGACAGTGGAAACCGGAAAGTATGCCATGACACTTACCCCGCCTCGCGCCAGTGGGCGCGGTGCCGGAAGCCGACTCGCTTGGCCGCTCGTCGCCAACTCGGACGGAAAACCAAACGGCGAGCTAAACGCCATCGGATGAAACGTCGTTACAGTGAACAGGACAAAACCGTCAGGTTGCCGGTGGATAAACCGGCAACCGCCATGCGGCTTGAACACCGCGCCGCCGAATCATCGGCAATGAAAGGAACAGAAAAAACATTATGAGCAAACGCATTGATTACGGACAAATCGCCACGAAACTGGATTATCCAACGCTGGATAAAAAACTGGAACAACTGGCGCAACGCGAGCCGCCGAAAAATCGGAAGACCGCCGTTGACCTGTTGGAACCGTTGCGTGAGCGAATAATCGCATTGCACCGCAAAGGCTGGAGGAGCCAGCAACTGGCGGAAGAATTGAAAGCCGCCGGAGTGCCAGTGAATCCGGCGCGTGTGCGCGAATGCTTGAACCGCTGGACAGCGGGCGGCAAGGGAGCCGCCAAGCGGCGCGGAGCCAGCCAAAGCAAACGCACCGCCGCGCCCGCCACGCCGCCAGCAGCGGCAACTCCAAGCGGACGGAGTTAGAGCGCAACCGGCGACGGACAGTCGAAATTTGGACTGACGCAGGGTTGAACACAGTTGCGTCTGAATGGTGACAGCGCATTCGCTGTCGGACGCTCGCAGGCCGGTTGCCGTCATGGTGCATTGCTTAATCAGCAAGCACCCTGCCAGCAACCCGCCTGTTTCGCTTCATCAAAAGTCAGCCAGTTCGTGACGCCGACCATCCCGCCGTTCGGAGTGGACGCGAACAAGTTTTTTATTGGGTGTCCGCTCCGAACGTCGTGCCGCTCGTCGTCACCAACCGGACAGGAAATGAAATCGCGCCGATCGTGTGCCGGTGGTTGGTTGGTTCGTTGCCGCGTGCCACGGTCACAGGTTGCCCGCCAAAAGCAAAGGCGGCTTCTAGGGTGGCGTTGCTGGTTTGGCGGAGTGGCGTCCGAACCTTTGTTGCCGCGCCGCGCGGTCGAACGTCGCTGTCCTGCTTATTAGGCGCTCTGGCTGCCGCGCCGGGCAGCGTCGCGATGCGCCGCGCATCGCCTGCCGCTTTTCCGTCCCGCGAGTTGCATGGTTTTGAGCGAGTTGCCCTGCCGTTGCATTTTTTGTTGAACGGCCATGCCGTCGTCCGGTCAAATCTTCGCCTACCATAGGTCAGGTTTTTTGCCTGCAAAGCGAAAGCGCCCCTCAATTGAGGCTTCATTGGTGAGAGTTGGATCGCCGGTTTGCGGTCGGCTCGATGACCCCACAAAAATACTTCCCCAGATGCGGACTTTTTCCGCCTTGGAGAAACTTGTCGAAACGCATTTTGTTCCAGCCTTGGCCGTCGTGCGTTCCGCAGATTAGCAAAAGTGAAACCATGAAGCATCGCCGCAAGCAACGAAATGCAAGTTGTTATGAATTCATAACAACCTGCCAAACCAATTTGCGGTAGAACCGGAGAAACGTATTTGTGAATAACCGACGCCAACGCCAAGGCAAAAGTTGTAACGATTTCATTACAACCTGCCAAACGAATTTGCAGTTAAATCGGTGGGCTACATCTTGTGCGGAAAGCACACCATCAAGATTGAAGTGCATGAGAATCTGAATCAGTTGGAATGAAAAAAGTGAATTTAGTCTGGCGGCAAGTCTTAACACTGCGTCGGCAACTCGGCTGGACGCAGGAGCAACTTGCCGTCAAGTTGCAGTTGGCCGGCTGGCACAACGCCACCCGTAGCACCGTCTCCAAGATCGAAGCCGGCACCATCGGCATCGCCGATTTTGACGTATTGATTGTCGCCGCCGCGCTGCGGGTTCAGCACAGTCAGCTTTATCCAAAAATTGATTGGCGACGCCCGATGGATGAAACCATCCACCAACACATTCCCCAAGAACTGCACGACTTCGCAATGGAATCTGAACCAACCTGAAAAGGAAGCCACATGGAAACTATCCCGAAAAACGAAGCGCCAGACGAAGCACCCACCATCCCAAAGCCGCCCGAACGGCTGGCGTATTCGATCCAAGAAGCCGCCGATATGCTCGGCGTGAATTATTTCAGCGTTTACCGGCTCATCCAGCGGGGCAAACTTAAACCATGCCGGGCGTTGCGCGGCAAGCTGCTCGTCCCGCGCACCGAACTGTTGAAACTGCTGGCAACCGAATGAGGCATCTATGACCAATCCATTTGAACATCGCCGTCCGACCGAACTGGAGGACAAGGCCCACGCCGAAGCCGTCCGGCATTTTACCGAACACCTGAAGCAATTCCCGGCCAGCCGCGCAGCGGTTGAACGGCTGGAGCGGGACGCTGACAAAATCGCGCTGGCGGCGAACCGGGCCGCCGCCAAGCCCACACCCAAAGAGAACATCATTCAAGCCGACGACGGCGCGCAATGGCACAAGAGCGTTGATCTCATGGAAAACATTTATTTCTGCCACCGGCCAATCTCCTACGGGGCGGAATACGCGGTGGTGGAGCATTTCCCGGCAGGTGGCATGAATGAAATCTGGAACCGGGGCTGGAACGCGTGCGAGGTGTTAAATTCGTTCACCCAAGGGCAGCGGCAGGCGTTGCAGGTTTGGACGGAAGACCTGACCGCGCAGGTGCAGGAATTTTTATCGGAGAAATTTCCTGGCCAGGACTTGAGCCGTGTGGCCGACGCATTCGTCCATAAATGCACGACACAATCAGTCTCCCAAAAACACTCACACAACTACAGCCACGAGCAAAAACACAATCGCGGCATGAGGATTTGAATACAGTGGCGCGGGTTTTTCTATACTGCTTTTCTATACTGCTTTTCTATACTATATGCACTTTTTGCAGCCAATGATATGCAAACGCGGCAAAGGCAAAAACGAATAAAACCATTGTCATTATTGGTGGAATCAGTGATTGCAAATCATAGCTAAAAACGGCAAAAGCGCCTTTTTTTACACCCCAAGCAAGCGCGCTAGCCGGACTACGCTACGCCCCGAACCATTGGAGCGCTCATTGTACCCACTCGCGCTCCGGTTTCAATGCCGAAGATGAAGCATTTTTCAATCAGGCGTCTTTCCCCCACCATTTCGGATGGTGAAACGGGCTCCCGGCCATCGGTTTTGCGTGACTCACGGAAACCGGCGCATAGGCATTTTGCCCTACCCCTACGCCGCCCGGAACGGTTTCCGTTCCGGCAAACCCCGGCGGGACGGCGGCAGACTCAGGTGAGATGCCTGTCTCCCGCATTTAGCCGTTGGACTCGCATTGCCGTCTTGCTTCGGCTCCCGATTTTCCTAACTTCTCTCCATGAACTACCGCCCCCTTGGTCGCACCGGCTGGAAAATCTCTGAAATCAGTTTTGGCGCGTGGGCCATCGGCGGCGCGTGGGGCGAGGTAAACGACCGGGAATCGCTCACGGCGCTCCACGCCGCGCTCGACGACGGCGTGAACTTTTTCGACACCGCCGACGTCTACGGGGACGGCCGGAGCGAGCGGCTGCTGGCCACCTTGAAAAAGGAGCGGAAGGAACCATTTTATATCGCCACCAAGGCCGGACGCCGCCTGCCGCAGCAGACGGTCGAGGGTTACAACCGCAAGAATCTGACAGCATGGGTGCACCGCAGCCTCAAGAATCTGAACACGGATACGATTGATTTACTGCAACTGCACTGTCCGCATCCGGAAGTGTTTTACCGGCCGGAAGTGTTCGGCATTCTGGATGATCTGGTCCAAGCCGGAAAGTTGCGCCACTACGGCGTGAGCGTGGAAAAGGTGGAGGAAGCGCTCAAGGCCATCGAGTTTCCCAATGTTCAGTCCGTGCAGCTCATCTTCAATCTGTTCCGGCAGCGGCCGGCGGAATTGTTTTTCGGGGAGGCCCAAAAACGGAAGGTGGACATCCTGGCGCGCGTGCCGCTGGCGTCGGGTCTGTTGTCCGGAAAGATCACCGCCGCCAGCCGGTTTGCCAAGGACGACCACCGCCATTTTAACCGTCACGGCGAGGCGTTTGATCGAGGCGAAACGTTTTCCGGGGTGGATTTTGCCACCGGCCTGCGCGCCGTGGACTCCTTGAAGAAACTCGTTCCTCCCGGCGCATCCCTGGCACAACTGGCCTTGCGCTGGATCTTGGAATTTCCCGCGGTCACCTGTTCCATTCCCGGCGCGAAACGTCCCGGACAAGTCATCGAGAACCTCGCCGCCGCGGATTTGCCGCCGCTGTCCAAAGCCTCGATGAAAAAGATCGCGGCACTGTACGACCGCGACATCAAGCCGCTGGTGCATCCGTATTGGTGAAGCGCCACTTGCCGCCAGGGCGGCTTTGCGCTAGCTTGCGCGCATTATGGATGCCATGCCGTTTACGCCCAACCCGCCGCCCCCGTTGCCGCCGCCGATCATCACGCCCCCCTCGCCCGCACCCCCGCCGCGCAAAAGCCGGGGCTGGATGGTGACAGCCATCGTTCTCGCCGTGCTGCTCGCGTTTGCCGGGCTGGTGATCCTGGGCCAATTGGCGCTGCATTCATTTAGCTTCAATCACAACTTCAAATCCGCCGGCGCGCGCGACGTGGGTCCCAAGCTGGAAGAATGTCTTTTGGAAGACAATGATTCGCCGAATAAAATCGCGGTCATCACGGTGGACGGCGTCATCTCCGGCCATGAGTTTGACGACTCCGGCAACAATGCGGTGGACGTGATCCGGGCCCAGCTCGACCGCGCCAGCGAGGACAAGCACGTGAAGGCCGTTATTTTAAAGGTGGATTCCCCCGGCGGCGAAGTGCTGGCTTCCGATGAAATTTACCGCGCTATCTGCGATTTTCAAATGGATGATCCCGACGATCACGGCAAGCCCGGCCGCAAAGGCAAGCCGGTGATTTGCTCGATGGGCAGCCTGGCGGCGTCTGGTGGTTATTATATCTCATCCGGCTGCCGCTGGATTGTGGCCAACGAGCTGACCATCACCGGCAGCATTGGGGTGATCATGCACGGCTGGAACTATCGCGGCCTGATGGACAAGGTGGGTGTGGCGCCAATGACCTTCAAGAGCGGCAAGTTCAAGGACATGCTCAGCGGCGAACGCGAGCTGTCCGAGATCCCGCCGGAAGAACGCGCGATGGTGCAGGGTTTGATTGACGAGACGTACGGTAAATTCACCAACGTCGTGGCCGAAGGCCGGAGCGCGGCCCATGCCCTGAATAAAAAGGAAGGTGCGCCCCTTGCGGACGACTGGATGAATTATGCCGATGGCCGGGTAGTTTCCGGATCGCAGGCACTCGACCTTGGCCTGGTGGATGAGCTGGGCAATTTTGATGATACCGTGGACCGCACGATGACCATCACGCACCTCAAATCCGCGAATCTCATTGAATACCGTGAGCGTTACAACCTCTCGAACTTACTCTCGATGTTTGGCCAGAGCAGCAAGTCCCACGACATCAAGCTCGACCTTGGGGTGGAGGCCCCGAAACTGCAGACCGGTCTGATGTATTTCCTCTACCAGCCCTGAGCCGCATCCCCCCGCCACCCGGGAACCCCATTTTCCGGGTGGCGTTTTTTTTAACCCGTTTATTTTCTCCGCAGTGTGCGGTTCAGATTGCCGAACTGGAATTCCACCGACGGCAACAGCGCCTTTTTCAACAGCACCGCCAGCGGAATTGCCAGCACGGTTGACGCTACCACGTCCGAGAGGTGGTGGCACTGTAGCGCAATCCGAGACCACATGACCGCCAGCGCATAGAGGCCGGCAAGCACCCCCCAGCCGCGATGCAGGAGCCACGCCGCCGTGGCCAAGCCCACAGCCGCCCCGGCATGACCCGAGGGAAACGAGCTGAATTTGAATTGGCCGATGATCCAGTGGCCTTCGTGCCAGACCCCGTAAAAACCCGGCGGCACATCGTGGTTGCTGGGGCGGGTGCGGCCAAACAGCACGCGCAAGATTGTGGCAGCGAGGCCGGTCAATTCGGACGTGAGCGCCACAAAAAAGATTTTCGCCGCCAGCGGGGGGCGGTTGGCGAGCAGGCAAACGATGGCCAGGCCAATGCCCCACACGGCCGCCACCCAGCCTTCGCCCAGCTTAGAGCACACCGACGCGAACTTCTGAAGCTCCGTCTGGGACGCCACGGTCAGCGCGGCGTCCACGCGATTATCCAGCAGCCACGCAAACACGAGGGCGGCGGCACCGACCAGCAACCAGATCCAGCCGCGGCGGGTGAGCGCGGGAAAAAATTTCATGCGGTCAGATTACCCCGCGACGGCGGCAAAAAAAATCTCAAACCAGCCCGTTCCGCAGAAATTTCTGCGCCGGCCCGCCGACAAACCCTCCGCGCCAGTCAAATTGCGCTTGAAATCCATGCCGGTTTGCAGGGATAGTTACCAACCTACATGATCAAAATTCTTTTGCTCGGACTCGGCCGGTGGGGTGCAAACCATCTGCGCAACCTGAACAATCTACCCATTGAGTTGTATGTGGCCGAAGTCGGCGACAAACAGCTGGAGCCGGCACGCAAGCTCGGGCTGCCTGCGGAACGACTCACCACGAATTACAAGGATTTCATCGGCAAGGTGGACGGGGTGGTCATCGTCACACCGGCGCAAACCCATTTCCCCTTGTGCAAGGAATTTCTGGAAGCCGGCAAGGATGTCTTCATGGAAAAACCGCTGACCCTGGACAACAGCGAATCCAAGCAACTGGCGGAACTGGCGGAGAAGCATCACCGGATTCTGCAGGTCGGACACATTTTGCGCTTTGATCCGGCGACTCTCTGGCTACGCGACGCGGTGCAAAGCGGCGAGTTTGGCAAAGTGAACATGCTGCGCGGCCATTTTGGCGGCTTTAAACGTCCGCGCAACGACAGCGGCGTGATGTTTGCCGACGGCATTCATTTCGTGGATCTGTTCAACTTCATCCTTGGGGCGCTGCCCAAAAGCGTGACGGCCATCAACCATGATTTTATGGGGCGCGGGTTGGACGACGTGTCCTTTGTTTCACTGGAATACGATACGCCGCATGGCAAAACGTGGGCCACGGTCGAGACGGAGTATTTCATCCCCGGCAAATTCCGCGAGGTCATCGTGTGCGGCGACAAGTTAAGCGCCGTGTGCGATTACAACGTGGCGCAATACAAGATCAAGACCTATGCGAACACGCACACGCCCGCCGGCGGCAACGATTTCAAGGCCACTGAAGGCGTCGTCACCCAGATAGAAACACCGCCGGAGGAGCCCCTGCTGGCGGAACTGCGCGCGTTCATTGACTCCGTCAAAACGCGCACCCAGCCCCGGGCTGATGCGTGGTCCGGCTACGATGCCGTCCGCGTATTGAATGCGGCCCTGGAATCGGTCAAGACCGGAAAAGCGGTTGCCCTGTAAAATTTTATGAGCAAAATCCCGTTATCGAAATGTTTCATCAACGCCGAAGTGGAGGAAGCCGCCCTGCGGGCCATTCGCTCCGGCCAATACATCCTCGGCAAAGAATCCACCGCGTTTGAGGCGGAACTGGCAGCCCACACCGGCACCGCGCAAACCGTCCTGGGCAGTTCCTGGACGATGATTGTGTATTGCCTGCACCAGTTGCAGGGCATCGGACCGGGCGATGAAATCATCGTTCCCAGCCATACGGCGTTTCCCACCATGGAGCCGCTGATTCATCTCGGCGCCAAGCCGGTGTTTGCGGACATCGACGACACCTACGTGATGGATCTGGCGCACGTGGAATCGCTCATCACGCCGCGCACCGTCGGCATCATTGGCGTCCACCTGTACGGCCACCCCATTGATAACGACAAACTGCTGGCCATCGCCAAGAAAAACAATCTCTGGGTGATCGAGGATTGCGCGCAGGCGCAAGGCGCCAAATACAAGGGAAAAACCGTGGGGAGCATGGGCGATTTCGGCGCGTTCAGCTTTTTCCCGTCCAAGAACCTCACCGTTCTCGGCGATGGCGGCTGCATCACCACCAACAAAGTGGATTACGCCGACCGCCTTCGGATGTTGCGCAATCACGGCCGCCAGGGTAAATACGACCACGAATTCACCGGCTATAATGTGCGGTTCAACGAAATCAACGCCGCCATCGGCCGCGTGATGTTGAAGCACCTCGACGGATTCAACGAGAATCGCCGCACCATTGCCGCCCGCTACACGGATCGCCTCAAAGGCATCGTCCAGACGCCGATCGTGCGCGACTGGGCCACGCCGGTGTATCACATGTATGTGGTGCGCGCCGAGAAACGCGACGACCTGCAAAAATTCCTCAAGGAAAAGAACATCGAGACCGGCGTGCATTACCCCAAGCCGAATCACCTGCAGCCTGCGGTCGTGGGCCTGTTCCCCTACATTCCCAAGCTGCCAAACACCGAAAAAGCAGTGAAGGAAATCCTGTCTCTGCCCATCCACGGCGAGATGGGCCTCGACGCCGCGGACAAAGTCTGTGACGCGATCGCGGAATTCTACGGCAAGAAATAATCGACCCACCGCCGGCCATTGCCAGCTCCCGCCCGAACACGGGCGGGAGTTTTTATTTATTTCTGGTTGGAGCGGGGACGTCATTTTCCAGTTTTCGATTTTCTCCCTTTTAAGCCTCTCTGCTCCCAGCGATTCATCGGAGGAAATATCCGCGGCCGCCGATTTTCAGGTTGTCGGGCAAATAATTTCGTGCCAGCCCGCAGATTTCATGTTTTCATTTCCCTGCGATGAACATTGAGACTCCTGAAATCAGCCTCGTCATTCCCTGTTACAACGAGGAAGGCAACCTGCGCGAACTTGTCAAGGCCATCCGCGCGGCCGTGGACACACTGAAAATTTCCTACGAGATCATCATCACCGACGACTGCAGCAAGGACCGGTCCTGGGCCGTGCTGCAGGAACTGGCCGCAGCCGACCCGCGCATCCGCGTCCAGAAATTCGCGTTCAACTGCGGCGAAAGCGCCGCGAGTTTTGCCGGCCTCAAGGCCGCGCGCGGCCGCTATCTTTTTACCATGGACGCCGATTTGCAGAACGACCCCAAGGATCTGCCCCAATTCCTGGCCGCCTTGAAAACCGCCGACTGCGTCTGCGGCACGCGCGTGAAGGCGCGCGGCGAGGGCGATCATTTTATCCGCGTGGCCTCCTCGCGCATTGCCAATGCCGTGCGGAATCAATTATCCGGCGAACAAATTGCCGACGCTGGCTGCACCTACCGTGCCTTCAAGCGCGAGTGCATCGACAACTTGAAATTTTTCAAGGGCATGCACCGCTTTCTGCCCACGCTGTTTAAGATCGAGGGCCACACGGTCACCGAAATAGAGGTCACCAACAACCCGCGCTTTGCCGGCCAGAGCAACTATGGCGTCTGGAACCGGCTCTTCGCCTCGTTCTACGATTTGCTCGCCGTCCGCTGGATGAAAAAGCGGATGTTCAAGTATCAGGTCGCGGAAAAGATCAACTAGGCGCCCGCCACCGCCGCGGTGGGGCTCAAGCTTGCCAACCGCAGGCTCAATCGCTAGTGTCCGCAGAGCTATATTTCTGAATGAATTCCGCCGTTACTGCCGCCCCGGCATGGCTTGAAAAACTTGCCGCCCGGCCCCAGCGCGCCATCCTGCTGTTCAGCCTGGCCCTGCTGCTGGCGGGCAATTGGATTCTCCCGCTCACCGACCGCGACGAAGCCCGCTTTGGCGAGGCTTCGCGTGAGATGCTCCAGCGGCATGACTTCGTGGTGCCGTGGTTCAACGGCCATTGGCGTTTCGACAAACCCGTCCTCATCTACTGGTGTCAGGCGGCCAGCTATGTTGTGTGTGGCGACACGCCGTTCGGCGCGCGCCTGCCCTCCGCCCTGTTCACGACCGGCACCGCCCTGCTCCTTGTGCGCTGGGGCCGCAAAGCCACCGGCGACAATAAAACCGCCCTCATCGCCGGGGCCATGTTCGTCGCCTGCCTGCACATCGCCATCATCGGACGCGTTGCCACCGCTGACATGGCCCTGGTATTCTTTTATACCCTGTCCGTCTGGAGCGGCTGGGAACTCACACGCCCCGAGCCACCGCACCGCCGGAGTTGCTGGTGGATTTTTTACAGCGCGCTCGCGCTGGGTTTTTTGGCCAAAGGCCCGGAAGCCTGGTTACCGCTGCTCGCCCTGATCGCCGGACGCCTCTGGCGCAAGGATGCCTTTCGCCTGCCGCTGGGGGAAACACTCATAGGCGTGAGCCTTACAGTGATCCTCATGTTGATGTGGGGTATCCCGGCGCTCGCGCAAACCAACGGCGCCTATTTTGATGTCGGCATCGGCGAGCACGTGGTCCACCGTTCCGTGGGCGTGAATGACAGCCACGGCCTGAGCGGCACCCTGGGCTTTCTGGCCACCCTGCCCCTTTACTTTGCGACCTTCTTCATCAGCTTCTTTCCGTGGTCCACGCGGATGCCCTCCGCCCTGCGACGCTGGTGGCCGGAACGCACCCGTGACGATCTGGGCTGGTATCTACTGGTTCAGGCCGCCCTGATCTTTGGTGTATTTTCCCTCGTGCGCACCAAGTTGCCGCACTACACCATGCCTGCGTTCCCCTGCCTCGCCCTGTGGTTCGCACTGCAAATCGGGCGCCAGGGCAACGCCTACGCATGGTTCAGCAAACGCATTCTGGTCATGACCGCCTTCCTGCTGCTGCTCGCCCTGGCGGGATTTACCTATGCCAGCCATCAATTCCTGAGCCACAAACTCTGGCTCGCCACACAGGCCCAGGTCCGGCCGGAAACCAAAATCGGCTGCTTCGGTTTCACGGAGTCGAGCCTGGTATGGGAATTTCGGAAAGTTAGCACCAACACGATCGTCCTCGGCGAAGTGAAATCGGCAAAAGATTTCCTCACCAATACCCCGCCGTTCATCCTTGTGCTGCCCACCAAGGATCTCGCGCAACTGCCGGACACCAACGGCCTGATGATTTCCGTCCACGGCCTTGATATGGTGAAGTTCAAGAACTGGGATCTCAGCGCCCTGGTGCGTCCCTGAAAAGTGTTAACTCACTTGAGTCACCAAGAAAAAAAGCCGCCCAGCCCCATCCGCTCCTTTAAACTTTATCAGCTAAAACCCGCCTACCACTTCAGGCCTTTTCCCGCACACACACTCAATCCGCCTGGCGCAAGCGAGCTCGAAAAGGGGAACAGGCTGGACCGGGACCGCGAGCTGTCCCATTAGGCGCGCGTAAACCAACCCGAAACTATCGGAATCATTCAACGCGGCCCGGTCTATCGTCTTGCTGCGGATTGAGACAATCCGCGCTCAGTAAGTGAACAACAGAGGCTGAAACTCCCTATCCCGCAGGAGCCGGAGTGGGGGCGCCCAGACCGGGCAGCTTCGGCGGTACGGGCTTGGGCGGATTTTCCGGCAAGGGTGTGCCGGCCGGCGCGCCCAGCATCGGGCCCACATTTTCCGGCGGCTTGGGCGGCGGCGTGAAGGTGCTGCTGCGAACGATTTCCGCAACCTGCTCGCCATCGAGCGTTTCGTATTCGAGCAAACCGTTAGCGATGATTTCCAACTGACTGCGGTAGTCCTGAATCACTTTTTGCGCCCGATGGTAACCATCGTCGATGATGCGTTTGACCTCGTCGTCAATTTCCTGCGCGGTCTTCTCGCTGTAATCCTTACTCCGGGCCATCTCGCGGCCGAGGAAGACGTATTCACTGGCCTCGCCGTATTGAACCATACCGATTTTATCGCTCATGCCCCAGTGCATTACCATGGCCCGGGCCATATGCGTGGCCTGTTGAATGTCGCCGGCCGCGCCGGTGGAAATATCCGCAGAAACTATTTCCTCGGCAATTCGTCCCGCCATCGTCACGGCGATTGTATCCAGCATCTCCTTGCGCTTGCGGCTGAGAATATCGTCCTTGGGGAGAAACATCGTCGCCCCAAGAGCCTGGCCGCGGGGGATAATGGTGACCTTGTGCAGCGGATGCGTGTGTTCGAGCACGACGTTGACCAGCGCATGGCCGGCCTCGTGCCAGGCCGTGAATTTTTTTTCCACGTCCGTCATCGCCAGACTGCGGCGCTCGCGGCCCCAACGCACCTTGTCGCGGGCCTCTTCCAATTCTTTTTGCTCCACGGCCTTTTTGCCCGTGCGCGCTGCGAGCAACGCAGCTTCGTTCAACAAATTCGCGAGCTCCGCACCGGAATAGCCGGGGGTGCCGCGCGCGATGACGGACAAGTCCACCGTCGGCGCGAGCTTCACATTCTTGGCGTGGACTTTCAAAATCGCCTCGCGACCGCGGACATCCGGCAGGTTCACTGTGACCTGGCGATCAAAGCGACCGGGCCGCAACAGCGCGGGATCCAACACATCCGGCCGGTTCGTGGCCGCAATGATAATAATGCCGTCCTGGGTATCGAAGCCGTCCATTTCGACGAGCAGCGCGTTCAAGGTCTGTTCCCGCTCGTCGTTGCCACCGCCGAGACCGTGGCCGCGCGACCGGCCGACCGCGTCAATTTCGTCAATGAAAATGAGGCAGGGCGTGCTCTTGCGCGCCTGTTCAAACATGTCGCGCACCCGGCTGGCACCCACGCCGACGAACATTTCCACGAAGTCCGAACCACTGATACTGAAGAACGCGGCATCGGCCTCACCGGCAATGGCCTTGGCCAGCAGGGTTTTGCCGGTGCCGGGAGGCCCGATCATCAAAACCCCTTTGGGAATGCGGCCGCCGAGACGCTGAAATTTTTTCGGATCCTTCAAGAACTCGACGAGTTCGGACACTTCCTCCATTGCCTCCTCCACGCCGGCCACGTCTTTGAAGGTGGTTTTGTTCCGATCTTTCGCCAGCATCCGCGCCTTGCTTTTACCGAAGCTCAAGGCGCCCTTGCCCGCCGCCTTGATTTGGCGGATAAAGAAAAACCAGAACAGGAGACCGAGCACTAAAAACGGAGCAACACCCCAGACCAGATTCATCACCGCGGCATTCGGCGCCCCCGCTTCAATGTTGTGGGAAGGCAGCAATTGGTCGAGCATCTTTTGCGTCAGCATCGCGTTGGGCGAAGCAAACGGTACTTTCACCGGCTTGCCATCCTTGGTCTCGAAAAATTCCCCATTGATGGGCGTCAGGGGCGCCGATTGCGCGTTAAAATTAATCGTCGCATGGGCAATCTGGTTGGACTGGAACTTGTCGAGAAATTCCGACTGCGACAGCACTGCTACCGGCGCGGCGTAATTCTTTTTGACCATGAACAAGCCTACCGTCAAGGCGATGATGGCCGCCCACGCGAGCAGCGTGAAGGTCTGATTTTTGTTAAAGCCGTTGCCGGGCAACTTTTTCTTGCCGCCGTCCTTTGATTTGGAGTCGTCGTCTAACATTATTGTCCGCCAGACTAACACAGCATTCCGCCTTCCGCAACGCACGACTTTGGCTTAACCTCTCCAGGTGCAACTCGGTTCGCTCACGCTCCAATCCAATTTATTTCTCTCGCCCCTGGCCGGCTATACCAACCTGCCCTTCCGCCTGGTCGTGCGCGAACTCGGCGGCGTGGGCCTGTGCACCACCGATCTGGTCAACGCCCGTTCGCTCCTCGAAAAACGCGACAAGGCCTTCAAGCTTATTGAGACGCGCCCGGAAGATGCGCCGCTGGCCGTGCAACTCTTCGGCAGCGTCGCCGAAGAAATGCGCGATGCCGCGCTCATAGTGGAGGCGCACGGGGCGGTTTCCGTGGACATCAACATGGGCTGCCCGGTAAAAAAAGTCGTCAAGATCGGCGGCGGGTCCGCCATGATGACCGAGCTGGACAAGACCGCCGCGCTGGTTCGCGGCATGGTCAACGCCGTAAAAATTCCGGTGACGGCCAAAATGCGGCTCGGCTGGGACGAGGATAATTTGACCGCGCCGGACTTGGCCAGCGCACTGGAGGACGCCGGCGTCGCCGCGGTGTTTGTGCATGGCCGGACACGCGAACAGGGATTTGGGGGCACGGTCAATCTCGCCGGCATTCGAAAGGTGGTGGAAGCGGTGAAAACCATACCTGTCATTGGCAACGGCGACATTGTGACGCCACAGGCCGCCAAGAAAATGCTGGAGGAAACCGGCTGCGCCGGCGTGAGTATCGGGCGCGGAGCATTTTATGACCCGTGGATATTCAAGCGCACCCTGGAGTATTGCCGCGTTCGGCCCGGGGCCAAATCAGATCAAGCCCCAGGCGCCACGCCAGCACTTCCGCCCGAAGCCAGTTTTACCGAGCGCGTGCGGGTAATGTGCCGGCATCTGGATTTGATGATTGAAGTGTTTGGCGAGGAACTGGGCTGCCGGATGTTCCGCAAAGTCGCGCCTTGGTATGCCAAGCGATTCGGCCCGTGCCACGAATTCAACAAGCAGGTGGTGAAGGTTCACACCTTCGCCCAGTTCCACGACATTCTCGAAAATTATATCCGCTGGCGGCAGCCGTTTTTGGACGAGCGCGGGGAACTGCTGCCGCGGTTTCAACAGGCGCCGATGGTGGCGTCTTTCATGCGGGAGCCGGATTCAATCACCCGATCGCACATTCCCGTTCCGAAAGGGCCGGTGGAGGTGTGGTAAAAGGTTGCGGAGAGGATGGGTTTGATAAAGATGACGTCCACCCTCACCTTAGGCCTCTCCTCTGGGGACACCTCACACCATCTGTTTTGACTTGAGATCGTCAACGCAGGATTCGAAACCGGCGAGGAGATCCCACACCTCAGTTTCCGTCCGGTCTAATTGCCAGCTGGCGGCGTCACGGGCGGCGGCGTAGGACAATCCCAGTTTTTACCGAGGGTGGCATAATTGGGGCCTTGCGCCGGGTGAGCCAGTCGCGCAGCGGCGGGTGGCCACATGGACGCAGCCGGATTTGGCTGAGCTGGGTTTTTCCGCAGATCCTGAAACAACGCGATGTCGTTACCGGAAAGAAGGACCACCTATGGTTCTGGCGCGGCGACTCAATGCTCGTTTGCTTGAGCTAGGGGAGTGAACTATTCTTTGCGCATGCCGCTCCTCCTGCCGCAATTGTCACGCCGCGAATTTCTGAAACGCGCCACGCTGGCCGGGGTGGCCGCCGCGTTTGCACCGGCACTGTTTGCCGAACATGCCAACAAGCCGCGCGACCCGGACACCCTGTTTTTCCTCTCCGACACGCACGTGGCCGCTGACGTCACCGCCATTGCGCACGGGGTGAACATGGCCGACCACCTCGGCGCCGTGGTGCGCGAAATTCTGGCGTGGCCGGTCTTACCCGGGGCGATCGTGATCAACGGGGATTTGGCATTCAAGACGGGCCAGCCGGAGGATTATGAGGCGTTCGGCAAACTGATTGAACCGCTCCGGGTCCTCGCGCCGGTGCATCTATTGCTAGGCAACCACGATCAACGCGATGTTTTCTGGAAGGCCTTTCCACTGAACGCAACCCAGATTGAAGCCGTGCCCGAGAAGCAGGTGGCGATTTTGAACAGCACCCACGCCAACCTGTTTCTGCTCGACTCTCTGGAGGTGACCGGGGCCAGACCCGGCCGACTCGGGACGGCGCAATTGGAATGGCTAACGCACGAACTGGAAACGCACCCGGACAAACCAGCACTGGTCGTGGGCCATCATCATTTGGATTTGCTGGGCGAAATTGGCGGTTTGAAAGACACGTCGCAGTTCGCGAAATTGCTGACAAAGCATCGGCAGGTGAAGGCCTATATTTACGGTCACACGCACAACTGGCACCTCTCGCAGCATGAGCAAGGCGTATTTCTCGTGAATCTGCCGCCGACGGCGTACGTTTTCGAGCCGGGCCGGCCGAGCGGTTGGGTGCGGGCCACGCTCGCGCCCGACGGTGCGGCATTTGAACTGCGGAGCCTCGCCCAAAGACATTCGGAACACGCCCAAGTTAAAAAACTTTCCTGGCGCGCGTGATAAAATAAAATCGGCGAGGTCGCAGAATGCGCGCCCGGGATGAAGCGGCGAGCGAGGGTGGCAAGAGCGGTGGGCAAATTGGCAAACCCTTTGCACCGCGCACTAGGATTTGGCATACACCCTTTAAGTTAATCAGGACAATAAGATTTTATTTTAAGAGGGTGTTACGAAAGTTTTTGTAAGTGCCTCTGTTTGATAGTTATTCGCCATTTTAACGAGCCCGTTTCAGAAAATGAGCGAGCTAGATGTAC
>Ga0214172_1000385_pt1 | contig 19934 bp, 19 predicted proteins | sample TroBogEpilimnion_29_FD_153010 | JGI IMG/M metagenome (GOLD analysis project Ga0214172, IMG submission 153010) | Freshwater microbial communities from Trout Bog Lake, WI - 12JUL2007 epilimnion | ecosystem: Environmental > Aquatic > Freshwater > Lake > Epilimnion/Euphotic zone | place: Trout Bog...
CAAGAATTGTTGCGGCTTCAGTAGTTTTCGCTGAAGAAATCGCTTGATCGCGGGTAGCAGCTGCAGTCGTACGAGCGCTCTTCAAAGTCGCTGCTGATGCGCTTTTTGCAGATGCAAAAGCAGTGTTGGCGCCAGCGACCGCGGCTTTGTACGTTGTGAGTGCTGCGGCCTTAGAAGCCTTGGGAGCTGCCGTGTATGTGGCACGAGCCGCGGCGATTGCGTTCGTGTGAGTCTGGGTTGCGGTTGCAACAGCGACCGTATGCGCTGAATCAGCGGCGGCAATTGCATTTGCGAATGCAGACTTGGCTGCGGCCAAAGCGGCAGTAAGTGCATTCTTGGCTGCTGTGCGCGCTGCCAGATAAGTATTAAAGGCGGCTTGATGCGCCGCCGAAGTATTAGGAACAGTTGCAGTCGTGCCAGTTGATGTAACGGTGTTGGTATCCGCCAAGGCTGGCGAGGCAATAACTCCGGTAGAAATGGCGATGGTGATTGTGCTTATTTTGACTACTCGTGTGATTCTCATAAGCAGAGAATGACCCCACAAAGTGGGGGATACACCTAGTCAGAGCTGGGAAAGCGCAGTGAATTACGAATTACTTAATAGGTTCGAGCAAGCCAGTTTTGGTGTCATAAATGGCGCCCATGACCTTGATGTCGTTTGCGAGAAGCGGATAGGCCTCAATGCGAGTGATGTCACCAAGAAGAGCCGCGCGCTGATCCTTCACGGTGCGGATTTCAATTCCGCGAGTGTCGATTCCTGACTTTTCCTTAATCGCGGCGTGAACCTCGTGCTCTTCACCAGAGGCCATTTTGCAATCGGTGTGCGGCATTACCAGGATGCGGCTGACGTTTAAGAGATGAGTAGCAAGAACCAAGGTACGCAATACGTCCTCGGTCACGCGAGCACCCGCGTTACGAAGAATCTTGGCGTCGCCCGATTCCATACCGACGATACGCAATGGATCAATACGAGAATCCATACAAGTAACGATCGCTAAACCCTTTTTGGCTTGACCGGTTAAATCCTGCGCTTTGAAAGATTGAGCAAATTCTTTATTAGCACTTAAGAGATCTGCGAAATTTTCCATACCTAAACTTTAGCGCGAAGTCGAAGATCGTGACTTGTCAGCAAGGTAGATACCGACCAGTACGACCACGGCGCCGATGAGTTGAATCGCATTGAAGCTTTCGGACAACCACCACCACGCGAAGATGCCGGCGAAGATTGGCTCCAACATTCCGATCACGCTGGACGTGGAGGCGTTGAGACCCTTTAACCCGGTCAACACAAAGAAGTAGGGAACGACGGTGCCCATAACAATCACCCAAAGAATGAGCGCCCATCCCGGAAGATGATGACCAGCAAAGCGACCGTGCAGGTCGAGCTGCTTATTCATAAACGAGAACGGAAATGTCCACCACGGGAAGGCGACCGCAAAGCAGAGCGCAGAAACGCCCAAGCCCCAAACCATCATGACCTGGCTGGAACGAACTTTTCCTAATTGCTCGCCAAAGAGGAAGTAACACGTCATTGCAAAGGCGTCGAGCAAAGCAAAGAACAACCCCACGCCGTTAAGCGTCAGGCCCTTCCAGACCTGCGCCAGCATTACTAAGCCCAATGTGCCCACCAGCAATCCCCACCACATCAGCGGCGAGACGTGTTTCTTGCGGACGAAGCGAAGCCACAACGAAATCCAAATCGGAGACGTGAATTCAATAATCAACGCGATGGAGACGTGTAATTTCGAAATTGAAATGAAATAGAAGGCCTGAACCGCGGCGATTCCGAATATTCCAAAAGCAATAAGTAACGGAAGTTCTTTCTTGGTGGCCTTCAGGGCTTTAGGTGAAGTCAGCAAGACATAAATCAACATCGCTAGAAATCCACCGGTGCAACGAATCTCGGTCAAGCGCCATGCGCTCATTCCACCTTCGAGAACCAGCTTTGCAACGACCCCGTTAAACCCGAAGGTCAGTGCGCCAATAGTCAGCGCAATTTCGGATCGAAATCGTGTGAGCACTCCCGAACTTTACTGGGTGTACTTAGAAAGCCGACTCAGGCAACTCCATCAGATCCCCGGTTTCAGCCGCGACAATCTTTTTTTCGGCCGTGATGTGCGGAAGGACAGTGCGAACGAAGTATTTCGCGGCGGTGATTTTTCCGGCGTAGAAATCTGCATCGCGACCGGCGCTCGCCAGCTTGCTTGTCGCAATCTCTGCCTGACGCAACAACAACCAGGCGATGATGACTTCGCCGACGGACATCAACAATCGCGTGGTGTGGAGACCAACTTTGTAAATCTCCTCCGCCTTCTCTTGCGATTCCATCGCGTGGCCAACCAAAGTGCCCATCATCTCGTTGACATCCGCGAGAGCTTTTCCGAGCGCTTCTTTCTCTTTAGCAAGCTCGCCACCACTGGCCGCGAATGCGCCGATTTCTTTACCGAGCAATCCAATAGCCCGTCCGCCATCCTTAACAATCTTCCGGAAGAAGAAGTCCAGACCTTGAATCGCGGTTGTGCCCTCATACAAGGTATCGATCTTTGCATCGCGAACGTATTGTTCGAGCGGCCAATCCTTGGTGAAGCCAGAACCACCAAATGTTTGTAGCGATTCGGTACCGAGTAATACCCATGACTTCTCGGAGCCATAACCCTTAACAACCGGCAACAACAGGTCGTTCAAAGCGGCTAAATCCTTTGCCTTTTCGGCATCGCCGGCCGCGGTGGCAAGTGCGATTCCATCTTGAATGGAAGCGGTGTAGAGAACCAGCGCGCGCATACCTTCGGAATACGCCTTCTGCACCATCAACGATCGGCGAACGTCAGGATGATGAATAATCGAAACGCGCGGTGATGACTTGTCGTTCATCACCTTCATGTCGCCGCCTTGAATACGCACCTTGGCGTATGAAAGGGCTTGCTGATATCCCGCGCTTAACGTTGCGATTGCCTTCGTACCCACCATCATGCGGGCAAATTCAATAACTTTGAACATCTGGAAGATGCCGTTGTGAACATCGCCTAAGAGACATCCAACCGCCGGCTCTTTCTCGCCCAAGTTCATCTCGCACGTAGCCGATGAATTAAGACCCATCTTGTGTTCAACATTGGTGACATAGATTCCGTTGCGACCCAATGGTGCGCCGGTCTTTTTATCAAAATGGAATTTAGGAATAAGGAAGAGGCTCAATCCCTTCGTTCCAGGACCTGCGCCTTCTGGGCGCGCGAGAACAAAGTGCATGATGTTCTCTTGCAGATCAGAATCACCAGAAGTGATGAATCGCTTGGTACCCGTGATGTGCCAGGTGCCATCGGGTTGTTGTACCGCCTTGCTGCGACCCGCGCCAACGTCGCTACCGGCTTCGGGTTCGGTCAAAATCATGGTCGCGCCCCATTCGCGATCGACCATAAACTTTGCAAACTTCTTTTGTTCCTCGGTGCCCAACATGTATGCAACATGAGCCATCGAAGCGCCGGTCGAATACAAGTGAACAGATGCGTTGGATCCAAGAACCATTTCGGCGATTGCCCAACGAACCGATGCAGGAATGACGGTGCCACCAAGTTCTTCTGGCGCATCGATTCGCCACCACTCGCCATCGATATATGAGCGATAGGACTTCTTTAAACTCTCGGGAAGTTTGACCGAACCGGTTGCTTTATCGAATTCAACGCCGCGGCGATCGGCGTCGACGAAGGATGCCGCTAAATCATTTTCAGATAAGCGCTTCACTTCTTCGAGCATGCCCATGACGGTGTCGCGGTCGAGCTCTTTATAAATGGACGAACCCAGTATCGACTCTCGACCCAAAAGATCGAAGAGGCAGAATTCGATATCGCGGAGATTGGCGGTGTAATGGTTCATAACCCAATAATGCTACTGACCAGTAACTTAATCAAGGGCTTTCCCAGGCGCTGAAACGATAAGGTTTCAGGGTGCTAATCAGTGATCGCGATATTAAGGCCGAAATCGATGCGGGCCGCGTAAAGGTCGAACCTTTCGAGCCGGCGATGATCCAACCCTCGAGCGTCGACGTCCGCCTGGACCGTTTCTTCCGCGTCTTCGAGAACCACAAGTATTCGGTCATCGATCCTTCGATTGAACAACCCGATCTGACCCGCGAGGTCGAAGTCGGCCCCGACGAAGATTTCATTCTGCACCCAGGCGAATTCGTCTTGGCGAGCACCTACGAAGTGATCACGCTTCCGGATGACATCGCCGGTCGCCTTGAAGGCAAGTCGTCGCTCGGTCGGTTGGGATTGCTCACGCACTCCACCGCAGGATTTATTGATCCGGGATTTTCCGGCCACATCACTCTAGAACTTTCTAACGTTGCCAACCTGCCAGTGAAGCTTTATCCCGGCATGAAAATCGGTCAACTCTGTCTCATCAAACTCTCATCACCAGCCGAGCATCCTTACGGCTCCGCGGTTTATGGTTCTCGATATCAAGGCCAACGTGGACCAACGCCAAGCAAGTCGTGGCTGAACTTTCACAAATCAAAAATTAAGTAATTAACTTAATAGCACGTCCATTTAGGGGGAGTCATGACTACCACCATCGTAATTGTCGCTGTATTAGCGCTCATCGTTCTTTTCTTTGTCGGTGGTTATAACCGACTCATACGTTTGAACGTTTCGGTTGACGAAGCCTTCTCGCAAATTGAAGTTCAACTCAAGCGCCGTTCGGATTTAATCCCTAACTTGGTCGAGACCGTAAAGGGATACGCCGCGCACGAAAAGAGCACGCTCGACGCTGTCGTTGCGGCACGCGCAAAATCAACGACCGCGACCACCGTTGCAGATGTCGCAGCCGCTGACGGTGCTGTAACACAAGCACTTCGTGGATTGTTGGCTGTCACCGAGGCGTATCCAGATCTCAAGGCGTCGGCTAACTTCTTATCGCTTCAGGAAGAGCTCGGCACCACCGAAAACAAAGTTTCGTTTGCACGCCAGTTCTATAACGACAATGTTCGCGCGCTTAATCAAGCGGTGAAAACCTTCCCGGGCACGCTCTTTGCGGGAATGGCAAAGGTGGGCGCTCGCGAGTTTTATGTGGTGGATGACCCACAGAATCGTCAGGCACCAAACGTAAAGTTCTAAGTAATGAGCACCATTAACTTTCGATCGCTTCAACGCGCCAATCAACGCAAAACGGTCGGCCTGTTGGCTGGCATGGCGGTTTTGATCACCGTTGTTGTCTATGCCGTACTCACTTACTTTGGCAAGGGCGGAATCGGAATCGTGCCGATTGCATTCGCGGTAGCGATGCTGATGGTCTGGGGTTCGTATTACTCGTCCGACACGTTGGTGATGACGATGACCGGCGCGAAAGTCTTGGATTATGACGATAATCCAAAACTCTTTGATTTAGTTCAGGAGATGACGATTGCCAGCGGCATACAAATGCCTAAGGTCGCGGTCGTTGAAGACAGCGCGCCGAATGCATTTGCAACCGGACGAAACGAAAACCACGCGGTTATTGCCTTCACCACCGGCATCTTGGATGTCATGGATCGTGAAGAATTGCAGGGTGTTATCGCGCACGAAATGGCGCACGTAAAAAATCGCGACACCTTAGTTTCGGCAATCGCAGCCACCACCGCAGGTGCAATTGCGATGTTGAGCGACATGTTGATGCGCGTTATGTGGTTTACCGGCTCAGGTCGTGATCGCGAAAACAACGACAACGGCGGTAACCCATTGGCGATGATTGCTTCGCTGGTCGTCATACTTCTCGCCCCGCTTGCTGCAGTATTGCTTCGTTCGGCAATTTCACGCCGCCGGGAAGCGTTGGCTGATGCAACCGCTGTGGCATTCACCCGTAACCCGGCCGGATTGCGTCAAGCGCTTGAAGTCTTGCAACGAGATACAACAGTTGTTCACCAACGATCCACCGCGGTTGCGCACGTCTGGATTGAATCGCCGCTGGATTCATCCTCTGTTTCGAAACTTTTTGCTACCCACCCACCGCTTGAAGAGCGCATCGCGCTATTACGTCAGATGGAAGCTAATCCGACTACCAATCAATAATCTGGCGCTCTTCCCAGAACAATCCGGTCTTATCGACGGTGGGATCAAATGAACGCGTTGCCAACCAAATTGCAGTATCCGCGCCCTCTTCAACCGAGAGCGGTGCATCGGGTCCACCCATATCTGTGCGCGTGTGATTAGGACAGACCGCGTCCACCAACAATCCACGCGATCCATGGCTGGTCTCGTGCGCGAGATTGCGAACCAATGCGTTAACGCCCGCCTTGCTCACGCGGTAAGGAACCAAACCACCGGCGTTACCCGGACCACTCATGCGACCCAAGCACGCGGAATAAACAATGATGCGACCGTTACGCGCCTCGGCCATCGCTGCACCCAGAATATTGAGCGCGCAGAAAACCGAATCCAAATTGATGGACATGACACGACGCCACTCTTCATTCGTGGTGCGAAGCGTCTTCGACATTTTCTCGCTCATCACGCCATGCGCCAATACCAATATTTCAGGAGCGCCGAATTTTTCAAGAATTGCCTTGAACGAATCGCGAACCTGATCCAAATTCTCCATATCGATTGCGACATATTCGGCGCCTAACGTGGCGGCCGATTGCGCCAATCGAACGGGATCCTTGGCAATCAACAGCAAGTGATGGCCAGCGGCCTTCAGCGCTTTTGCGGTCTCGAATCCCAGTCCGCGCGAACCACCAGTGACAATTGCTAAGCCCATTATTTTCGCTTCAATTCCTGGAGAGATTTTTTGATCGCTCGGCGCTGAGCCTTTTCCGCCTTTTCCCTCGCCTTGTGCTTATTAGGAAAGGCCCACTTTAAAAAGAGAATCAAGATGCCAACGCCCAAAAAGCCCGCGAACGAGCCAAAGAATGCGCTGTTGTTGATGCCTCCGAGCATCCGCCAATTTAATCAGCGATGAGCGGAAAGTGCAGTGCGAATGTAGAACCGTTACCTAAGACAGAGTGAACGGAGACGGAGCCACCCATCGCCTTCATTACGGCCGAAACGATTGCAAGGCCGAGCCCACTACCTTCGCCACTGGAGCGAACACGAGATGGATCTGCGCGATAGAAGCGCTCAAAGATTCGATCGAGGTCTTCTTCGGGTATACCTGGGCCATCGTCGGAGACCGAAATAACAACCTCAACATCCGATTGCTGAACTTCCAGTGTTATCTGGGTGCCGACTGGCGTATGAGTCCGTGCATTGGCCAACAAGTTACCGACCGCTTGATGAATTCGATTGGAATCACCGAGTACATATATGTCGTCACCCGTGATCTTTGTGGTGAAGTTGTGTTCCGGTCCAGCGGCTTTTGCCGACGCGATTGCTTCGTTGACGAGTTGCACTACATCAACCGGCTCACTCTTGAGTTCGCGCTGTTGGTCCATGCGCGCCAGCAAGAGCAAATCTTCGACGAGCGAAGACATGCGCACAGATTCTTTTTCGATCCGACCGATCAATTCTTTTGTCTTCTCTTCGCCACTAACGGCGCCCTGGCGATGAAGTTCGGCAAAGCCACGGATGGCGGTGAGCGGAGTACGTAATTCATGGCTGGCGTCGGCAACAAAACGACGAAGTTTGTTTTCAGATTCCACGCGAACCGCGAATGAATCTTCAATGCGGCCCAACATCGTGTTGAGTGATTGAGTCAGATGACCAACTTCTGTGTTGGGACTATCTTCGTTGAGGCGAGCCGAGAGGTCGCCATCCGCGATTGCGCGCGCTGTCTCTTCGATATGAGTCAACGGACGCATGCTCAAACGAATGATTAATTGGCCAATGACGCCAATAGCGAGAAGCACGATCAAACTAATTAATAAATAGAGCCAACGGAGATGTTGCAGTGTTTTATCAACGTTATCTAGTGGCGCCGAAACGACGACGGTACCCACGCCTGAAGGCAAAATTCGCGCAACGACGCGTAATGAAGGCTGTTCACCCTTTTCAGCGATTGTGAACGGCTTGCCCTTGTAACCAACGGCTTTTGCCGGGGTGAATCCTTGAAAAATTGATGAACCTTGCGATGTTGGCCCAAAGTCTCCACCAACGTGACCAATCAAATTACCAGAGTCATCCAATACCGTGATTACGGTTGCGGTAGGAACGCTTGCTAGTGGGCGGAGCGGATGAAATGGACCATCGTCGGTGGGGGCGGAATCCAATCCAGCGCGGTCTAACCGCATCGTGGTTTGGTCAGCGACGCCGACTAGACCAGTGTCTACTTGGTTCACCAAGAAAGAACGCAACGCGGTACTTGCGGCAAAGTCGGAGCTAATAATGGCTACCGCGGCAAGCGCCAAGGTCGCCAAAACTAGTCGGTTACGTAGCGACCAGTTGTGTACTCCAAAGCGTTGCTTAAAACCCATTCAGCAATACTACTTTTGTGCGGGGAGGCGCATGCGATATCCGACGCCGCGCACGGTGTGAATCAGCGCTGGTTCGTAGATATCAATCTTTTTACGGAGGTAGGAGACGTATGTTTCGACAATTCCGGCGTCACCGCGGAAGTCGTATTGCCAGACGTGATCCAAGATTTGAGACTTGCTGACTACGCGATCGGCGTTGATCATCAGGTATCGAAGCAGTAAAAATTCGGTAGGCGATAGGTCAATCAGGTTTCCGGCGCGACGCACTTCGTGAGTTGCTTCGTCAAGTTCAAGATCCGCAAAACGAATCTTCTCTTCATCGACGGCACCCTCAACCGCTCCGATGCGGCGGAGAAGCGCGCGCAGGCGGGCAACCAACTCTTCCAAGCTAAATGGCTTGGTCACATAATCATCGCCACCAATTGTTAGTCCGTTGATTTTGTCCTCAACCGAATCTTTCGCGGTCAAGAAGAGCACGCCAACATCGTGGCCATCGTTACGGAGTTGGCGGCAGACTTCGAAGCCGTTTTGATCTGGCAACATCACATCGAGAATAAGAGCGTGGGGTTTGAACTCTTCGGCAATACGCAGCGCTTCGGAACCGCTGGCGGCGGTGCGAACATCAAAGCCGACAAATTTGAGACTGGTAGCGATCAGCTCGCTAATGCTGTTCTCGTCATCAACTACGAGAATGCGTGAGGTGATCGCATCACCGTTCGCAGCGGAATTCCCAGTAGAGCTTGTCTTATCTTTCAGTGCGTTCATAGGAAGGAGGATTCTCCCAGAGGCTGGGGGTTTCCTGAGAACGGCCCGAATTTCCGCCGTTAAGTTAAAGGGCGCTTATCCACAGGCGTTATCCACCGTGTGGAGAATTACACGCGTGTAGTTAAAAGGTATTTAGCGCCAGCGAGTGGCTTTTCTTTAACGCCAGCGAGTGGCGAGCGTGAAGCCCAAGCCGATGAAGCCGAAGCCCACGACCATGTTCCACGCACCAATATGAGGAATCGGATACGAGGTCGAGCTCACGTAGAAAATTACGATCCAGACCAGGCCGGCCAAGAAAGCGGCGACCATGATGGGAGCGAGCCACTTTGGGCTCTCCTCGGGAAGGGTTGAAGCAACAATCGCGTCCGCTGGGACGTGCTGCTTTTCCTTCTTGCGACCACGTGATTTAGGCATGTGCGCAGATTACACCCAATAATTAGGACATGAGTCGCATTCTCGTCATCGATAACTACGACTCCTTCGTCTACAACCTGGTCCAATATCTTGGCCAGATTGGGGCCGAGACCACCGTTCTCCGTAATGACGAGGTGACGGTCGAGGCGGCTGCTGAATATGACGGCGTCCTTGTTTCACCTGGACCCGGAACTCCAGAAGAAGCGGGTGTCAGCATCGCGATGGTGAAACACTGCGCCGCGAATTCGATTCCTCTCTTCGGCGTCTGCTTGGGCCACCAAGCAATCGGCGTCGCCTTTGGTGGAGTTGTTTCTCGCGCACCGGAATTGCTCCACGGAAAAACATCGGTTGTTACGCACACCAACAAGGGCGTGTTGCGGGATCTGCCCTCACCATTCACCGCAACCCGATACCACTCGTTGGCAATCGAAGATGGAACTCTGCCGGGTGAGATTGAAGTAATCGCTCGCACCGATTCAGGCGTCATCATGGCGGTACAACATAAAACTCTGCCTATTTCTGGAGTGCAGTTCCATCCCGAATCGGTATTGACCGAACACGGACATCAGATGCTCGGCAACTGGTTGGTTGCGTGTGGCGACACCGGCGCTCGCGAACGCTCCAACGGTTTGTCGCCAGTAGTGGCGCGCTAATTACTTGTAATTAGTTTTGTTTGTTGACGGTGATAGTCACCGACGAACCAATTGTTTCGGTTGCGCCAGATGAAGGCGCTTGCGCCAAGACGGTTCCGATTGGCTGCGTTGAATCGTAGGCATAAATAATTTGTACAAGGAAGCCAGCCTGCGCCAAGGTTGTGCGCGCTTGAACCTCGGTGAGACCAACCAAAACCGGCACCTGCAAATTGCCGCTTGCGATTTGTAGAACGACACCACTGCCGGCCGCAATCGTTGAACCTGCTTCTGGTGCAACGCCAAGAACAGATCCCGGAGTTTGATTTGAATCTTGCGGAATCGTCTGCGAAATAACTAAACCAACCGAGGCCAATTCGTTGCGCGCATCGGTTAATGACTTACCGATCAAATCAGTCGGCACTGTTGTGTTTCCCGGACCATCTGAAATTGTGAGCGTGACCGCGCTGCCCTTTGGCACTTTGCTGGTCGCCAACGGCAATTGGCTCGCCACTCTGTCCTTGGGAATATGTGAATCCGGCGCGTGCTGGAAATTAACGGTAAAACCATTGAGTAGTGCGGTTGCTTGGTCCTGCGTCAACCCCACCACGTTCGGGAGCGAAAATTGCGGACCCGATGGCGCGCTCTTGCCACCGCTTAATCCGATTGCGCCACCGATTAAAAGCATGAGCGCCGCGAGCGCACCACCCATGACGTAATACTTCTTGCGCGGCACGACGCGACGAATCTTGGTCGTAACTTCTTGACCCTTCATCACGCGACGAATATCCGCGAGCATTTCAGCCGCGTCCTGATAACGATCGGCCGGATTCTTCGCCAAGGCCACTTGAACAATGGTGTCGACGTTTTGATCAAGATCCGGGTTGAGTTCTGATGGCGGAGTAAGGACACCGGAAACATGTTGGTAGGCAACGGAAACAGGAGTATCGCCGGTGAATGGTGGTCGGCCCGTGACGAGTTCGTACAACAGACAACCAACCGAATAAATATCGCTTCGGGCGTCGGCTACATCACCAGTCGCTTGCTCAGGCGAGAGGTATTGCGCGGTGCCAACGACGTTCCATGTGCTAGTCATCGTCGCACCGATGTCGTCGAGCGCACGAGCGATTCCAAAATCCATCACCTTTACGTCGCCGTTATCGGCCAACATAATATTTCCGGGCTTAATATCGCGGTGAACGATTCCGTTCTCGTGCGAATAATTGAGTGCGTCCAAAATACCTGCAACTATTTCAAGACTGACCGCGATGTTTGGTGGATTATCGCTATTCAATAAATCGCGAAGCGTTCGGCCCGTCACTAATTCCATGACGATGTAGGAATTGTCGCCTTCTTCACCGGAGTCATAGACCGCAACGATGCCGGGATGATTCAAGCCAGCGGCGGCAAGCGCCTCTTTGCGAAAGCGTGAAACAAACGAAGGATCTCGCGCTAAATCAGAGCGAAGTACTTTGACCGCGACCATTCGAGAGAGTCGAGTGTCCTCGCCGATGTACACATCGGCCATGCCACCCGTGCCGATCATCTCGCCGATTTGGTAGCGGCCACCGAATACTTTCTTCACTTTGCCGCTCCTAATAATTCGGGGGTTTTAAATACATCTGCTTCGACGACTTCAGCCCAGAGGATAGTCACATTGTCTGGGGCACCCTTTGCTTTGGTTGCAGTTAGTAAAGACGAGACAACCGCGGATGGATCGCTCTGCTTGATGATGGATTCGATCTCGAAGTCGGAGAGGACGGACGAAAGGCCGTCGCTGCACAACAGATAAATATCGCCAATCTTTACTGGGTAAATCATGAGAGCCGGGTCAATGCCCGAGTCGCCCATCAACGCCTGAGTCAGTAAAGAGCGCTGTGGGTGGCTAGCTACTTCGTCTTGGGTAAGTCGACCTTGGTCTAACAACTCTTGCATCACCGTATGGTCATAACTCAATTGTGTGAATTCGCCGTTGCGATATCGATAGCACCGCGAATCTCCGATGTGCAGCAATTCAATATTTTCCTCGGTGAGATGGACCGCGGTAAGGGTTGTACCCATTCCAGAAAACTCGGGATTTTCTTCCGACTGAATCGCGATCTCATCATCGATGGAATACGAAATATTAAGAAGTAAATCTTCGCGCGAATCGTCGTCGATGTTGGGATCGGCCAAAAGTGGCGCTAGTCCTAACAAGGTATGTATTGCGATGCGGGAGGCGACTTCGCCTGCGGCGTGGCCACCCATGCCATCCGCGACCGCTACGAGTTGGGGGGCGACGAGTGCGGAGTCTTCGTTGCCGGACCGCGCCAAGCCGATATCGCTAACGGCGGCGGTGCGGAAAACCAATGACATAGATGAAGCCTAACGGTGATAATCTCGTTAAGTAAGAGCGCGAGTGGCGGAACGGCAGACGCGCACGGTTCAGGTCCGTGTACTCGCAAGGGTGTAGGGGTTCAAATCCCCTCTCGCGCACATGTTGATATATGCCCATCGTGGTGCCTCGCGCGATTTTCCCGAGCACTCGATCGATGCCTACCGCGAAGCAATTAAACAAGGCGCGGATGGGTTCGAATGCGATGTTCGTCTAACGCGCGACCGCCAGATTATTTGTTGGCACGACGCTGACACCAAGCGGATGACTGGTCAAAAGGTCCGCATCGCTGATGCGACGTTAGCGAATCTGGAATTCGCACAGCCCATTCTCTTTTCAGAATTGTTGGACCTGGCGATAAAGAATAAGAAAAACATCGCGGTTGAGACGAAGCATCCGGTTCCCACCCGAGGACTGATTGAAGTGCAACTTCTCGAATTACTGCACGCACGCGAGGCCGAAATTCGTAAAGCAGGAATTGATATTTCCATCATGTCGTTCTCGTGGAACGCGGTCTCGAGATCAAAGGAATCTGGATTCAACACCGTTTTTCTTTTTACTCATGCTTTCGCTTCGGCGTTCACCCCAACTCCATCGGTTGGGCCCAGCCTGGCCGCGGTTCGAAAGAACCCCGCGATCGTGAAGCGTTTTCACGATGATGGCAAAAAAGTCTTTGTCTGGACCGTAAATAACGATGAGGATGTGCGGTTATGTGCTGACGCAGGCGTGGATGTCATCATGAGCGATATTCCGGCACAGGCACGAAAGGCGCTCCGTTAAGATTAGATAGTGACGAAATACGCCTATCTCGGACCGTCGGGAACATTTACCGAGGCAGCGCTCCGTCAAATAACAACCGCTAACGACGAGTTGATTCCTTATGCAAATGTAACGGCGGCGTTAGATGCGGTTCGATCAGGCGCGGTTGAAAAAGCGCTCGTCCCCATTGAAAATTCGGTCGAAGGCGTTGTCGCTCGCACATTGGATGAACTCGCGGTTGGCGAGCCACTCGTTGTGGCCGCAGAAACAACGCTGCCGGTTTCATTTGCGCTGATGGTCTTGCCAGAAAATGTGGGCAAGCCAATTACAAAGATTGCTACGCATCCGCACGCCGAGGCGCAATGCCGCGGATACGTTGCACGCGAATGGCCAAACGCCGAAATGATTGAAACGCCATCCACCGCTGCTGCGGCCGCTGGATTAAAAGATAAGAATTGGGATGCCGCGATTGCTGCAAAGTACGCGGCCGAGAAATACGGCCTCACCGTTGTCGCTGACAACATTGGCGAGAACGAAGGCGCGGTCACACGTTTTGTTGTTGTCGAAAAGCCTGGCGCAATTCCTGCGCCGACCGGAAATGACCGCACATCGCTCGCTGCATTCATCGGCCTCGATCACGCGGGAGCGCTGCTCGAGATTCTAACCGAATTTGCTAATAGAGATGTAAACCTAACTTTCATTCAAAGCCGCCCGACCGGACGAGTGCTTGGTCATTACCATTTCATTATCGACGCGGAAGGCCACATCAATGATCCGCGTGTGCACGATGCGGTCGAAGGCGTACGCGCAATCTGCGATGACATTCGATTCTTAGGCTCGTATCCACGCGTTAATTCAGCGGCGACGAATCGGTAGTCTTAGCCCATGATTGATCTCAAGGTTCTGCGCGAAAATCCTGATGCCGTGCGCCAATCACAAAAGGTGCGAGGCGAGGATGTCGCGGTTGTTGATCAACTACTTGCCGCGGATGATGCGCGTCGTACTGCGATCAATGAATTCGAAGTATTGCGCGCCGAACAAAACACGCTCTCAAAGCAGGTAGGCGCCGCAAAGGGTGATGAAAAGGCCGCGATACTTGAGCAAGCAAAAGAGTTAGCGGGCAGAGTAAAAGCGGCGGATACCAAGCGCGCAGAGTTAGAAGAAGTCGCACACAAGTTGCTTCTCCAGATTCACAATTTGATTGATACAGCCGCGCCGGTTGGCGGCGAAGAAGATTTCGTTGTTCTTGAACATATCGGCACGCCTCGCGATTTCAGCAAGGATGGGTTTGAGCCGAAGGATCACGTAGAAATCGGCAAGATTCTTAAGGCGATTGATACCGAGCGCGGCGCAAAGGTCGCGGGTTCTCGTTCGTATTACTTGACAGGTCCGGGCGCCATGTTGGAGTTTGCGCTCGTTAATTACGCGATTTCTTCTGCCACCAAGGCTGGCTTCACGCCGGTTATTCCTCCGGTTTTGGTTAAGCCACCCGCCATGGAGGGCACTGGATTTCTTGGCCAAGCCGCAGAGAATGTTTATCACTTAGAAGAAGATGACATCTACTTAGTAGGCACCAGCGAAGTTCCGTTGGCCGCGTATCACATGGACGAAATCATCGATAACTTGCCGATTCGTTACGCCGGATATTCATCCTGCTTCCGTCGCGAAGCGGGTACATACGGCAAGGACACTCGCGGAATTATTCGCGTGCACCAGTTCGACAAGGTCGAGATGTTCTCCTTTGTGAAGCCGGAAGATGCGGCTGAAGAACATAAGCGATTGCTCGAATGGGAGAAGGATTTCCTCAAGGCGATGGAGATTCCCTTCCGCGTGATTGACGTCGCTTCGGGAGATTTGGGTGCGAGTGCAATCCGTAAGTTCGATTGTGAAGCATGGATTCCTACTCAAAACGCCTATCGTGAAGTAACGAGTACATCGAACTGCACCGAGTTCCAGGCCCGTCGCCTCAACATTCGCTATCGCGATGAAAACGGCACAAAGCCGGTTGCTACTTTGAATGGCACGCTTGTTGCGATTCCACGCATGATTGTTGCGATTCTTGAGAACCACCAAAATGCTGATGGTTCGGTCAATGTTCCAGCGGCGCTACGTCCATTCTTGGGAGTCGACAAATTACTTCCAGCCTAAGCGCTATACCCGGTCGTCGACCCAAGTTAATCGCGACCGATCTTGACGGCACCGTGGTCCGCCACGATTACACAATCTCTTTACGTACCATCGCGGCTATTGCCGCGGCCCACAACGCAGGCATCGAAATCTTTTATGTGACCGGTCGTCCGCCTCGTTGGATGGCGGAGATCAAAGAGGCGTTTGGCGTCGGCAAAGCAATCTGTGGCAATGGTGCGATGTTGTACGACCTGGAGAACGAAAAGGTCGTTGAAGAATGGCTGATTCCAGTCGAGACCCAATTCGCGATTACTAAAGCGCTGCGCATTGCAATTCCAAATGTTTCATTCGCGGTTGAAATTGATGGCACCTTTCACCGCGAAAAAATTTATATCCCGAAATGGGACGCTGGACTAGATAACGTTGGAGTCGATGTCGCGGAAGACGCGATGAAAGCACCGGCACTAAAGATCTTGGCTAGATGCAGCGACGGCTCATTGTCATCCGATCAGATGTTGGCGATTGCTACTCCTGCACTTGACGGCATCGCGAACGTCACGCATTCGAACGCGACCGATTCATTGCTAGAAATTTCTGCGCTGGGTGTCAGCAAGGGCGCAACGCTCGCAAAGATGGCGGCCCGCGCTGGAATCGACGCGGAAGATGTTGTTGCGTTTGGCGATAACCCCAATGATTTTTCGATGTTGCAATACGCCGGTCGATCATGGGCAATGAAAGACGGTCACCCGGACGGGCACAAGCACGCAAAGTTTGTTGCCGAGCCACACGACCTCGATGGCGTCGCGCAGGTCATCGAAAGGCTTATCGAACTACCGCTGTAAGAAAGCTCGGTTTTGTGAGAGGCCTAGGCAGACGGTAAGTTAGCCCACGGAGGGCTCGCATAGCGGCCGAGTGCACCGGTCTTGAAAACCGGCAAGGGAAACCTTCGTGGGTTCAAATCCCACGCCCTCCGCCAGATTTCTTTTATAACCCCTGCTTGTGGTTGATTTCACCAACACCCCGCACACTCTCACCTAGCCTTACGGGGAAGTCGGGAGCAGACTTCTCGCATGGCTAAATCAGACACAGGCGTCTTTTCGGCGGGCAGAGCAGAGATCGAAGAGCGCACACTGCGCACCGATAAGTGGTGGTTACAACCACTGACAATCTTCTCTGTCCTTGTCGCATTCATTATTTATGCAACATTGCGTGCATTTGAAAACGCGCACTACTACGCGTCGCCGCTGATCTCTCCGTTCTACTCACCGTGCTTGGGTAAGTGCGTTCCTGGTTCGTCGTTGTTGGGTTCACCATTCCTCAACTTCCATATCTTTGGATTCGCAACATTCTCACCCGCACTGTTTATTTTGATTTTCCCACTCGGCTTCCGCATGACCTGTTACTACTACCGCAAGTCGTACTACCGCAGCTTCTGGATGTCTCCACCAGCATGTGCTGTTGCAGAACCACACAGCAAGTACACCGGCGAGACTCGTGCGCCACTCATCCTGCAGAACGCGCACCGCTATTTCTTCTACATCGGTTTGATCTTCAACGTTTTGTTGACCATCGATGCAATCCTTGCCTTCCGTAACGGCAACGGCCAATGGGGTCACATGTCAATTGGAACATTGGTCTTGCTCGCCAACGCAACCTTCTTGTGGTTGTACTCCGCCTCTTGCCATACATGCCGCCACACCATCGGCGGTCGACTCCGTAACTTCTCGGCTCACCCAATTCGTTACAAGGCGTGGACCATCGTTTCTGCGTTGAACCACAAGCACCAGAACTTTGCATGGATCTCGTTGCTCGGCGTTGCATTCGCTGACTTCTATGTCCGCTTGGTTTCCATGCACCCTGGCATCAACCACTACTTCTTCTAATCCGGCGAAATTAACTAAAGGCGAATAAATATGAGCACATCATTAGAGCGTCATAAGTACGACGTCGTCATCGTTGGCGCCGGTGGAGCTGGATTGCGTGCAGCTGTTGAAGCGCGCGAGGCCGGCCTCAAGGTCGCAATCCTCTGCAAGTCATTGTTCGGCAAGGCCCATACCGTTATGGCCGAGGGTGGCGCCGCGGCATCGATGGGTAATGCGAATTCGAACGATAACTGGATGGTCCACTTCCGCGACACAATGCGCGGTGGCAAATTCCTCAATCACTTCCGCATGGCAGAACTTCATGCCAAGGAATCACCAGATCGCATCTGGGAACTCGAAATGTGGGGCGCGCTCTTCGATCGCACCAAAGAAGGCAAGATTTCTCAACGTAACTTCGGTGGCCACGAATATCCTCGTTTGGCCCACGTCGGTGACCGCACTGGTTTGGAATTAATCCGCACCATGCAACAGCGCATCGTTGCGTTGCAACAGAAAGATAAGCGCGATCACGGTGACGCCGAATCATTTATCAAGGTATTCGCTGAATTCACCGTTACTGAAGTCTTGAAAGAGAATGGCAAGGTCGCTGGTGTCTACGGTTATTACCGCGAGAACGGACACGAGGCTCTCTTTGAAGCGCCTGCTGTCATTCTTGCAACGGGTGGCGTTGGCAAGACATTCAAAATTACTTCTAACTCATGGGAGGGCACCGGCGACGGTCACGCCCTTGCGCTGAAAGCCGGCGGAAACCTGGTTGATATGGAGTTCTTGCAATTCCACCCAACCGGAATGGTCTGGCCACCATCAGTGCGCGGAATTCTTGTTACCGAATCTGTTCGTGGTGAAGGTGGAATTCTTACCAACTCGCTCGGCGAGCGCTTTATGTTCAAGTACATCCCGGATGTATTCAAGGATAAGTATGCAGACAACGAAGCTGAAGCTGATCGTTGGTACACCGATCAAGATAACAACCGCCGCCCACCAGAGTTGTTGCCACGTGACGAAGTAGCGCGCGCAATCAACAGCGAGGTTAAGGCTGGCCGCGGAACCGAGCACGGTGGCGTATTCCTCGATGTTTCGAAGCGTTTGTCCGCCGAAGTTATTAAGAAGCGCCTGCCATCCATGTGGCACCAGTTCTACGAACTCGCTGGCGTGGATATCACCAAGGAAGCGATGGAAGTCGGCCCAACCTGTCACTACGTCATGGGTGGCGTTGAGGTAGAACCAGATACCGCTGCTGCGGTTGGCGTTCCTGGTCTATTCGCAGCTGGTGAATGTGCCGGTGGCATGCACGGTTCAAACCGCCTTGGCGGTAACTCATTGTCTGACTTGCTCGTCTTCGGACGTCGCGCGGGTATGGGCGCTGCTGCTTATGTGAAGCAGACAACCGCTACTCCTGTCAGCGAGGCGACAGTTGTTGCAGCCGCGAAGAAGGTGGAGGCGCCGTTTACTCGCACTGGTGGCGAGAATCCATACGCGTTGCACCAAGAACTACAAGAAGTCACTCACAACTTGGTCGGCATTATTCGCACCAAGAAGGAGCTACAAGAGGCAATCGACAAGATTGCGGATCTACGCACTCGTATCGCGAACGTAACCGTGACCGGCGATCGCACCTTCAACCCTGGTTTCCACTTGTCCTTCGATCTCGACAACATGTTGTTGATTGCCGAGAGCACGGCGAAGTCTGCGATTGTTCGCGAAGAATCTCGTGGCGGTCACACTCGCGATGACTTCCCAGGCATGAATGCGGAATGGCGGCAGAAGAACAACATCTCTTCCTTCAACGGATCAGAAGTTGTTGTTCGACAGCAGAAGCTGCCAGAGCTCACCAAGGAACTCTTCGAACTCTTTGATGTACACGAACTCGAGAAATATATGACTCCTGCAGAAATCTCGAAAGGTGGTTCCAACTAATGGCGCGCACACTTAAGTTACGCATCTGGCGCGGCAATGCCGAGTCTGGTGCACTGCAAGACGTCACCGTTAACGCGAATGATGGCGAGGTCGTTCTCGACATCATCCACCGCGTGCAAGCAGAGCAGATGAACGATCTCGCGGTTCGCTGGAACTGTAAGGCCGGCAAGTGCGGCTCGTGTTCAATGGAAATCAACGGCAAGCCGCGTTTGGCATGTATGACTCAGGTTGGTTCCTTCGAAGCCGATGAGACAATCACCGTCACACCGCTCCGCGCGTTCCCAGTTATCAAGGATTTGGTCACCGACGTCTCCTTCAACTACAAGAAGGCGATGGAAGTTCCTGCGTTCGAGCCGCCAGTTGGCATGAAGCCAGGTGAGCCACGTATGCAGCAGATTGATGTGGAGCGCAGCCAAGAATTCCGCAAGTGCATCGAATGCTTCTTGTGCCAGAACACCTGTCACGTTATTCGCGATCACGAAGAGAACAAGAAGTCCTTCGCTGGACCTCGCTTCTTTATCCGTATCGCTGAACTCGATATGCACCCACTAGATATTTTGCGTAACCGCAAGAAGACCGCGCAGGAAGAGCACGGCCTTGGCATGTGCAACATCACCAAGTGCTGCACCGAGGTCTGCCCAGAGCACATTCGCATCACCGACAACGCGATTATTCCTATGAAGGAGCGCGTG
>Ga0214172_1000388_pt1 | contig 19857 bp, 20 predicted proteins | sample TroBogEpilimnion_29_FD_153010 | JGI IMG/M metagenome (GOLD analysis project Ga0214172, IMG submission 153010) | Freshwater microbial communities from Trout Bog Lake, WI - 12JUL2007 epilimnion | ecosystem: Environmental > Aquatic > Freshwater > Lake > Epilimnion/Euphotic zone | place: Trout Bog...
GCGTGCCGTATGCGTGGTATCTCCAAAATGGATTAAGTCCGTCCGCCGGATCGCTGGACCCGGATCATGACGGGTTGTTGAATTATCAAGAATACCTTTACGGCACACGCCCCCAGGTGTCTGAAGGATTTACGGTTTGGGTGGGCATACCGGGAACGACCAGCATACCTTAAACAATTCACTCACAAGGGAAAAATGGAAAATACTAAATATTTGGGCGCGGTTTTGGCACTCTGCCTCTTCAGTGCCGTTTCAATTGCCAAAGCGCAGTCGAACAGCTTGACGCAGGAAATTCTGCAGAAGTCCACCTTTCGCGAGGGCCTGGTCTGGATCGGTGATAAAGAGCCAGACGCCGTCGAAAATAAAGAATTGCTCGAAGTTCTCAACCATTTGAACGAAGCGTGGTGGACGGCGGGAGTCGAACAGTTTCTCAAAGACCACCCGCGTTCGCCGTGGGCGGGTTCATTGCGTTATGACTACGCCTCGTATTGTCGCCGCACCGGCCGGACAACCAAGGCGCTGGGACAATTTGAAGCGGCATGGGCTGTGACTAAAAACGACACAAGTCCGGCCGGCCAGCGGCTAGGGGGCGCGATACTGGCCAACTGGACGGATTTGCTTTCCAGCCTGGGACGGCTTGAGAAACTCCAGGAACTCGTGGCGGTTGGTGACCGATGGAACTTCATCAACCCGCCCGACCGGGATAAATTTCAAGGGGCAAAGCACTCCTTTTATTTGATGCAGGAACATCCTGAAATCGCGTATCGCTGTGGCACGTTTGCGGTAAAAGCGATTGGCGGATTATTGCTGTCGAATCTGGATCTGGAAGGGTTGGTCCAAATTCCATCACCGACAAATGGCTTCAGCATGGACACCCTGGTGGATTTGGCCCGGCAATACGGCCTTGGTTTGGTGGCGGTGCGCCGGACGGAGGGACAGGAGCTGATTGTGCCATCAGTAGTTCATTGGCGGCAGAATCACTACGCGGCCATTCTTGACCGGCAGGGCGATGCTTACCTAGTGAGCGACCCCACTTTTGGCCATCAGAAATGGCTCACTGCCGAGGTGATCAACGAAGAGGCCAGTGGCGATTTTCTGGTGCCTGCCAATGTGGCGACCAACGGGTGGACGCAAGTGGCTCGCAACGAGGCTGCCACGATTCATGGCATGGGCTTGCCGAACAACATTGACGACGCCAAAGACAAGGGTTGCCTGCCTGGCAAACCCTGTCCGCCTTGCAAGGGGATGCCAGTTTGGTGGGTGAGCGAACCGTACATCAATGTCTGGCTGGCGGACGAACCCATTTCCTATCTGACTTCGCGCGGGGAACCGTTCACGTTCCGGATCACGTATAAGCAGCGGAATTCCACTGCGGGTTGGAATAATTCATGGACATCATCAGTGCAACTGGATTCGATTATACCTTGCTACAACACGCATGGCTGCTCGATTTCGCTGAGCAGTTGCTATGCAAAGGTAAATCTAGCCAACGGCGGTCAGGTATTCTTCAATCCAGGCCAAAGCTTTGATTCTGAAACCCGGCTGACGCTGAGGCAGAATACCGCACTGGGCATTTTTGTTGCCTATCCGGACGGCGCGATTGACGTTTATGGTTTCAGCACAACCCCCATTGAGGTTTATGGCGACAACCCTGAAACCATCCTCTTGTTGACCAGACACATCGATCCCAACGGCGACTCCACCTTATATCAATATGACGATGCCAACGGTTTGGGATATGTTTTGACGTTCGTTACTGATCCTGATGGTCGCACCAACTCACTGGCCTACACGGGTAATTTGCTAATTGGGGTTACCAATGCCTACGGCCAAAGTGCCAGCTTCAAATATGATACCAACAAGAACCTGACCAACATTGTGGACGCACAGGGCCTGTCGTCGGGCATTGCGTATGACACCAACGGGTATCCGACGGCGTTGACCACGCCCTACGGCACGACGGCGTTTTCCATCTTTGCAAATTCGATTGTGGCGACCACCACCAATGCCCAGGGGAATTTTGGTGGTCACAATCTGATTGACCGCGCGGTGCAGGTGACCGATCCCATCGGGGCCAATTACCTCTATTTGTATCGCTATGATTGTTCCTCCGCGTCGCCAGTTAATTTGTCTCCGACGTATTCCTCCAGCAACGTGCCAACGAACACTCCGCTGGGAACGATGGATGACGGGGGCGGCAGCAGTACCAACTCCCTTGCCGGCGTCTGTTTCCGCAACAGTTTCTTTTGGGGTCCCCGTCAATTTGCGGGGCTTTCGACGACCAACATGGACAGCTTTTCAGCCAACGATTATCTGCGTGGGCGGATGCAACATTGGTTGGAAGACACCAACCAACTTTACCTGACGGGCTTTCTGTCGGTGGCGCAGGATGCCTCCCCAGATGGCGCAACGGTTGGTTTGCAGACGTTTTACGATTATCAGGGCAAAATGTCCGGTTACAATTTCTGCGCCGGGACGTATGGAGTGCCCGCAGTGGTGGCGTGGCGGTTGCCCAATGGCGACAACCATTATGAATATAAGAAATTCGACGCCCTTGGAAATGTCACCAACGATATTACCACCTACACCCTCCCGAGTGGCGCAACGGGGACTCGCACCAATCAATTTATTTACGCCAATAACGTCTATACCGCCCTCATTGGCACCTGGAATGGCAGCACCATCTACAACACCGCCAGCAGCAGTTTCACCCTCCCCAACTTGTTGACCAAAGTGATTGGCGCGGACGGAAACACAATTGCGGCGTATGGCGGCTTTGACACAGTAATATGGACAAATTTTTTTAATATCGGGTCCCAAACCAACGGCACGACTTTGACTTCCTCCCGGGTGCTGCCGGATTATGCCACCAATGGCCTGGGCCAGGTGGCCACGACCACCTTCACGGTGGGCGGAACGCCCGTTGTTTGGCATGATTTATGGAAAGGGATTGGGACCAGCACGAATTATAATTATGGAAAATATGTTGGCACCACATTTTCCGGCTACAACAAAATATCCAGCTTTACGTCGGTTGCCGGACTGACCACCACGAATATTTACAACACCGGCGGTTTTCTGGCCCAGACTATCGAATTGCAAGTCGGGCGCACCAATTCCTTCGGCTACACGACCGACGGATTGATTGGGACTTTTACCAATGAGCTAGGGCTGAATCTTAACGCCACTTGGGACAATTTGCTTCGGCTCACCGGGGTGCAATTTCCGGACGGCTCTTATGTTTCAAATCTTTTCAACAAGCTTGATTTGGGCAGCACCCGCGATCGGCTTGGAAACTGGACGACGTTTGCTTATGACGGCGCGCAGCACCTGACCTCCGTCAGCAACGCCAACAGTGCCGTAACCTCCTATAGTTGGTGCGGCTGCGGTGCCCTGACCACCGTCATTGATGCGTTGACGAATGTCACCTCCCTCAATTATGACAATCAGGGGAATCTGACCAATATCACCTACCCGGATTATTCCAGCCGCAATTTTCAATATGATTTGGCCAAACGGACGATCAGTCTTTCCGATGGCGCAGCCCGTTCGCTGCAATTTGCCTATAATAATCAGGGCTATGTGACTGGGGTGAGCAATGCCTACGGCCAGATAATATCCAGGACGGTTTTAGACCTTCGCGACCGGCCAGTGAGCCTTACCGATGCAAACCAGATCACCGTGACAAACGCCTATGATCTGATGGATCGCATTTTGACGCGGACGTGGGCGGACGGCATCAGTGAGGGCTACGGCTATTCAACCCAGGGATTGGTCGTATTCACCAACCGGAATCAGCGGGTGACGGGCTATGGGCGTGATGTCGCCGGGCGGATCACCTCTGTGACCAATGCCAATCAGGAAGTGACGCAGTTTGCCTACGATCCGGCAAACAACCTCACCAATCTGGTGGATGGGCTGAATCACACCACCACGTGGCAATACAACCCCTTCGGCTGGCAGACGAATAAAATCGATGGTCTGACACGCAATGCGTTCCGCTACGCCTACAATCTCAATGGTTGGATCACAAACCGCTGGACGCCGGAGAAGGGCAACACAGGCTACAGCTACGACAATGTCGGCAACCTGATGTCCATCAGCTATCCGTCGGCGACTATCAACTATGCCTACGATGTGCTGAACCGGCTGACGAACATGGTGGACAGTGTCGGTACAACGGCATTTAGCTACACTGCGGCGGGACATTTACAAAGTGAAAACGGCCCGTGGTCAAACGACACGCTGACGTTTGCCTACGGGCAGGGCTTGCGGACGAATTTGACGTTGCTCCAGACAAGCGGGAGTTGGTGGCAACGCTATGGCTACGATGCCGCGTGGCGTATGACCAACACGGTTTCACCGGCAGGCACTTTTGCCTACGGCTACAATTTTCAGCCAGCGTCAGCGCTGGTTACGGGCATCCGCCTTCCGAACGGCGCGAGCATCACCAACGGGTACGACAGCTTGGCGCGGTTGACACAGACTGCCTTAAATAATTTCTGGGGTGCTGCGCTGGACAGCTACAGCTACACGCCGGATGCGCTTGGCCTGCGGACCAATATCGTGCGGAATTTCGGTTTGACGAGTTCCACCGTAACGGCAGGTTTTGACAACATCGGGCAGTTGACTTCCTGGAACGCGGCGGAAACGGGCGGAACGCCACGCCAGCACGAGCAGCTTGGCTTTGGCTACGATGCCGCGAACAACGTGCACACGCGAAACAACGGGAACTTGGCACAGACCTTCACCACCGATGCGGCCAACGAATTGACCGGCGTGACCCGCACTGGAACATTCACCCTAAGCGGGGCGACCCCCGCACCTGCCACCAGCGTGACCGTGAACGGTCAGCCCGCGCAGCTCTACGGGGATTTTACCTTTGCGGCCACAAACCTTGCGCTCGCGAGCGGAAACAACACGTTTTCCAACGTCGCCGAAAATAGTTATGGTGTTCGGGCCACCAACATCCTCACGTTAAATCTGCCGGCAAGTGTGAGTTTGAATTTTGATGGCAACGGCAACCTGACGAACGACGGCACGCGGTCATTTGGCTACGACGCCGAAAATCAATTGACCAACATCACGCTGGCTGCCAGTTGGAAATCAGAATTTGTTTATGACGGATTGAACCGGCGGCGGATCGTGCGAGATTTTACCTGGCAAAGCGGTGCGTGGGTTTTGACCAATGAAACCCGTAACGTGTATGATGGTAATCAGGCGATTCAAGAGCGGGACACCAATGGCAACCCCACTGTAACGTACACAAGGGGGCTGGACTTGGGCGGCGGTTTGCAACAGGCCGGCGGCATTGGCGGGTTGCTGGCCCGATCGGATACCAACGGGTCGACGTTTTATCACGCCGACGGCATGGGCAATGTCACCGCCCTGATGGATGGCTCGGAAAACATCGTTGCGCGATATCTTTACAATCCATTTGGCAAGCTGATCGGTCAGTGGGGGAGACTGGCGACCGCGAACACGATGCAGTTTTCATCCATGCCGCAGCTGCGTGGAATTGTTTTGTTTCCGTTCCGTGGGTATGAGCCCAATTTCCAAAGGTTTTTAAATGAAGACCCAATTCAGGAGGCGGGCGGGATCAACCTGCACCGTTTTGTAAGGAACAATCCGACACGTTTTTTTGATCCTTTGGGACTTATGGGTGGAGATGCAGATGCCAATCCTGGAGGGGTGAACGGAGTGCCTTTTATAAACATCATACGCGATCCATGTACCGGCAAATTAAAAAACAGCAACAACGACGATCCAAAGCAAGTGCTCTTGGCTGGATTGGCTCCTTTGATAGGACCTTTGATATTAGCTGGACTGGAAGGTCCTGATGAGCTATCAATAGCTTTAAATAAAGGTTCGAAGCGTTCGCCGAAACCCTCGCCGAAATTTGAGCCGCCGACCAATCCGCCGCAGTTGCCACCAGAAGAATTACCTCCTGGCATTAAACTATTTAAAGGAAAACCAACAGATCAATATCCTGATGGATATTGGAAATTACAAAATCAAAGCGGCCAACGTCTTGATCCCAGAACCATGAAACCCGGCCCTCACCCAGACACACATGTTCCGTTTCCGCCTGGTTACAATGGACCATTCGATAACTAATATGTATCCACCGCCATCAGAATCAATTGTGCAAAAGCTCAAAACGCAAGTTTTGGACGTGGTTTCGTTTTGCCGTTATATAATTCACTTGAATTTTGAAAGTGGTATTCAATTAAGTATTGAAGGACCATTTCGTTTTGCAAAAAAGCAATCATACCCAGATGTTCCCGTTTGTGAATTTCCAATTGTGGAATCTAATTTGACGCGCATTCTTGGCCAGAGTGTTGTAAAAGTCAATTGCGACACAGATGGCACGCTTGAGCTAGAATTTGCAAACGAAGACGTTCTCGTTATATATGCTAATGATCCCATGTATGAAGCCTACACCCTAATAATTGATGGGAAAAATTACGTTGTTTGACAATACCAATTAAATCATTGTGATACCCCACGTTCCTGGCTTGAGCGAGGGTGATTAAGAAATTGCACAACGGTTTCGCGAAGGTGCGCGGCGGAATTATTCGGGTCCGGGTGATTCGGCCGGCATCAACATGAATAATCTAGAACCTATGCAAGACGAAACCGATGTCCGACTGTATGTATTTAGCGTAAATCGCACTGCCGAACAGATCACCGCAATTATTGGTTTGCCTTGTGATAAATCCTGGCGAATCGGCGACAAACGAGGCAAGTCAATTATCCTGCAAAAGGAAAATTGTTGGGCCATTCACTCCAGCCTGCCTAAATCAACCCCAATCGATGTTCAAACGGAGGAATTGCTGGAACGCATATCGCCATACAAAAATAAAATCTTAGAGATTTCTCAAGTCGACACGGTGCAATTTTCCTGGATTATTTATGCAACTTCCCGCCCGCCATTGCATCTTAGCAAGGCTGTCGTGAAAGAAATCAGCCAGTTGGGGGCAAGCCTAGATATCGACCTTTATTTTAGGAACGAATGAGGTAAAAATTATTTACCCAGCAAGCCGGGTGGAAAAGATTTAGGATTTTAAACCATGAATTTATCGCGTCTTGATTCTCTCGGTATGGATAGAATGGTTTCGGGACATCTATGCTTAAACCTCTCACAAAATGTGAATTGGGATGAGTTTCCTGATTTTGCCAATGAACTCTTAGATTTGTTAAAGGGGACAGTGTTGAGCCGTTGTGATGGAGTTGATGTGCGGCTTTGGAATGTTGTGGTTGACGGAATGAAGCTTAAACTTGTTTTTGATGATTTCCCAATCATGACTACTTTCGAATCTTCGGATGGCGATGGAGATGCTTTGCTGCAACAGATTTATTCAAAATTAAAAAAATATCACAGCAGAAGAGAGGGATGAAATTGTTTGAATCCACCTTCCGCCAACAGTTGACTGGCACCCCAAATAAAGCAAATGAAAAACAGTAGGTTTTCACATGAAAAATTCAGTCAAAGTTCAGCTTGGGCGGTTGTTGAGGAGGCAATTGAAAAGCTAGTGCAAAACAAAGATTTCATTTAACAAACTGACAGAAGTTACGTGGTAGGAATGTTGATCGAGAAATTACACGAGAATGGCATGTTAAAGACACGGGCCTTGCAGCGTTCTGGGGGATGAGTTTATACGCCCATTGTTTTTATTGACCGGCCCAGATCCAGCCTCGAACCAGTTGATGCGGATGGGGCCGCGACCATGATGGCGGCCGGTCGGTTTTACCGGGCGGTGCCGGTGGGGGGGCCGCCGCAGATCCCAGGGAAAACTTGGAGCTCGCATTTCAGCGGGGCGGGCGGGGGCGGGGAGCAGCAGTGGGCGCAGCTTGCAACTCACGGCCGAATAAGGATTCAACCCATTTCATTCGCCGTTCCCACCGCGCCTTATGCGCCTGCCATTTCGGATTGTCTTTCTGCGTTCGGTCGATGGAGTTAAAGACCCCCCGCCAGTTCCTGCGCAGGGCCATATTTCTCCAGTAAAACGCCGTCAACGGCCGCCCCAGCGCGCGGGCATAGCAATTCAAATTAAAGGGAATCACCTCCTCGCCGGGAAACAGCCCCACCGACGGCTTCAATAAGTCGTACGCTTCCCGGGTGCGGTTCAATTCATGAAGGGCGTAGGAGCGCTTGATCCAATAATCCGAGTAGGTGTGGTCTTGCTGGAGCACCGCCGTGGCGACCGCCAAAGTTTCCTCCCACTGTTTCAAGTTGAAGCACGTTCTTAAACGGAGCACCAGCACCTCCAGTTGTTGGGCCTGGCGCGGGTCGATCAAATCCAATTCCTTTTTGGCTTCGGTGTAGTTGCCGAGTTCAAACCAGCCTTCCGCGGGTTCCAGATGGTCGATGTCCGCCGACCGAAACTGGCCGGCAGCGCCTGCGTTCGATGTTGAAAAGTCCATACTCCTTTAATTTGAATGCGGGAAAATTGGCGCAAAGTGAAATCGGACAACAACCATTCTTTGCCAAGGTTTTTACCTTTTTTGAAAAAACTGGCGGCGGCGCCGCCTGCCGCAAATGGGCGAGGAATTAAATGTCGTCGGGCAGGAGGGCAGGGCGGGGAAGGGAACGCGGGGGCGATTTCCGGTGGGGCGATTTTGTGTGAAGGGTTGGGATTGGCCTTTCCAGCCGAGTTTGCCCCATGGTTTGGTGACGGTTAATGGCCCAGGTTCACCTGGCTCGCGCCGGAACTGCTCATCATATCGGAGACGAGGCCATCGGGCCCAAACGTCACCAGGAGCATCTGGCTTTGCGTGGCGGCACCGCCGGCGAACAAGCCAACGACCGGAACATAAGTGGCCCCATTGACGGAGGAATGCGCGTAAATGTATTCAAAGATCGTCTTGCCGTCGCCGGTGCTGAGGGTCTGATCGGGTGAGCCGACGAGGGCCACGACCTCGGCCTGCGTGCTGACGCCTTTCTTGATCTTCTGAATCTGCGTTGGGTCGAGCTTGTGTCCGTAGGAGGCACAGCCGCACAAAAGGGCGGCGAACAAGATGGGGAGGATCGTTTTCATCAGAGTGTCAGGGTTAATAGCCGCCCTGGCAGCCGACCAAGGCCGAGGAGCTCGGGGTAGGGGTCGTTGGGGATCAGTGCGGCCATGGCGATTTGAGGGTGGGGTGCGATTGTTAAAAGCAAAAACCCGAACCGTTCACCTTACCGAGCGGATGCGCCAGAAGTTGTTCGTGGTCGGGTTGGCCAGGTTCGTGAACATCAAAATGCCGTTCACGTCGGCGGGATTGGTCAACTGCGGCACCCAGTTGACCGGCGGGGACAAGTTGAACGTGCGGTCCAGTGCGTAAGCCGCTCCAGCGTTGCCCACAAATGCAAGGCGCATGGTGCCAGCACTCAAAAACTGGCTTCTGATTTGATTGTACCCCGGCACACTGCCCGTGAAGATCACCATCAGGCTTAAAGAGGCCGCCCAGCCGTCCAGCCGGGCCTGAACCGTGGCGGGTGTGTTCTGGCCGACAATCCCCGCGGTGACGAAGCCGGACGCATTGACGCTGACGATGGGGTTGGTAAATGTCCATTGGGCAAAACTATTGGCAGGCGTTACCGTGCCATCATCCCAGAATTGCAGGGCTGACAAAGACATCGATGCAGATCCGCTCAAACTGTTGCTGGGTGCCGTGAGCGTAAAGGCTGAGACTTCATACAACTGGCCGGCGTAGCCCGTGCGGGCGGTTTGGCTTGAATCATTGACCGTAACGACCCCACCGAACCCACCCAGGCTGCCGTCATTCGCATAGTCAGCGCTGCTGGAACGGCCGCCGCCGGCATCAAGCACCACTGGACTGACGACATTGTTGGCAAAGGCTGAACAAGCGAGGCAAGCCAGCAAACCAATGTGGTAAAACATCTTCATTGAATAGTGAAGCTGCCGGTGCAGGCCGCCGGCACCCATAAACCGCCTCCGGCATAGACCAGTTCAATGTTGGCATACGCGCTGCCAAAAACGTAAACGGTACTCGATTGGGTGATGTAATTTGGCCGGACAAAATAGTGGCCATTATTTTGGCCAGCGATGAGTCGGTTGCCATCACCGCTGAAAGCGATACTGCACCAATCACCCACCCCTGCGGCGGTCTGTTGCGTCCAGGTATTTCCAGAGTCCGTGGAGAGATAAATATAGCCGTTGGACTTTGCAACGGCGAGTTTGGAACCATCCCCATTCATGGCAACACATTTCCAACCACCCGTATCGGGGAGGCTGGTCCCGAGACTGGCACCGGTGATCGACCATGTGACCCCATAGTCTGTCGAAATGTAAGGATAGGCCCCAAACGCTTCGACTGTAGTTTCTCCCGCCAAAACCTTACTGCCATCGCTGCTACAAGCAACAGAAGCTCCTTGTGGCGGTCCATTAGCAGGCGAACCATATGTACCTGTTGGATAACCGGACCAGGTTCCGCCATAATTTATGGATTTAAGGGTGCCGTCAAATAAGACGCTACCATCACTGCTCATGGCCGCATACGGACCGCCTGAAGTATTGCCAAGATTGACGGTGTTGTAGGACCATGTCATTCCATAATCTTGGGAAAAATATTCGTGATTTCCGCCTGCTAAAAGTTTGCTGCCATCACTGCTATTGGCGATCGCACTCCAACCGTAACCAGAACCCAGATTTAATAGCAGCATCCAATTCACACCATAGTTTGTGGAACTGTAAAGGGAACCTGCCCCAGCACTCCCGCCAGCAACAATTTTGCTCCCGTCACCGCTGCTAGCAATGCATTGCCAGTTATACCCGCCCAAAGGCATTGGGGGTATTCCATTTGTCTGCTGCACCCAGGCCATGCCATAGTTTGTCGAGGTGGAGATGCCTCCATAGAACTGCGCCACTACGAGTTTGCTTCCATCACTGCTACTCGCAACGCTATATCGGTCCAACACCCCGCGCGGTGTCCATGAAAAACTTTGCAAGGAATAAACACTTTGGCCGGTGTTGGCGACAACCGTAATTCCCCCAGCACCGCCAGACACCCGTACCCGATCACCGACAGTGGGATTCGCCGGCAATGTCAGCTGGTTAGCCGCTGTATTGGTGAAGAAATAACTGCTATTCACTCCCGCTTGAAGATTGGTGCTGTTCGGCACTTGCAGGGTCATCAAACCGTTGGCGGCGGCGGGCGTCAGTTGCGATACACCAATGGAACCCGGGGCAATTTGAGCCGCGCCCACTGCGCCCAAGGCAATCTTGCTGGTGGTGATGCTGCCATCGGGAACGGTTTGCGCGGTTCCGGCCATGATCGCGTACCCCACGGCCGCGAGCCGCTGGTCGGGCGTCAGTTGTTGAAAACCCGTCATGCCGTCATTGAACCAAGCCCGCAGCCGAACATCCGAATTGGTGAAACCAAACGTTGGCAATGCGGCCATGTTCGAAAGTGTCGTGTCGCCGAGCAGGACGGAATACAATCCTTTGATCACTGACAATGGCACGCTCACCGTGGGTTGACTGCCGCCGGAACTCGTGCCGTCGTTGCTCCAAAGGGAATTTAGCAGCGGCGCCGGCGCAATGGTGATGCTTGGCGAAGCCGAATAACCGGAACCAGCCGAAGTGACCACGATGTTTGTGACCAGGCCGCTGGAAATTTGGGCGTAAGCGTTCGCGCCGTTACCGGTACTGTCCGTGATGGTCACGGTGGGCGGCGTGGTGTATCCCGAACCACCGCCGGTGAGAGCGATGTTGACGAGAAAGCCGAAAGAAACATTGCCGGTGGCCGTCGCTGGAACGGACGCATTGGTGCTGGCCGTGATCAGGGCGAACTTGAATTGGCCGGTGCCGGTAAAGTTCGTGCCATTGACGGCAATGCGGCCCTGATAATTGATCAATTGCGGCACTTGCGCCAGGGCTGCGAACGCGCCGGACAGCGAAACCATTGCTGCCAGCATTATCCCACCCAGACCGAATGAATTTTTCATATTGTGAAACCCGAGGACCTTATGAGCCCGCCACATGATTAACCTGATTCCTCATCCGTCAAGCGAGAAGTTGTCATCACATTGATCTTGTTGCCATCCAGATTTGATAATGACCCAGGGATGATCAGTGCGGCCATGGCGCAATTAGGCGGGGATGAAATTGCGGGTGCCTTTGCAGGCGGGATAGGTGGTGCAGCCCCAGAACTGGTTGCCGGAGTTGGCGCCCCGCTTGGACGTGCGGAGAATCATGGGTTGGCCGCAACTCGGGCAGGCGGTATCCTTGCGGACAGCCACCTTGTCCGGGCTGGGGAGACTTTCTGGGTTAGCTGTTCCTTGGGCGGTTGCATTGGTCTGGACGGACTGAATGAGGGCGAGGAGTTGCGGGCCGTCCATCAACTGGATGGGTTTGCCGGCGGCAAAGTCCTGGGCGTCCCGGGTGAATGTGCCGGAGGTGACGATGATGACGGCATCCGCCTGTTGGTCATGCAGGAGGCCGAACATTTCGCGGATGACGGGAACGCCGACGGAAAAGACTTTCCACTGTTTGCATTGCACCAGCGTCGTGCGGCCCTCGCGGTACAGGGTTAAATCGACGCCGCCATCCGGGCCCCGGCCCATGGAAAAATCGACCTGATAGCCCTGGCGCCGAAACGCCTCGGCCGTCAGGAATTCAAACTGTTTCCACGGCAGGGCGCGGATGGATTCCAGACTGGTCTGCTGGTCGAGCATGCGGCGCCGGTGCCGGCCGAACCAGTAGGCACCGGCGGAAAAAATCGCGAATAGGAACAGGATGGCCGGGGCGATGCCGACGAGACCGCCGATGATCCCCTGTTTAAATTTGTCGTCGCCGGCCCAAACCGGGAGACCCCAGCGCAGGCCGACGAAGGCCAGCCCGCCGAGCACGGCACTGACCCACCACGGCAGTTTCAGGAGCAGCTCGGCGTTGGATTCGCGTTGGCGGGCCATAAATTCAGGGTTTGGTTGCGGGGACGGCCTTACCCGGGCAGTTGGCGATGTCGTGGATGATCTGGGCGGGCAGGAAAAAGCTGTGCACGACTTCGTTGCACTTGGGGCAGTGCTTGGGCTGCGCGGTTTCGAACGCGGCGACGGCCTCCAGCTCGGCCGGGGTGATGGTCTTGTGGATGCGTTTGCCAAGCAGCTCGGTGTAGCGGTCGTAGGGGATCAGGGTGGCCATGGCGACAGGTTAAAGTGGAAAGCGGAAAGCGGAAATCTAAAACCTCAATTTTGGGCATGGACAGGAATCGTTTACGATGATGGGGTTTAGCGGCGGTGAGATCATCTGCTTTAGCCACGCAGGATGGCTACAATTATTCCGACAATGACAGGAATAACAAACAAGCAAACCAGCAAAACGCCGAATCGGTATCGAATTGTCTCCAATTCGAGGTGGATGTCAGCCAGTGGCGTCACTAATTCGTCGGAGGCGTTAAGAATGGTTAGTTTTTTTTGGCAATTGTACTCCTTGCATTGGACAATAAAGGACTCTACCCCCGGTTTAACTATTACCCACCAGGTGCCATCATGCAGGCAGTGCGGGCAAATACGTTTCACGGAACGCCGCATCAACGCAACGGCTTGCGCGTCTTCTGCTTCCTGTTTGCGCAAGTTTTCCTGCAAAGCTTTTTGTTCTGCCTCCTTCCTGTCGGCTTGCTGTTTTTTTTCCGCTTCAATTCTAGCCCGCTCAACCATCGCTGCGTCCGCCGGGATGCCTACCGCCATTCCGCAGTGCGGGCACGCGGAGATAAAATCTTCTAGCGTTGACGTTTCCTTGAAATTCTTCTGACAATCTGGGCAGGTATATTCCATAGCTCATCCGTTGGCTCGTGTTCGCGTTTACCGGCTCGATTTCAAGATTTGTTGCCAGCCAGGCGAATCTGACAATCGGCAATGTCCACCAACAACAGCGCGGCCTGTTTCCAAGCAATCCCCAGAACGATCAGGATGAATGCCGAAGCCGCGCCGATTATCGCCGAGACCGCTTTCCCGCCGACGGGCATTTCGCTTGCCCCAAACGCAACTCCCAATGCTCCCAAAACGGAGAGGCCAGCGGCGACAAAAAACAAAATCTGCACCAGATCAATCAACCCGCGAAGCGTCTTGTAGGAGGTTTGGTGGCGAATTTGTCTTAACGTGGCGGCAGTGTTGCATACATCGGCTATGTTGGCCGGCGCGGGGATGGCCACGTGCGCGGCAATGGAAGTTTCCTTGCCGCAATGCGGGCAGAACTCGGTGTGGTTCATCCCATCAATTTCAAATTCATTCCCGCAATGGTGGCATTTGGTAGTGGCAATCATAATTTCAAAACTCCTTCGCTGCATGCCGGTTTAACTGGCGGATATCCGTCACATCTGTCACAGGGGTCCGGCACCTAATTGGTTGGTAAATTCGCTTGCGGCTATGGTTTCAATTCATTTGCAGGCTCATCCGGTAAAATGCGGCGGAATTTGTGGCGGGATAGGTGCCGTTCGTGGCCGGTTGCCAGTTGGTCAGATCCGAGCTGGTTTGGAGTTGGATTGTGGCCGTCTTGCCGTTCGGTTGTACGGCGTACCCCTGAAGGGATGGGGTGGTGTTCACCGTGTCAAATTCAAGGAGCAAATCATTTGGAACACCCCCTTTCCACAAGAAAATTTTACCTGGTCCTAAACAAAGTGAGTTTCCGGGACTTGTTCCCACACCGAAACTTGAAATTTGTTCAATATTGCCGGTTATGGAATTTGAAAAAAGAGGAGAAGAATAGGCTCCGAAACTAATAGCGTTTGCGTTTGCGTTTAATAATTTACACAGGGTATTAGTAGGAACATCCACCGCTGGGTAATAACCCCCATAATAGTTCGTCTGTATTGAGACATAGAAATAGGTTTGGGCCTTAACCTGGGTGGAAAAAGACAACAAGATCAGAGCAGCGAGTAGTTTCATTTTTTTATACTGGTTGAGTTTTGAGAGCGAAGTGTGACCCATTAACGAAAATCTTAGCGGCAACAGGGCCTTGCGCGCATTGTTTATGCGCGGCGTTGCGGTTCAATTTGATTGCCATTTTTGTCCCGGCCCAAACGGTTTTCCAATTTGCCATCCAAATTTGCTGCGGGGCTAGAATGCACCCGCTGGAACCGGACCGCAAGGGGATTTTTAGGGAAACCTGAAACGCTGAAACCTGAAATCAAATAAATGCGGAAAGCGAAAAGCGGAAACGGAAAACAAACCTGAACCAATAGGAGTCAGAAGGCAGGAGCCAGAAGCAAAACGGGCATCCGGAATTTTAACCACGAAAGGGACGAACCACACGAAAGCGGATTTTTTAAAGGTGCGATTGGAACCGGAATTCGGCGGGCAGGGGGGCGGTGGGTGTCACTAGTTGGGTCGGCCCCCTCGACATGGCAAAAATCTGGACGTATCCATTACTACCATTTCTGCAAATGCCCCAGTTTGATTGCCGTGCTGAGCGCTATAGCAATACTCAAAATTATAAGCTTACCTCCAAAGCCCTCAGAACCTGAAAAACTCAATGCAACACCGAGCAAACCCAATGCTGCGGCAATGAGATAAAGCAGAATGCCGATGTGTTTATTAAAAAAAACCATGCGTTCACTCCACCAGATTTGATGTTTTATTCAAGGAATATCGCCAAAATTCCAACAGTCACCCGATTTGCCACCCTGGAAACAGGGTGAAACCTTTCAAAACCCATTTTCATTGGGTTTTACCAGGTGTGTAGCAAAGTAAAATTGGGCGTGGTGGGAGTGTGCAGAGTCAAGAGCCGACCCGTTCACGACCCGTTCATGGTTTTCAACACTGGGTTATTTATTTGGTATTTCCCAATTTGAATTTTTATTTAGACGTGAAATCGTGGAACCCACTGGCAAATTGATATGTTGAGACAAGGTTGGCTCTAGTCCAAGAACTTCCTCTACCAGCCAAACTTGTGCCTTCGTTTCAATTTCGACTTTACCCGAATTGCATAAAAATTGCCAACCACTATCTTGTGGTTCCAAAGGATCCGTCCTCACGCCCCGCAGTATTGGCAACTTATCCTGAGCTATATGAGAGCAAACAATTGCAACTCGCTTGTCATTGTAGTTCGTAATCATGTGTTAAACTGATAGGAAAGTGCTTTCAGGTGGACTCATGGACTGGATGCGGCGGCGGGTTTGGCGGGGGGGCGGGGTTTGAAGGCGGCCACGCGGCGCTGGCCTTCGGCAAGCTGGGCGGCGGTCATCTTGAGGATGGCGTTGTCGCGGGTGGAATGCGCCAGGACGGCCCACCCTTCAAACGATACGCCCTGACACGCCAGATCGGACCATTGGTAGGCGGCAACCAAATCCTGTTTGACCCATTTGCCCTCCAGACAGAGGTCCGCCAGATTGGCCTGGCCGAGGTGGTCGCCATGACTGGCGGCTTGTCCCATCCATTGGAGGGCCTCGCGGATGACGGCGGCGATGGCCGGGGGCGTCATGCCGATGCCCATGCGGCCGCGATTGAGGAGCAGGTTGCCCAGTTTACCCTCGGCGGGGGCGTAGCCTTGGGCGGCGGATTGGCGCAGCCAGCTTTCGGCCCGGGCGGGATCGCGATCGGCCATCTGGTACTGGGCAGCGGGGTCGCCGGCCTCGGCGGCGGTTTTCAGCTGGATGAGGGCGTCGCCGGACTGGGCCCAGGCGGCGGGGCCGGTGGCGAGGAGCAGGGTGAGGAGGACGGGGCAAAGCGGAAAGCGGAAAGCGAACAGCGGAAAGGGAACCGCCAAGACGCCAAGGGCGCGGAGGGAAAACTGATAATCTAAAATCTCAATTTTAGTGGGAGTGTGCATAGTCAGGAACCGACACCTTTCTGCTTACTCTGATAGCTTCAACTTAGGTCGTACTCTGGGAGAAAGCGCTTGATATACAAATCCACAGCACCTCCAGAAAACAATCTAAATATTTGATCGCTTCTTAAGCATTTTCGAAAAAATGGAGGCCTGGGCAATCGCATCATCGAGAGCATTATGGGTTTGCGGTACGTCAGGTTGAAACTCAGGAGGCAGTTGGCTTGAAGTAGTCTTTGACCATTTAAGTCCAGCTAAACCCATGTAATAAGATTTGATATCAATGCCGCCGAAACCAAAAGGATTCGATCCACAAAAAGAAATAAAATACCAATTGATGAACTGCCAATCGTATGTTCCATTAAAGCCAACGAAAATTGGTTTTTTAGTTTCAGATACTTTTAGAATCCAAACTTGAAAATCTTTCATCGCTTTTATGACCTCGGCTCCCTCAGTTTCTAATTTTTGAAGATCAAAGCCTGATATTTTTAAAGCTTCGGGGACAAAGGCTGCTGAAATTGGTTTGAGTTCAACATAAAAAGTTTCTTCCGGATTTCCTACAACGCACGCACCAAAAGATAACATGCTATAAGTTCCTGGAATGGGGCCAGCGGATTCGACGTCCACAGAAAAATAAATCTCTTCGCTCATTTGGCTTCCTTTGGTTCAACTAAATTTGGCATATTTATATTGCGTTCCCAATGTGTCTTAAACCGCGTCAATTGGAAAGCAGGGTCTTCAGATTCATCCCAGAGAAAAGCTTCGAGGGCATACGCGTCAAATGCAATTTTAGTATCTTTTCTAGCGGTTAAAATAACTCGCTGAAAATTACCCAAGGCGTATCCCAGTTCCATGAAGCAATTGGGCCGCTGACCTGTGACATCTACAAGGACAACAGAACTATGATGCAAGGAATCAAATATTGCTTTATTCATCCATGCAAAATCGTTTTTCCCCATCCCCATTTGCAAAGGTTCATATCCAAGATCCTTCACATGCGTATCAACAGTTCCTCTAAAAAATTTCTCCACAGAAATGTGTTCTTCAACGTCAGGATTTAGCAGTCGTACATAAAACACGCGAGGCGGAAGAAGCTTATGCAAAAGATTCATAAGTAAGGAAACCACCTTATCCCAATAGAAACCATTGGCCGGCAATCTGGAAATAAATCAATGCAACTATAACCAGTAGATACTGTGAGAATCCAACGGCCAGTTCAGGCCGTAGTGGATGGAGAGTATCGGCTGCCGTCCGGAAGCGTGTCGGGCCAACTTGAATACGACTTGTTGGGAGTAAAATCCAATAGCCTGCTGCGACCAACTTCCATAGAATTAACATCATCAATGCAAGGCTGACCATCCTCGAAATATTCAGGCCTGGTTGCACCCAAAGGTCTGTTCCGATCCATACGAGTGCCGCAATTGCTCCCCAGATGGCCCACCGGGTCCAGCCTTCATTGCGTTGACTGTCAGCCTCAAATTTTATCTGCGTATCGAGGGCGGAAAGCAGTTCTTCACGATTTAACTTGGCTGGCTCTGGTGCTGGGTGGCTAATGGGATTCTGATGGGCCGATGATAGAGTTATATCCATATTTTTCTTTTTCGTATTGAAATCATTTTATTCTCACCCGGTGGAGTTTGAATTCATTCTCATCCGCTACGGTGTTGAAAACCTGAAGATGATTTAGGGGGGATTTTTCTGTCAATGACAGAACCTCTTTTTTCATGGTTTCTGAAGCGCGCAAGCCGAAGGACACGGATTTCAATAGTTCCGGCGCAATATTCAATAAATATAGTGTCTGGCCCCCATTAACCTGTTTGTTGGTCTGATCTAAGTTAACGATCCGGCGATACTCCTGCTCATATTGCCAATCTAGGCTTTTCCTCCTGGCAAATAGTTCAACCATAAATCTCTGATCGGCACCATCCGGATTATACTCAACACGGGAGGCGGCATAATCCACTTTCAGAAACGCATCTGGATGGAAAAAATTAGAAGTTTCGTCAAATTCTAAAACTAATCCCTTGTGCGAATTGGCATAGTGTGCCCACATGAGTGGTTGCAAGGGGGCAGCCGAAAAGCATATGACCCCGGTGGTTTCACTCAACATATTAACAACATCGAGTGACTTATCCAATTCTTGTGTGTTTGCTTCCAGCATTCCAATGACCTTCCCGAGGTTGGCTCTAGCAAATACCTGGAATTTACGATAGTTATCGATTTCTTGCGGAAACGCGAATCGGTTCGCATCAAAAAAACGCGGGTTGGTTAAAATTTCTTTTGCTTCTTTTTTGGCGTATTCTTTAGGATTCGGGTTATGGACGACGGGACTAAATTCAAATGGGTCGTTGAACTCGTTTGGCGGGGTCGCTTTGATTTGAAGGTTTTTCAACACCAACACACCTGATTCTCCGCAATATTTGAAATAGCCCATTATGAAGCCCCTTTTTTGTTTTTTTTATTTAATTTCAAATCCTCACCTGCTGAATTTGCCGGATTGGTGGCGGGCGCGGCCCAGGGTGACGAGCGTTTCCAGGATTTCGGCGACGTCGGCGGGCTTGGCCCGACTGAATTGTTCCGCCAGTTCGGCCGGCGTGGCCGTGCCGTTGCGGTGTAATGCGGCTTCGACCACCTGCACGCGTTCGGCCATTTTCTTGGGCCAGGCGGTCTTTAATTTGGGGTTGCGGGTGGCGGAGGTCGCGGCTTTTAGGGTTTTCTTGGCCGGACGCGCGGTGGCGGCGATGGCTTCCTGGCTTAATAGGTCGCGGTTCTTGGGGGCTTTTGCGCCATGGGCTTGATAGTCCGGGCGGAGCCAGTGGATGACGCCGCGCTTTTCTTCGGCGGCACGCTCGGCGTTCAGGGCGACGAGGCGTTCCAGGATTTCGGCGTCGGTGAGGGTGGCGGGCCAGCCGTAGGCGGCGAAGACGGCGGCGTCCAGGTCGTCGTGCAACTGTTTCAGGACGGAAACGAGGCCGGCGTCGTGAATGAGTTTTTCTTTGTCGGTGAGGATATTCCGGTTGGGGTGCTTGCCCTCATCCTCTTTTGGAGGAATGAGTTCGCGGCCACTGATGGATGCGGAAGCGGCGGG
>Ga0214172_1000391_pt1 | contig 19714 bp, 16 predicted proteins | sample TroBogEpilimnion_29_FD_153010 | JGI IMG/M metagenome (GOLD analysis project Ga0214172, IMG submission 153010) | Freshwater microbial communities from Trout Bog Lake, WI - 12JUL2007 epilimnion | ecosystem: Environmental > Aquatic > Freshwater > Lake > Epilimnion/Euphotic zone | place: Trout Bog...
CCTGTCCCGCGCATAGATGGCAATTGAAAATTCGAATGCTTTATAAGATGGGCGAGACCTTGAAGTACGTCAGACATATTAATATCCTTATCGGTAGCGATGGGTTTTGATTGCTATGAAATTTTCAAATTTGATTGAAGAAGTTTTCTAAGCTCATCTGGCTTTAAGGCCGGCTTTCTCCTGTGCAACATGGCATGGCAATTGGGGCAAATTGGAATCAAGTCAGCTTTCGGGTCAATGTCTAATTCGCCGCCAACCTCACTCAATGGCTCGATATGATGGACATGGCAGAATTTCTCACCAAGTTCGCCATAAATCTCTTTGAATGAAAAATTACAAATTTGACATTTATATCCAAAATGACTTAAGCACTCCAATCTTTTTCTGGGATCTCTTTCATATTTATTTACCAGTACTGTTACTTTTTTCCCAAAGCTTGGTATAGCTTCAACCTCTTCTTCTGGAATCCCGGAGGGTCCAATTGATGGGATATCTTTTGTTGTATGAATAATGAGCTTTATTGGCGCCCTATTTTCTTTATTTATATAGCTATCAGTGAAAGTAATAATCTTTCCACTTCCTAAATATTGAAATTTAGTGTTGCTGCTATCCCACCTGGCAAAAAAATGTGGCTTTAGAGATCCATTTAATAATTTTTTAAATGTTGGCTGATTGGAGTGAGTGGCAGGCTTTCCAAACCAAGTAATGACCCCCTTGTCTAGGTCATATTCATTTGCATAATCGTGACCAGTTCTTCCTGCATCCCCAATATTCATGAAAACTAATAGCTCGCTTCCTTCTGTTACGTATCCAGTATCCCAGGGTCCTCCAGGAGGCTTTCTCCCAAGATTTGGATGATATTTTTGCCAAACTTCATCACGCGTATAAAGGCTATTTTTTTTAAATTCCATGCCTAATCCTATGGGAGGTTTTGTTACTTTTGTTACTTTTAATACTATCCCATTTCATGAGCTCATCCTACGAGCCACTCGTAGCCTGGTCTTGTAGCTTCATAACCACCTTCGTTTGTGCCTTCTGTGAATTTAGGCGAACGAAAGAGATTTATCATTTGCACAAAAGAATTGGAGATATCCCTCTGGTAAGCCAAGCACTCATGCTTTAGGGTTATAGGACTCAGCTGTTCCGCGTGAGGGAGATAGCAGCTAGATCAATATTCATGCGCCAAAAGACATCCAAAGGACTCAATACGGACTCACAAAAGTAATATTGATCAAATATGTGTAGGAGTGTGCAATGCTTTCCTACGCTTAATTCATCCTTAACCCCTACCCAACCTTATCCCAGGTCTCTACGCTGAACTCTTCTATTTATAGGAGGTCAGCTTTGCGAGTTTCTATTGAGTGCTGTCATAAGCAACTGCAATTATTCAAGATTCAGCTAGACGCACGTACTGTCCTAGTTCTAGCAATTATTTGGATGATTTGGGGAATTTTTAGGATTCTGAAGATCTTTTGAATCACTATTTTGGATGAGGGGAAGGGTGGATGAGCCAAACCCCCGGCACTGGCAGAAATTGGGTTTGGCTGCTTCGTTCCCGACCTGACCAGGTTATCCAACCCACCATGCGGGGAGGCCCATCCAATTCCATTTTAGCTTGTTAGAATGTAAGACATGACAGCATTGGCATTAGCCCGTTCGTGGCGCCCCAAAACCTTCTCTGAATTAGTTGGCCAAGACCACGTGGTTAAGGCTTTAACACATGCTTTAGATCAGGGTCGTTTGCATCACGCATGGCTCTTTACGGGTACCCGTGGGGTAGGTAAAACTACTATCGCTCGCATTATGGCCAAAGCCCTCAATTGCACTGGATCGGATGGTTCGGGCAAGATGACTTCAGAGCCTTGCGGAAAATGTCCAGCTTGTATGGAAATTGATGCGGGCCGCTTTGTTGACTATATAGAGATGGATGCCGCAAGTAATCGTGGTGTTGACGATATTGCCTCTCTTTTAGAAAAAGCTGCTTACGCACCAAGCAATGGTCGTTATAAGGTCTACATGATTGACGAGGTGCACATGCTCACCAATCATGCCTTTAATGCCATGCTCAAAACTTTGGAAGAGCCTCCAGAGCACGTCAAATTTATTCTGGCTACTACCGATCCGCAAAAGATCCCAGTAACCATTCTGTCGCGTTGTTTGCAGTTCAACCTCAAGCAAATGCCAGTACCGCTCATCGTTGAGCATCTAGAAAAAGTACTCGCCTCTGAAAAAGTGGATTGTGAAGTTAACGCCTTACGTGTTTTAGCTAAAGCAGCCCAAGGATCTATGCGTGATGCTTTATCTCTCACTGACCAGGCTATCGCTTATGCTGCTGGCAAAGTCACCGAAGAGTCTGTACGTGGAATGCTTGGCACTCTAGATGATGCTTATCTCATTCGCATACTCGATTGCCTCATTGCTAAAGACGGTGCAAGCCTGCTTGCGGTAGCAAATGAAATGGGCGAGCGCAGTATGTCCTTCTCATTAGCATTGCAAGATTTATCAAGTCTGTTGCAAAAGATTGCAGCAGCCCAAGTTGTTCCAGAATCTGTTTTAGATGATTGGCCAGAAGCAGGTGAGATTCGTCGCTTGGCAGGTCAGATCTCAAAAGAAGAGGCGCAGCTCTTTTACCAAATCACAATTACTAGTCGTCCAGATTTATCGCTTGCACCAGACGAGCAAACCGGTTTTGCGATGACGCTCTTGCGTATGTTGGCATTTCGTCCGGGAAATAACAGTGGAGGGGGTGGTTCTGCCGCACCCTCATCACCCTCGGCGCCACCAGTAAATACCACGCGTCCAGCATCTTCAGCTGCACCAGCCACTAGAGCATCTGCCCCTGCAGCTAAAGTGGTGGTTCCATCAGCGCCAGCTGCTTCAGTTACCTCAATTTCTTCAGCTCCGACAGCAAACTCTTCAGAGCGTCCAGACTGGCATGCTTTGATGCGTCAGTTACCAGTCAAAGGCTTGGTTCAGCAGTTAGCGTTTCAGACGGAGTTACAAGATTGGAATGATTCACCTGCAGGTGTACGTGCAACGATTGTGACGCCCATGCCGCAGTTAGCTTCTGAGGCGTCAGTGGGCCGTCTTGCTGATGCACTGACCGCGCACTTTGGTAAACCAATCAAGATCGTGATTGAAAAAGGTGAAGTAGAGGGTAAGACTGTAGCTAAGGTAGATGCCCAGATTCACCAAGAGAAAAGAATGAATGCGGAGCAAATGATTGCAGCCGATCCATTTATTCAGCAATTGGAAAAAGAGTTTGGTGCCAAGGTGGTTGGTGGTTCAGTCAAGCCCTTGCAATAAGCTCCCTTCAAATCAATACGAAAAAAATTAACTCTATAGCCCTTAAGGAAATAAAGCGATGATGAAAGGTGGACTTGCTGGCCTCATGAAACAGGCTCAGCAGATGCAAGAGAAGATGAAAGTAGCGCAAGAGCAATTGGCTGCTTTGGAAGTGACTGGCCAAGCAGCTGGCGGCTTAGTGAAAGCAACCGTTTCTGGCAAATACGAACTCAAGCGAGTACAGATTGATCCGGGCGCTATGGATGATCGCGAGATGTTGGAAGACTTGATCGTGACCGCCTATACGGAAGCATTCAAGCAAGTAGAAGCAGCTAGCGCGCAGATGATGTCTGGTGCAACTGCTGGTATGCCAATGCCCCCGGGCTTTAAGCTACCTTTCTAATTTTAAATACGAATCTGTATATTCCATGGCACGTATAGAAGCACCTCAAGATGCTCTCGGTCGTTTGATTGAGGCATTGCGGGTTTTACCTGGTGTAGGCCCTAAGTCTGCCCAGCGTATGGCATTCTATTTATTGCAGCACGATCGTAATGGTGCAGCAGTACTAGCTCAATCATTAGGTGAAGCGGTAGAGACTGTTGGTCACTGCGCACGTTGCAATACCTTTTCGGAAACACAAATTTGCAGTACTTGTTCTGATGGTCGTCGCGATCCATCTTTGCTGTGTATTGTTGAGACACCTGCTGATCAAGTGATGGTAGAGCAGACCTTAAGCTTTAAAGGTAACTACTTTGTATTGATGGGCCGTTTGTCACCACTCGATGGCATGGGTCCGAATGAAATTGGCTTTGATCGATTACTTATGCGCATTGAGACTCCAGATACTGGGGTGCCGATTCGTGAGGTGGTGCTGGCGACCAATTTCACTAGTGAAGGTGAAGCAACAGCACATTACATCGGTGAAGTGCTCAAGGCCAAAGGTATTAAGGTCACCCGCATTGCCCGCGGTATCCCTGTAGGCGGAGAACTCGAGTACGTCGATGCCGGCACATTAGCTCGCGCCTTAATGGATCGCCGTTAATTTATCTAATAAATCCTTGTGTTGTTTTCAGGGCGCACTCAAAAACCAATGCGAGACTGATGCGGGCCCACCCTAGCCCTGAATCTTCCCTGATCTGTCATCTCTAAGACATAAATCCTAGGTAAATTGCCTCTTTTTGGGGATAATTCGTTTGCACCACCCTTGAATATCAATCTCAAGCTGTGTTTGCCTATTTTTTCCATCGGCATGTTGCTGTTTTATCAGCAACCCCATTAGAAATTGTGAATGACCCGCAAGATTTATCCTCTCCTCCTGCTGAGCATTATTTGTACTTTATTCGAAGCAACTGCTTTTGCGCAGAGGGCAGGATCAGGTGCGGATCAAATAGCCAGCTTTGCCGAAGATATCTCATGGCTACCAACCGAAGGTGAAATATTTGGTTTGCCTGTGAACGTTCATGGTCAAACTACTTACATCAATCAACGATATAACGCTTTTAATTCTCCCTATCAGGGTCAAAATAGTTTATTGCCACAAAAGTCGATGAGTTACACCTGGTCAGGAACCCTTTTCTTTGGGGCGCGTATTGCATCGAATACCGATATTTACTTCAATCCTGAAGTAGTTTCTGGCGTACCTTTTTCAGGGCTGACAGGCTTAGGTGGTCCAGTGAACGGTGAGGCAACTCGTGCACAAGGTGCGCAAGCCCATTTCTATTCTGCACGGGCATTTTTGCGTCAAACCATTAATCAAGATGGTGACAAGGTAGAGCTTGCTAACGATGCAAACCAGATTAGCCAAATAGTCAGCAGTAATCGTTTTGTGATTACAGCCGGCCAGTTTTCCACATTAGATATTTTTGATGACAGTAAATACGCTAAAGATCCACGTGTTCAGTTTATGAACTGGGGCAATATGACCTATCTTTCATATGATTATGCAGCCGATGCGCGTGGCTATAGTTGGGGCTTGGCGGGGGAGTGGTACCGAGATAATTGGGTATTCCGTGCTTCTCGTATGCTCACACCAAAAGATCCTAATGGCCGAGATCTCAATTGGCAAATCTTTAATTCCTATGGAGATCAAATTGAAGTAGAGCGTCAGCATAGTATTGGTGATTTACCGGGTAAGGTTAGCGTACTTGGCTATCGTAATCGTATGGTGATGGCTCGCTTTACGGACGCAACGAACTATTTGATTGCTAATAATGCTCAAGGTACTCAGGCGATTTTGAATGTGCGTAATACCTCTCAAGTTAAAACGGGTATTGGTTTAAATGCCGAACAAGCGCTGACTAAAGATATGGGTATCTATATGAGAGCTTTCACATCGGACGGGCACACTGAAACGATGGCATTTGCCGAAGCAGATAGCTCTTTGTCTGTCGGCATGGGTATTAATGGTGAGAGCTGGGGTAGAGCCAAAGACACAATCGGAGTGTCTGCAATGCTCAATGGCATTTCGTCAAATCGTAGAGCGTATCTGCAGGCAGGCGGTATTTCTAATTTTATTGGTGATACGCCATACCCTTATGCTGGACCTGGCCAAACGATTACCTATAAGCCAGAGCAAATTAGCGAAATTTATTACAACGCACTAGTTATTAAGAACGTCTTGTTGGGCTTGAACTACCAACATATTATTAATCCTGCCTATAACGCAGCCCGTGGGCCTGTAAATGTCCTGTCTTTCAGGGTTCATGCCGAGTTTTAAGGCTTTTACAGATATTGTTTGTAATTATTATGTTTAGAATCAATGGGATAGGAAATATCAATAATTCGACATTTGTGTTTTCTACCCTATAATCCTTTAAACCCCCTGCATCAGATGTTTCCTGAAGTAAAAACTGCATCAGGGGCTATAAAAACAGCATTTTTATTGATTTAGAGGCAGCCGCTTTTGTTTATTTTCGGCACACGCAAAATTAGCGCAGTATTCACGTTCAAAAGAATTGCTTTTGCTATCTACGCCACTTCTTTATCTGCGATTTGTTTGGCCCAGTCTGAGCAAGAGCCACCAGCAAGCGTTACCATTCAAGCGGATGGCACATCCTTAAGTAGTCCCCCTTCAATTGGCACTCAATTAAGCGGTCAAGATAAGCCTTCTAAAGCTGCTGAATTATTTGCACCAGTTAGCAAAGCAAATACTCCGAAGATTTATACCAAGCCTGTCGCATCTGGTCCGGTTGAGATGGACTTACGTCAGCTTTGGAATGAAATGAAAATCAATAATCCGCAGCTCTCTTCCTTGCGGGAATCTTATTTATCTGCCAAAGCAACAGTGCCGCAAATTGCTGCGCCTGCTAATCCGCAGGTGGGTTTGGTTTGGTCAGGGATGCCAGTGAATTCACCGCTGGCATTAGGCGGTGCAAATACACCATCCCAGCAATATCCTGGTGGCATTAGTAGCAATAACTCCATATCGGTAGCTCAACCCTTTCAATTTCCAGGTAAGAAAAGTTTAGCTGCCGATATCGCCGATACTAATGCTGAGGCACTGCTTGCCCAAGCAGAGTCGACATACTTGCAATTGGGTGCTCAGCTTTCAACGCTTTACTACAATGCCCTTGCGGCCCAAAAGCAATTGCAGGTTCTAAAAGAGTCTGTCGTGCGCTTGGAGATGATTAAGAACGTCGCTAAAGCGCGTTACTCCAATAATGCAGCTGCCTACGTTGAGTATCTCAATGCTCAAGTAGCACAAAGCGCTGCTGAGGCAGACCAATTTAATCTGGAGCGACAGCTTGAGGTGGCATTAAAAAGTATTAATGCCTTGGTAGGTCGCCATTCTAGGGAAAAGCTAATTTTGAGGGGTGATGTTCGGCGCTCTATGAACTCTGTTCCAACACTAGTTGAGTTAGAGGATTATGCGGAGTCAAGTCATCCAAGCCTCAAAAGTTCAGCGCTGCAATTGGATGCTGCGCGCAAGGGCGTGACTCTTGCTAAGAAGGCTTACTTTCCAGATTTTCAAGTTATTGGATCTTCGTACACACCACGTGGACCATTTGCTGCAAATAATGGTGCGCTGTTCTATCAATTTGAATTGGATCTCATTATTCCTTTGTATTTCTTTACCAAAGAAAAGTACGGAGTAGAGCAGGCACAGCGGAACCAAGCAGCTGCAGAAGCAAGCGATATTTCGAATCGTCAGCAAATTGTCTTGGCTGTGAATTCTGCCTATGCCTCTTACCAACAAGCTAAAACTGCAGCCAACTTCCTAAAAGACCGCCAGGTACCTCAAGCGGATGCTGCTTATAAGGTTGGTTTGGTTCAGTATTCAAATAATGGTCAAGGATTTAACGATCTGCTGACGGCGCAAACTCAGTTACGTAATTTAGAAGTGCAATTGGCACTTGCAGAGGCTAATCTTCTGCAGGCACAAGCGGTATTGTTGGTTACCGCTGGCAAGGAACCTTTTTAAGGAGTAGTTGTGAAGGATAAGCTCAATCATCTTTATCAGCGTCTCAAGGATTTGTGTAAGCCTATTCTTGAAGTGGTCCAGAAGCTAAAAGCGAAATTGGATGCTCGTGTTGCTGCGAATACCAACAAGATTCATAGCTCATATTGGAGCCTTCCCCCCGAGACACGTGCTCGCATTCGCTTGACTCTAATTTGCGTATCACTATTGATGTTCGGTATCGTCATTGGCTTGTTCGTAAACGTAAACCGTCCTGTGAAGTTCGACAAGATGGCAAAGACATTAACCATTGAAAATACTGGTGCGATGGAGTTAAAACTTCCAGGCGTTGAGTTAAATCCTAATATTTATGTATTTCAAGATGCCGTTAAAACTCAAGTGCCTGTTGAGTTAAATGTTCCGGGCAAGCTTGCGTTTAATGCTGAAAAATCAAAAGTCCTGTCAGCTAGGGCTCCAGGTAGGGTTGAACGTATCTACGCTTTTGATGGTGCACCAGTTGAGGTTGGCTCGCCAGTGGTTGAGCTTTATAGTCCAGAGTTCCTCTCAGCCCAGCAAGAGTACCTACTTTCCTCCAAGACTGCTAAGGTGCTTGAAGGCAATAAGACTATGAGTGATCTTTTGGGTGACGCACAAATAACCCAGCAAGCTGCTGCAAATAGAATGCGCAACTTGGGCGCAAGCGATGGCGATATCAAGACCTTAGATAAAAGTGGCAAAACCCAATACAACCTAGTGATGCGCTCTCCATTGCAGGGTGTAGTGGTGAAACGAGCTGTTGACCCTGGGGTTATTGTCAATGCAGGTGATGTGCTGGCAACTTTGGCTAACCCAAAAGAGCTTTGGTTCTTGGGCAATATTTTTGAGCAAGATATTCGCAAGATTCAAAAAGGACAGACTATGGTTCTGCGTTCTGAGTCCTATCCCGATAAGCAGTTTATTGCTACCGCTAATTACATTGCACCCACGATTGATCCTGAGACTCATGCCTTACTGATTCGCTGTGATGTCGAAAATACCGATGGCTTATTACGTCCGGATATGTATGTCAATGCAAAGCTAAAGACGGGCGAGACAGAGGCTGTTGTAGTACCGCAGTCAGCGATTGTGCGGGTTCGAGAGATGCGCTACGTGATCATTAAAACCGGTAAGGACTCCTTCAGAAGATTTGCTGTCAAAGGCTATGATCTTGATGGTAAACAGTTCGCAGTAACTGAGGGCTTAGAGCCGGGGATGTCGGTCTTGACTGATGGCGCAGTTTTATTGAATGACCGCTTTGCGAAGCAGGAGGAATAATTGAGCTTTGTTACCTCCTTTATTCGGGGAGTTTTAGATAAGCGCGTCATCATTTTGTTTGCTGCGGCAGTGCTGTTGCTGCTCGGAGCATTTAGCTTAAAACAACTACCGATTCAGCCATACCCAGGCGTGGCACCATTAACGATCCAGGCGATTTCTCAGTGGCCTGGCAGAAGCACAACTGAAGTTGAGCAACAAGTTACCATTCCAGTTGAAAACGCTTTGGCTGGTATTCCGGGTGTAAAAGCCTTTCGCTCCGTATCGCTTTTTGGTTTATCGGTTGTTACACTCAAGTTCAATGACAATGCGGATCCTTTTAAGGTTCGCCAAATCTTCATTACTAATTTAGGTAATGTGGCATTCCCTCCAGGTGTTAACTCCAGTGTAAGTCCAGATTCAGATGCAACCGGTGAAATCTTGCGTTATCAAGTTGCCTCTGATTACGCCTCACCTACACGTCTCAAAACCTTACAAAACTACGAAATCTACAAAGAACTCAAGCAAACTCCCGGGGTTGCTGATGTTTCATCCTTTGGCGGTAAGGTACGTCAATATCAAGTGATTGTTAGTCCAGAAAGCCTGCAATCGAAAGGCGTAACCGTTCCACAGGTAATTGATGCGCTAACAAAGGCAAATGACAATACGGGTGGCGGCATATTGCCTAGTGGCGAGCAGCAATTCGTGGTACGAGGCGTTGGTCTACTGAAGAATATTTCCGATATTAAAGAAGTGGTCGTTGCAGTAAATAAGGGCATACCAGTTCGAATTGGCGATATCGCTACCGTTCAAATTGGTAACGCACCACGCTTAGGTTTATTCCAGTTTGATAGCAATCCGGATTCTGTTGAAGGTATTGTGTATTTGCGACGCGGTGAGAACGCCTCCGAAGTCTTGGCACGCGTACGTGAAAAAATTAGCAATATCAACAATCAAATTCTACCTCCCGGCATTCAAGTAAAACCTTTTTATGACCGTCAGGTTTTGCTGGATATCACTGTAGGTACCGTGAAGCACACCATGTTCTTTGGTATCACCATGGTGCTGGTTTTGCTCTATGTATTTTTGGGAAATTTCCGTGCTGCTGCAGTAGTGGCTGCTGTGATCCCGCTGGCACTGTGTTTCTCATTCATCATGATGTATGTCTTTAATGTGCCAGCCAATCTCATCTCGTTAGGTGCGATTGACTTTGGTGTAATTGTTGATGCTGCGGTGATCATTACCGAAAACGTGATGCGACACATGGAAGAGGGCGGTAAGCGAGTTAATCAGAGCATTATTTTGGCCACGAGTGAAGTACAACGCGCCATGATTTACTCGACTAGCATCATCATCGTTGCTTACTCACCCTTATTCTTGATGGGTGGTGTTGAAGGCATTATCTTTAAACCAATGGCTTTCACCATGGGCTTTGCTCTCGTGGCCTCAATCGTCTTGAGTCTAACCTTCTTGCCGGCGTCGATGTCTTACGTCTTTGGGGAAAACTTTCATCATGCACCACCGAAATTCATTACTTGGATGTTGGAGCGCTACCGACCATTGCTACGTAAATGGATGGACCATCCACGCCATGTGATTGCGATTTCTATCTTTATTTTGGGCGTGACTTTATTGAGCGCTACCCGACTGGGAACTGCATTCTTACCAACCCTAGAAGAAAACAATATTTGGTTGCGCGTAACCCTACCTAATACCGTTGATCTTGATTACTCGATTAAAGTTGCCAATCAACTACGCGAGACTTTCCTAAAGCAGCCTGAATTAGAGAGAGTTGCAGTACAAATTGGTCGTCCTGATGATGGTACTGATTCAACAGGAGTATTTAATCAAGAGTATGGCTTGTACCTAAAGGCCCCAGAAGAGATGCCGAAGGGTACTAGTAAGCATTTATTGCTCCAACATCTACAAGCTGAGCTCGATAAGATTCCAGGAGTGAACTATAGCTTTTCTCAGTACATCCAAGATAACGTCAATGAGGCTTTGTCGGGAGTGAAGGGTGAGAACTCGGTCAAGATTTTTGGTTCAGATCTCGAAGTGCTGGCGCAAAAAGCGCATGAAGTAGTAACGCAATTGAAAAAAGTACGCGGTATTGAAGATGAAAATACGCTTAAAGAATTGGGTCAGCCAACACTGAATATCCAGATCGATCGCGATAAAGCTGCGCGTTATGGTGTCAATGTTAGTGACATTCAAACTGTAGTTGCTAATTCGATTGGCGGAGCGCCTGTAACGAACTTTCTAGAGGATGAGAAAACCTTTGGCGTGGCAGTACGCTTAAATGAAGCAAGTCGCAATGACATTCCAGATGTTTCAAACTTATTGATTGATACCCCCAATGGTCAAAAGGTTCCCTTGGGCATGGTGGCTAGTGTCCGTTTAACTGATGGCCCATTCTTTATTTATCGTGAAGCGGGTAAGCGCTATATCGCTGTGATCTTTAGTGTCCGCGGCCGTGACTTAGGTGGTGCCGTAGAGGATGCCAAGTATTTGGTTGAGAAGAATGTGGCTCTGCCAACGAACTACACCATTGCTTGGGATGGTCAATTTAATCAGATGAAAGCAGCCCAGCAAAAGCTGATGATCATCATTCCATTAACGCTCGTTGCCATTTTCTTACTTCTTGTAACGGCCTTGGGCAATTTCCGCGATGCAGTTATTGTTCTCATTAACGTACCTTTTGCTGCGATTGGTGGAATCATCGCCTTGCATTTGGGCGGAGAGACATTAAGTATTTCCGCCTTGTTTGGCTTCTTATCTCTTTTTGGAATTGCTATTCAGGACGGTGTGATTCTGATTTCCTATATTAATAAGACGGTAGCAGAAGAACATGGTGCTATGAAAGATGCAATGGTTGATGGTGCCGCCTTACGTGTAAGGCCAGTATTAATGACTGCAATGCTTGCTGGCTTGGGTCTATTGCCTGCCGCTTTATCACATGCAATTGGTTCAGAAGCGCAGCGTCCTTTGGCTTTAGTCATTGTAGGTGGAATGGTGACCACAACGATTTTGACTTTGTTGGTATTACCAGTTATCTATGCGGCAATGAGGGCGCGTGGTACACATAAACCAGGGCTGGTTTGATCATGTCAAAGCAACCTCATATCCTAGTTTCTAATGACGATGGCTATTTGGCTCCTGGCTTATTGGCTTTAGTTAATGCGGTTCGTCCTTTGGGGCGGATCACCGTAATTGCGCCAGAGCAAAACCATAGCGGAGCATCAAACTCCTTAACCCTCTCTAGACCGCTTTCGATTCATCGAGTCGCTGGCAGTGAGCGTGATGGCTTTTTCTTTATTAACGGCACACCAACTGACTGTGTTCACGTTGCCATGACTGGTTTCTTGGACGAGAAGCCTGACCTAGTGATCTCTGGTATTAATCAAGGCGAGAACATGGGTGAAGATACGCTTTACTCTGGCACTGTTGCTGCTGCAGTGGAGGGTGTGATGTTTGGTGTACCAGGCATTGCGTTTTCACAAATTGATCGTGGCTGGAATCGCATTGAAGATGCTGCTAAAGCAGCACATGATGTCGTGGCACAAATGTTGGTATCAAGCTTAAGCAAAAATCATGTTGACGGCGTAGCAACATTGCTCAACGTGAATATTCCGAATCGTCCCTATGCTGATTTATATCGCTGGCGCGTAACCCGCCTAGGCAATCGTCACCACTCACAGCCGGTGGTAGTGCAGGATAGTCCGCGCGGCGAAAAGATCTACTGGATTGGCGCAGCAGGGGATGTCAAAGAAGGGTCAGAAGGTACGGACTTTCATGCAATTGCGGAAGGCTGTATTTCGATTACGCCAATGCAACTAGATTTAACGCACCATGCGCGTTTAGCAGCGATGCGTGCCAATGGCTGGGATCGCGGTTGAAGGCTCCCACCGAACGCTTTGCTGCCTATCGACAAGCGCTAGCTGCAAAAGTGCATGCTGGCGGCGTCAAGCACGGCAAAACATTAGAGGCAATTGCCACAGTTCCTCGCCATGCATTTATGGATGCAGGCTTGCATGCACAGGCGTATGAAGATACGGCTTTACCTATTGGACATGAGCAAACTATTTCTAAGCCATCTGTAGTCGCTCGCATGATTGAATTACTACACAAGCCCAAACATAAGCTTGGTAAAGTCCTCGAAATCGGAACGGGATGTGGTTACCAAGCGGCTGTTCTCAGTTTGTTGGCAGAAGAGGTTTACTCGATAGAGCGTATTCGTCCACTCCACGACATGGCAAGAGCCAAGTTGCGCCCATTCCGCATTAATAATCTGCGCCTGATTTATGGCGATGGTATTTTAGGTTTACCTCAGGCCGCCCCATTTGATGGGATTATCCTAGCAGCAGCAGGTCTAGGCATTCCGGATGCGTTGCTAGACCAATTGGCTATTGGTGGGCGTTTGGTTGCCCCAGTTGCTAAAAATGATAAAGAACAGCAATTAGTGATGGTAGAAAGAATGAGTTCTCAGCGCTACCAAAGAACTGTACTGGACGGGGTCTTTTTTGTACCCTTACAATCAGGGGTAGTATGAGACTTATGATGAATTTACCCATTCAGTATCTTTTTTAATGTCATCAATTTAATGCTATATAAGTTATCCAATACCCTTCTTATTGCACTTCTATCCTCATCATTGATGTTACTGGTGGGTTGCTCCACGCCACGCACTAAGCCCGCTAACGTGACTGATCGTAGCGGTGGCTCTAGCGAACCTGCTCCTCCTGGTTACTATCGCGTCAAAAAAGGTGACACACTTGCTCGCATTGCTTTAGACCATGGTCAGGCACCCCGTGATGTAGCGCAGTGGAATTCTGCTGCAAATCCTAGCTTCAATCCAAATGTGATTGAGGTTGGTGATTTGATTTTGGTTAAAGCACCTAGTGGCTCTAAGCCCGCAAAAGTAGCTGAGAAAAAGCCAGCGGCCGATAAATCTGACGCGCCAACTTCTACACCAGAACCTGTGAAAACTGAAGTAGTAGCAGAACCAGGCATTCGTTTATCTTGGCCTGCTAAAGGCAAGGTCACCGGCGAGTTCAGCGAGACTAATAAAGGAATTGATATTGCCGGCAAGGTCGGCGAGCCTGTATTGGCCGCTTCTGATGGCAAAGTGGTTTATGCGGGTAACAGCCTGCGCGGCTACGGCAATCTCGTGATTGTGAAACACGACAATACCTATCTTACGGCTTATGCTCATAACAGTAAGCTCTTAGTGAAAGAGGGTGACGCTGTGCGTAAAGGTCAAAAGATTGCAGAGATGGGTGATACCGATGCTACATCTCCAAAGCTGCACTTTGAGTTACGCGTTAACGGCAAACCAGTCAATCCAACACCGTATTTACAGTAGTGTTGCAGGAATAGGGTGATGGGCTATGGCTACTGTTCTTGTATTTGATATTGAAACCATTCCTGATGTAGCGGGTTTGCGTCGCCTGGAAGATTTTCCAGCATCCATGAGCGATGCTGAGGTTGCCAGCAAGGCAATGGCCGATCGCGTAGAAAAGACTGGTAGTGAATTTCTCCCCTTATTTCTACAAAAGATTGTTGCCATCTCCTGCGTGATTCGCAGAACTACCAAAGAGGGTCTACCCCAAATTAAAGTGGGCACGCTCGGTACTGTGCAAGATGATGAGAAGGTATTGATTCAGGCTTTCTTTGATCTGGTAGAGAAATACACCCCCCAATTAGTTTCTTGGAATGGCAGTGGCTTTGATTTGCCAGTTCTACACTATCGTGCCTTAGCCAATCACGTACAAGCGCCACGTTATTGGGAGATGGGTGAGAGTCAAGATTCTGATAGCCGTGAATTTAAGTGGAATAACTATATTAGCCGTTACCATATGCGTCATCTGGACATGATGGATCTCTTGGCAAAATTTAATGGACGCGCAAATGCTCCATTAGATGGTTTGGCAAAGCTCTGTGGCTTTCCAGGCAAGATGGGTATGGACGGCAGCCAAGTCTGGCCTGCGTATCAGGACGGTAAGATCAACGATATCCGCCGTTACTGTGAGACTGACGTAGTCAATACCTATCTCATGTATTGTCGCTTTCAGTTAATGCGTGGTGGCTTTTCCCGCGAGGAATATCAAGAAGAGATTGACTTTGTAAAAGCCTATCTCGAAACAGAATCCAAAGAGCCTAATGGCAGTCAGTGGCGAGAATATCTAGAAGGCTTCTCTACTGATGCGTAGAGGTGATAAGCCAGTCAATATTGAGGTGACTGAGCCAATTAAAGTAGAGGCCTTGGATTTAGATGCCCAAGGAATAGCACGTTTAGCTCCCAATGAAGAGGAGGCTGAACAGGGATTAGATGCAGGCCAAAGCGGCAAAGTTATTTTCATTAAAGGGGCATTACCAACTGAGTTGGTAAGCTACACCATCACCAGTGATAAGGCGCGCTTTAGTAAAGCCAAAGTCCGAGATATTATTAAGCCTGCGGTATTTAGAGCTGAACCCAAATGTAAAGCCTTCGGCGTTTGTGGTGGTTGCACAATGCAACATCTCGATATTCGTGCGCAGGTGGCTATGAAGCAGCGCGTGCTCGAAGATGATTTGCAGCACATCGCCAAAGTAAAGCCAGAAGAAATTCTGCGTCCGATGGGCGGCCCAACCTGGGAGTATCGCCATCGAGCCCGCTTAAGTGTTGTTAACCGATCGATTAAAAAAGGTACGGTACTTATTGGCTTTCATGAAGGCAAGAGCGGCTACGTTGCCGATATGCTTGCTTGCGAGATACTGCCTAAGCATGTTTCCGACTTGTTACCGGAGATGCGTAAGTTAGTAATGGGTTTATCTATTGTTGATCGCATGCCGCAAATAGAAATTGCCGTTGGCGAAGCAGAAGATCCTCTGTCAGATGACCCCAAAAAATCTAAGCCCGTGACTGCTTTAGTCTTTCGAAATCTCCAGCCCTTGACAGTAGAGGATGAGCAACATCTAAGGGCCTTTGCAGATCAGCATCAAGTTTGGATATGGCTTCAGCCTAAAGGCATTGAGACGGTAGCGCCGTTCTATCCTGAGACCGGTAAGCTTTGTTATCGGCTGCCTGAATTTGAAATCGAGATGCCATTTAAGCCTGCCGATTTTACGCAGGTCAATCACATGATGAATCGCGCATTAGTGAGCAGGGCGATTCGTTTACTGGAAGTCAAAGAAACAGACCGAGTACTCGATTTATTTTGTGGTATCGGTAACTTCACATTACCGCTTGCTCGAAAAGTAAAACAAGTGTTAGGTATTGAAGGTCTTGAGAGTTTGACCACTCGAGCTAAAGCCAATGCAGAACATAACGGACTCGCTAATAAAGCCAGCTTTATGCAAAGTGATTTATTTGAAGTCACGGCAGAAACGATTGCGTCATGGGGTAAAGCAGAGCGTTGGTTAATGGATCCGCCGCGCGAAGGTGCGATAGAGGTTTGTAGGTCTTTAGCGGACTTACATCTACAGCAAAGCGATCTACTGCCCCAGAGAATTGTGTATGTGTCCTGCAATCCCAAAACCTTGGCCAGAGATGTTGAGATCCTATGTCATCAGGCGGGCTACCGATTGAGTAGTGCCGGGATTATTAATATGTTCCCCCATACTTCCCATGTTGAATCTATGGCGGTATTTAATCGTCCCTAGGAGTCCAATCTCCCGATATAGTTCTATTTTTTAGTAAGTATTGCCCATATTTAGTGCATTTCGCATGTGGATGGTGCGGTACTCTAAAAGCCCCGTTCTCTAGAAGAGTAGATTGAAATTGTGCAGAGATGTATTGCTGCTCATTCTTTCATTTACTTGGGAGTTCATCATGAAAGCCTCAGATAGTTTTGCGATCTTATTGATTTTGCTTGCACTGTCTTACGCTGTCAGTATGTTTTTAGCAGTTTAATAAGCTACAAAGCAGAGTGCATTAAACGCTCAAAGAAAAAGGCGCCCGCAGGCGCCTTATGTGAAGCTCACTTCAATTCTTAGTCGCGGTTACCACCAACAATGCCCAACAGAGCAAGTAAGTTAGTAAAGACGTTATACACATCCAAGTAGATAGCTAAAGTAGCCATGATGTAGTTAGTCTCACCACCATTGATGACGCGCTGTACATCGACTAAGATGAAGGCGGAGAAGATTGCGATAGCCAGAACCATCACAGTCAACATCAAGGCAGGCAACTGCAACCAGATGTTTGCTAACGAGGCAACGATCAGAAGTAACACGCCAACCATTAGCCATTTACCCATTCCAGCAAAGTCACTCTTGCTTACAGTAGCAATAGTTGCCATGGTGGCAAAGATTGCAGCCGTGCCACCAAAAGACAACATGATGAGTGCTGCACCGTTGCTATAGCTATTGAGTGTGAACCCAATCAAACGGGACATCATGATGCCCATAAAGAAAGTAAAGCCCAGGAGCAGTAGAACGCCTACCCCAGTGTCTTTATTCTTTTCGATTGCCCAGAAAAAACCAAAGGCTACAGCCATAAATACGATAAAGCCAATAAATGGACTACCAGCGAATAAGCTGAGATTCATAGCAACACCCAGCCAAGCGCCAATCACAGTTGGAACCATGGAAAGCGCCAAGAGGGCATAGGTATTTCGCAGTACGCGGTTGCGTACCTGGACAGTGCTAATTGAGCCGGTTTGGCCAAAGCCGTAAGAGTTCAGATCACTCATATTGACTCCTTCTTTTAAATGAACACATGAGCCCACGAAGGGCTGTTGAGGATAAGTATAGACAAAATGCCCTAATTTCAAGTCTCTATTGAAAAGACCTACAAATTAAAGGCTTATGCCCTGTAAATTCAAGGGCTTAGCCCTACAGACATAGGGGTAAATACGGTCAGGCAATGTATAATTTAGTGGTCGCTGGATCGGGGCAAGGTATCAGCCCCATCTCAGCAAATACCTTTGAAATCACTATTGGAGTCTTGAATGGCAATTGAACGCACCCTTTCTATTATCAAACCTGATGCTGTCGCTAAAAACGTCATCGGCAAAATTTATGACCGTTTTGAATCTGCTGGTTTGAAGATTGTTGCTTCCAGAATGGCGCATTTGTCACAAAATGAAGCTGAGCAGTTTTATGGTGTTCATAAAGACCGTCCTTTCTTCAAAGATTTGGTGAACTTCATGATTTCTGGTCCCGTGATGATTCAGGTATTGCAAGGCGAAGGCGCTATTGCTAAGAATCGTGACTTGATGGGCGCAACAGATCCTAAGAAAGCAGAAAAAGGCACAATCCGTGCTGACTTTGCTGACAGCATCGATGCTAACGCCGTTCACGGCTCTGATGCTCCTGAAACCGCTGCTGTGGAAGTTGCTTTCTTCTTCCCTGGCATGAATGTTTTCAATCGTTAATCGACGATTGAAAACAAATAACCTATTTAACTAATAAGTAGGCGCATTGACCTCCCCGCGCATAAATCTCTTAGATTTTGACGCTGACCAAATGGCAGCGTATGTCGCGGGGTTGAATGAAAAGCCCTTTAGGGCAAAGCAGCTCATGCAATGGATACACCAACGTGGTGTGGCTGATATTAATGACATGAGTGATTTAGCTAAAAGCTTCAGAGCAACCTTGCTAGACAAGGCTGAAGTACTTTCTCTTCCTGTAATTAAAGATGAACACGCGCTAGACGGTACCCGCAAGTGGCTGTTGGACGTGGGCGCCGGGAATGCAGTCGAGTCCGTTTTTATTCCCGAAGATGACCGCGGTACTTTGTGCATTTCCTCTCAGGCAGGTTGTGCAGTCAATTGCCGCTTTTGCTCAACAGGGCATCAAGGTTTCTCACGCAACCTAACTTCCGGTGAAATCATCGGGCAACTTTGGTTTGCAGAGCATCTATTGCGCAATGACCCAGAAGCCATTCGTAGAGTTGAAAAGTTTCCAACTCCAGGTTGGGAGCACACAGGACGCGTCATTTCTAATGTGGTGATGATGGGTATGGGTGAGCCTTTGCTCAACTACGATAATGTGGTTTCTGCATTACGTTTAATGCTTGACGATAGAGCTTACGGTTTATCGCGTCGTCGTGTCACAGTTTCAACTTCGGGTGTAGTGCCAATGATTGATCGTCTTGCGCAAGACTGCCCAGTCGCTTTAGCAGTTTCTCTGCATGCACCAAGCGATGCATTACGTGATCAATTAGTGCCGCTCAATCAAAAATATCCTTTACGTGAATTACTCGACGCTTGTGAGCGCTACTTGCCATTTGCGCCAAGAGACTTCTTGACCTTTGAATATTGCATGCTTGATGGTGTCAATGATTCTGATATCCAAGCAAAAGAACTAGTGCGCCTGCTCAGAAATATTAAGTGCAAAATTAACCTTATTCCATTTAACCCATTCCCGGAGTCCGGTCTGAAGCGTTCATCCGCTCAGCGTATTAATGCGTTTGCCGGCATCTTGTTAGATGCCGGTATGGTGGCTACAGTACGTAAGACTCGTGGCGATGACATCGCTGCAGCTTGTGGTCAATTGGCAGGGGATGTAGTGGATCGCACGAGAGTGCGTGAGCGTGCAGTCCACAATGCAGAGATTGAACTTGCTGAAGTTGAGCCGGATGAGGAATTAGATGAAGATGTCAATCTGGAGTCAAACGAGCATCCAATTGAATGGCTTAAAAAATTAAAGTAAAGATGGGATCTAGATGAGCTCTAATAATTCACTACCTCCATTACCAAATTTACCTTTGGGGCCTTCTCCTAAGCGTGCCACGCGTCAAGCAACTGTCGCTTGGAAGA
>Ga0214172_1000392_pt1 | contig 19710 bp, 21 predicted proteins | sample TroBogEpilimnion_29_FD_153010 | JGI IMG/M metagenome (GOLD analysis project Ga0214172, IMG submission 153010) | Freshwater microbial communities from Trout Bog Lake, WI - 12JUL2007 epilimnion | ecosystem: Environmental > Aquatic > Freshwater > Lake > Epilimnion/Euphotic zone | place: Trout Bog...
CCAGGTGAACCGGTACTAGTGATGCAGATGTGTTCATCGACCCCAATTCTATTGCCTCAAACCCACTTTTGTCACTACTTCAACTGCGGAGATTAGGTTGATGGAAAAATAAGCGGTGGCGCTAGAATTGGTGGTAAAACTCCTCACCCCCGCTGCGCTGTAACGAAACAAATCCAGCGGACCCACCGGACCGGTCGTGGTGGGCAAGCTCGACCCGGGGCCGCCAATGCCCAAGACCTCATCAATCTCATGCATGGCCACAGCTTGCAGATCGTAAAAACTCCCATTCTGCCCGCCGGTGCGCGCGAGATTCATGATCGAGGTGTTCAGGCTAATAGTGCCGTCAGGACCGCCGGTGTAGTTGGCGTAACCGAGTGCCCGCGCTAGTGCCGTTTGCTCTTTTACGGAACTGTTGCCGTTCACCGGATTATTTGCCTGATTGGGAAGGCTGGCGATGGCCAGGTTGTCGGCCGAGGACAACGTCTGGTTGTTTTTTAACTGATTGTAATAAGTGCTGTACCCGGGCGAATAAGACAAAGTGCTGCTGCTGCCCAAGCCGCTGCCCGTTTCTTGAAAGGTGATGTTGACCGTGGTGTTGTTGGCGATGTAGCTGTCCATCGTCGCGATATCCGCGTTGATCGAAGCCTCGATGGCCGCGGCGTTCGGATCACTTGTGATATTCGAGGCGAAGGTGGGAACGATGGTCAGGTTGGCATGGGCCGACATGCAGCCGGCGGCCAAAAGCACCAGAGCCGCTGCGTGTTGCTGTTTGATCCGGATTGCAGCACCCCCGATGAAGGCTGATGGACCATGAGCAGTGCTTTTAGAAAACATTATCTACAAAAATGTCAGGAACATTTTACAGCGGCAAGAAATTTCTGCAAATTCCAACCGTGGTCGTTTTACTTTGAGGATGTTCAATCGTTGCTGAAAAATGACTTTTCTGGAAAAATTGAAGGCGCGCTTCGCCGGTAATAAGGTGCAGCCGGAGCATTTGCGGCGCGGTGCACTGGGCGAGCAGGCGGCCAAAAAACACCTGCAAAAGCGCGGCCTGAAATTTCTCACCGCCAATTTCCGTTCCGCGCGCGGCGAAATTGATCTGGTTTTTCGTGACGGCGAGTGCCTTTGCTTCATTGAGGTAAAAACCCGTTCGTCGGAAGACTGGTCGCGGCCGGCGGCGGCCGTGGATGCGCGGAAACGAAGATTGCTTTCCCAGACCGCCCTGGATTATTTGCGGCTGCTGAATAATCCCCCGGTGAAATTCCGGTTCGACATCGTGGAGGTGTTGCTGGCGGATGGCAGGGTGAGGGAAGTGCGGCATCTGCCGAACACGTTTGCGCTGAGTAAGCCGTATCGCTACTCGTGAACGGGCCGGCCCGTTCATTTTGCTTGCGCCGGGGCGCGGACCGGTTGAGCTTTCCTTAAAACCATGGGCCAAGCGCTGCATATTGGACTGAATGTTCTCCTGACGCTGTTCGGGCTGGGATTTGTCGGGTGGCTGTTCTGGCGTACCCTCAAACAGAGCAATGAACCGGCGAAACTCGTTTTTAAATGGCTGCTGACGGCGGGCATCGGCTGGCTGGAATTCACCGTCGCGTTGCCGGCTTTTGCCAAAGGCGGGTTTGATGCCATTTTTCTTGGACTCGGGTTGACGGGCGGTCTGGCCATGACCTTTAATATTATCTGGCGGCATAGCCTCATTGAACTCATCACCAAGCCCCTGACGAACCTCTTCGACGGCGGCAGCGAACCGCCGGATCCGAAGCCGATCTATTCCAGTGCGCAGGCCAAACGGAAATCCAACCGGCCGCTGGAAGCCATCGTCGCCATCCGGGAACAACTGGCCAAATTCCCCACCGACTTTGAGGGGGTGCTGCTGCTGGCGAATATCCAGGCGGAGGATATGAACGATCTGCCCGGCGCGGAAATCACGCTGAATCACTTCTGCGATGCGCCCAAGGTTCCCGACCGGCAGGTGGTTGCGGCGCTGACGCAGCTGGCGGACTGGCATTTAAAAAAGACCGCCGATGTGGACGCGGCGCGGGCCGCTCTGGAAAAAATTGTGGCGCGGTTTCCAGACACGGAAATTGCCTTGCGCGCGGAGCAGCGGCTGGCGCATCTGGGCGGGACGGAACAAATCCTTCTCGGCCAGCATGACCGGCAGGCGCTGGCGGTGCCGACCGGGGTGAGCAACATCGGCCTGCTGGACTCGACGGAGTTTTTGCGGCCGAAGGAAATTGAGCCGGGCAAGCTGGCCGCCGTTTATGTCAAGCAGTTGGAGCGCCATCCGCACGATGCGGAGGTGCGCGAGAAGCTGGCCATTATTTATGCGCGCGATTTCAAACGGCTGGACTTGGCGACGCTGGAGCTGGAACAGTTGATCAACGGGCCGAAACAAAAACCCAAGTCCGTGGCGCATTGGTTGAACCTGTTGGCGAACTTTCAGGTGGAACTGGGCGCGGATGTGGCGACGGTGACGGCGACGCTGGGGAAAATTGGGGAGCTGTTTCCAGATTCGCCCCTGGCGGAACAGGCGCTGCGGCGGCTGGCGCGGATCAATCTTGAATTTAAGGCGCTCCAGGCCACGGCTGAAGTGAAGCTGGGTGTTTATGAGCAGAACCTCGGTTTGAAATACGGGGCCCCGCGCAAGGGGTAGCGGGCGATTCCCGTTTGACAGGCCGCGTGGGGGAATTCATTGTGGGAGCATGGTTTTTTATTCATCCCGCTGGTTGCCTATTGTGCTGCTGATTGTGTCGAATGTGTTCATGACTTTCGCGTGGTATGGCCATCTGAAATTTAAGACCAAGCCGATGTTCCTGGTCATCCTCGTGAGTTGGGGCATCGCCTTCTTTGAATACTGCTTCCAGGTGCCCGCCAACCGCTGGGGTAATGCGGTCTACTCGGCCACGCAATTGAAAATCATCCAGGAGGTCATCACGCTGTCGGTGTTCTGCGTGTTTGCCATTTTTTATCTGGGCGAAAAAATCCGGTGGAACTACGTCGCGGCCTTCGCGTGCCTGCTCGCGGCGGTGGCGTTCGCGTGCTGGCCATCCAAGCCGTGACCGCCCGGTTGCCGGGAGCTTTGTTTCAAATAAGAAAGGCCGCCTCGGTGCCTTGACGGTAAAACTCGCTTGGCAGTGGGGGGATCATTCTGTTTAACTGGCCGCGCTTGATGAAACCCTTTTCCGCCTTTGCGCTGCTTTACTTCGCGGCGTTTTTCGTTTTTACCGCCGCAGCGCGGGCGGCGGCTTCGTGGGAGGTCCAGGCCTTGAGCAAGATCATCCCCGGCACGGTCGAAGGCAAAATGGATTATGATCCGGCCACCGGCACCGCCACGGGCACGAACGGCGTGTACGTGCGCTATGGCACCGCGGCATTGACGGCGGACGCGGTGGCGCTGGATATGAAAACGGGCGAGGCGGTGGCGGATGGCCATGTGCGCATCGAATCGGGCGACCAGCTCTGGGTGGGGGAACATATCCGCTATAATTTCAAGACCCACCACATGCAGACGGAGCAGTTTCGCACGGGGCGTTGGCCGGTGTTCACAAGCGGTGCCGCGCTCATGGGCAATTCCAGTAACCAGGTTTATTTCGCGGAAAATGCGTGTGTCACCACGGACGATACGGCGGACCCGGCTTTTCAAGTCCGCGCCAGCCGCATCGAGATGGTGCCCGGCAAATATGTGGAGATGTGGAATGCCATCCTGTATGCCCAGGGCGTGCCGGTGTTTTATTTCCCCTACTACAAGCGCAACCTGGGCGCGCGGGCGAACAATTTCACCTTTGCGCCGGGCTATCGCAGCACCTATGGCGCGTTTTTGTTGAATACCTACAACTGGTTTGCGGGCACCGCTGCGGATGGCCAAATCCATGCCGACTACCGTGAGAAACGCGGTGCGGGCGTGGGCCCGGATGTGAAACTGCATCTCGGCGACTGGGGGCAGGTCGGGTTCCAGTATTATTATCTGAACGACCAGCGGCCGAACACCAGCACGAATGCCTTTCCGCAATACGGCAATATCCCGGAAAATCGCCAGCTTCTCAAATTCACCTGGCAGGCCACGCCGGCAACCAACCTGAACCTCAAGGCGCTCGTCAATTACCAGTCTGACCCGCTGGTCCTGCACGATTTCCGGGAGGGGGATTACGTCACCAGCCCGCAGCCCGGCACGTTCGTCGAGGCGAATAAATACTGGGACAACTGGAGCCTCGACGCCTTGGCCACGCCGCGCTTGAATAATTTTTTCGACCAGGTGGATCGGCTGCCGGATGTGCGGCTCACAGGCTTTCGCCAGCAGGTGCTGGACACCCCGGTCTATTATGACAGCGAAAGTTCGGCCGGCTGGTACCGCCAGTTCAACACCTACACCAACGGACTCTATCAAGGTACCAACGGTTACTACGCCAATTCTGCCGCGCGCGCTGACACGTACCATCAATTCACGCTGCCGTGGACGTTTTTTCACTGGCTCAACGTCACCCCGCGCGTCGGCGGCCGCCTGACCTATTACAGTTCCCAGAATAGCGCCAGTTTTCCTACCAATAACTCGGATGTCTATCGCGGCGTCTTCAATACCGGCATCGGCACTTCTTTCAAGGCCTCGCAATTGTGGGTGAATGCCACCAACGGTCTGTTGCAGGTCGACGGTTTGCGGCATGTCGTGGAGCCGTCCGCGAATTATGTGTTCGTGCCTAACCCCAGCACCCCGCCCGGCCAGCTGCCGCAATTCGACGGCGAACAGCCCAGCCTCTTGGAACTGCCGGTGCTCTTTCCCGACTACAACAATATTGATTCCATTGACTCCCAAAATGTCGTGCGGTTCGGCCTCCGCAATTCGCTCCAGACCAAGCGGGAGGGCGTAATGGACAAGCTGGTGGACTGGAATATGCAGCTTGATTGGCGGCTCCATCCCCAGGCCGGTCAGAGCGCATTGAATGATCTGTATTCTTCATTTGCCTTCAAGCCGCGCACCTGGCTCACCGCCGAATCTCAGACGCGTTATGATCTGGACGCCGGGAGATTAAACATGACCTTCCAGCAATTGACCTTTGCGCCGAACGACCGTTGGAGTTGGGGGCTCGGCTACTGGTATTTGCGCGGTGGTCCGTGGGGCAACAGTATCTGGACGGAAAACAATCTGATCACCAGCACCTTCTTTGTCCGCCTCGGCGACAACTGGGGCGGGCGCGTGACTCAGGATTATAATATCGTGTCCCAGCGGATGCAGGACCAGATGTTCACCCTGTATCGCGATCTGCGCAGTTGGACTTCGGCCCTCACGCTCCGGGTGGCTGAGAATGCCGGCGCCTCCGCCGACGTCACCATTGCGGTCGTCTTCTCGCTCAAGGCCTCGCCAAGCACGACGGTGGGTGAAGACGTGGCCAATCGTTACCACCTCGTCGGGGAATAAAAAAACGGCGAGTCCTAATGCCCGGCGGCGAGCGAGATAATGAAGGTGGAGCCGCCTCCCGCCTCTCTGACCGCTTCAATTTTCCCCAGGTGATCTTCCGCCACGCGCTGACTGATGGCTAACCCCAGTCCCGTGCCGTTTTTTTTGGTGGTGAAGAACGGCTCAAACAGCCGGGACAGGTTTTCCTCCGCGATGCCCGGTCCGGTATCCTGGAAGGAAATCTTCAAACAGCTCCCGCCCTTGTCTCCGGCTGAAAGTTCAGTGCGCACAGTCAGTTCGCCGTTGCTGCCGATGGCTTCGATGCCGTTCAGTACGAGGTTCATGAACGCCTGCTGCAATTGGGATTCGTCCCCGCGTACCGTGTCGGGTGTGGCCCGGTAATCGCGCTTTAACACAATCATCTGCCCCTGCATCTGGTGCTCCAATAGCTGCAGCGAGTGGTCGAGCACCTGATGAATGGCCACGGTTGACTGGGTCCCTGATTTGGGGGCGGACAGCCGCAGCATCTGCGTCGCCAGTCCATCAATCCGCTTCAGCTCGCGCCGCACCAGGGCCGCCATCTCCGCGTCGGCGCCTTGTTCCAGGAGCACTTCGACGTAGGTGGTGACGGGGACGAGGCCGTTTTTGATTTCGTGCGCAATACTGGCGGAGACCAAGCCGAGGTTGGCCAGCCGGTCGAGGCGGCGGAGATTTTCCTGCAAATCATTGCCGCCGGCGGAAACGTTCTCCGCCGTGCCGCCGCTGTCGGTTTTAGATGGGTTGAATGACATGTGTTGCATGGCGCCCCCACCCCTCGCCAGAGCTGATTCGAAAAATTACTGCTTCAGTTTAATCCAGATTGTCCTCGCCACCAGCAAAATTCCCGTCCGCAGCCCACGAATGGGGTGACTTTTCCCCGCGCGGTGACTAGCCTGTTCCCGCTGATGAAAACCAAATTTGACTCCATCGAAGCCGTCCTCGCTGATATCCGCAAAGGCAAAATGGTTATCGTCACCGATGACGAAGACCGTGAGAACGAGGGCGACCTGATCATGGCCGCCCAGCACGTGACTCCCGCCGCGATCAATTTCATGGCCAAGCACGGCCGGGGTCTCATCTGCGTGCCCACCACCAGCGACCGGCTCCAGCAGCTCGGCATCGCGCGCATGGTCAAAGAAAACCGCGAGGTCTTCCGCACTGATTTTCAAGTCAGCGTGGACGCGGCCAAGGGCATCGGCAGCGGCATCAGTGCCGCCGACCGCTCCCAAACGATTGCCATCATGGCCTCGCCGACGGCCGTGCCGGACGATCTGGTGCAGCCCGGTCACGTTTTCCCGCTGCGCGCCAAGCCCGGCGGCGTGCTGCAACGCTCCGGCCACACTGAGGCTGCGGTGGACCTCGTCACCCTCGCCGGCGGTCGCCCCATCGGCGTCATCTGCGAAATCATGAATGACGACGGCACGATGGCGCGGCTGCCGGCGCTCCTGAAATTCGCCAAAAAACACAAGCTCAAGATCGCCACCATCGCCAGCCTGATCGAATTCCGGCGCGCGCGCGAAAAGCTCATCGAGCGCATCGAGACCATCAAGATGCCCACTGATTATGGCGATTTCGATCTCGTGCTGTATTGCTCCAAAGTGGACGGCCTCCATCATCTGGCGCTGGTCCGCGGGGATGTGGTTGGCAAGAAAGATGTGCTCGTCCGCGTCCATAGCGAATGTCTCACCGGCGACGTCTTCGGCTCGCGCCGTTGCGATTGCGGACCGCAACTGCATTCCGCCATGCGCCAGGTGGCCGAGGCCGGCTGCGGCGTGATTCTGTACATGCGGCAGGAAGGCCGCGGCATCGGCCTCGCGCCGAAAATTCAGGCCTACAAATTGCAGGAGCAGGGCTACGACACTGTCGAGGCGAACGAAAAACTCGGCTTCAAAATGGACCTGCGTGAATACGGCCTTGGCGCGCAAATTCTCTGCGACCTCGGCTTGAAGACCATCCGTCTGCTGACGAACAATCCCCGCAAAATCGTCGGTCTGGAAGGCTACGGCCTCAAAATCACCCAGCAGGTTCCGCTCAAGGTGAAAGCCAATCCCCACAACGAGCGGTATTTGAAAACCAAGAAGCAGAAGATGGGGCATTTGCTATGACCCCGCCTTGCAAGCTCGCTGCGCAACGACTTTTCATTTGCCCGACAGCCGATTTAGCCGATAATTAATGGTGATATCATTCCACATTTAATGGCCAGAATCGTCATCCTCAATCCGCCGCTCGCCAACTCCGCCCATGAGTTGGGCGAGAGTTGGACCACCGTTGGCCGTGCGGATGGTAACGCGTTTCAGATCATCGAAGGCTCCGTGTCCGGCCGGCATTGCGAAGTGCGCCAGCGCGGCGAGGAGTTGCAAGTGCGCGATTTGCTTTCCACCAATGGTACCTTCATCGCCGGTCGGAAAGTTTCCGAGGGCGTCGTCAAAGTGGGGCAAATCCTCCGGCTTGGCGATGTGGAATTGCGATTTGAGGTGTCCGCCCCGGCGGCACCCGGAACCGGATTCAATACGAAAATGCTCGCGACCAGCGTTGCCGCCGCCGCGTCCGCGCCGTCGCCCCTGGCGTCCGCCCCGTCGCCCGTCGCCGTGTCGTCCGAAGGGAGCCAGAAATTACATGTGCTGTTTGTGGACGACAGTATGGCGTTTTTGGAATTGTTCGGCGGCCTTTGCACCGAGTTTGCCAAAGGGAGTTGGCTGATTCACACCGCCACGTCCGCCGATCTGGCGCTGGCCATTTTGGCGGAGCGCTCCGTGGATCTCGTGGTGTTGGATATCGGCATGCCGATGCTCGACGGCCTGCAACTGCTCGGCATCATCAACCGCCGTTATCCCGGTATCAAAATCGCTGTGATGACCGGCAATTCCAGCGAAACCCGGCGGGCCGATGCGCTGGCGAACGGCGCGGAATTGTTTTTGGAAAAACCGGTCACGGCGGAAGGCATCCGGGGCGTGTTCAATATGCTGAGCGATTTGATTCAGTGGCATCGTGAAGGTTTCACCGGCGCGCTGCGGCACGTCGGCTTGACGGAAGTCATCCAGATGGAATGCAATGGCCGCCATTCGTCCATTCTTGAAATCCGCAATCCCGAATTGCGCGGCCAAATTTATATTGAGGCCGGCATGATCACTCACGCCGCTGTCGGCACCCTGGCGGGGGAGCAGGCCTTTTACCGGCTATTGTCGCTCAAGGGGGGCGAGTTTCAGGTCAAGCCGTTCAAGTCGCCGCCGCAGCGAACCATCGAGAGCCGCTGGGAATTTCTGCTGATGGATGCCGCCCGCGCCACCGATGAGGAGACCGGCATGATCAGAAAATCACCCCCGCCGGCCGTTGGAACCGAACATGCCGCGCTGGGCGATGACGTTGTCGTGGTGGCCACGTACGACGGGAAATGGCAGCCGGAGAACGGGAATAAGTAATTTTTCATGCTGCAAAAAATCCAGTCCCAAAAAATCTCCACCGCGGGCGGCACCTTCGCCATCGTGGCGTCGAAATACAATCCCCGCTATGTGGACGCCATGCTGCGCGCCGCCAAAGCGGAAATTCTCCGCGCCGGCGGGCGGGTGAAAATCGTCCGCGTGCCGGGCGCCTATGAGATTCCGGTCGTAGCCGCGCGGCTTGCCCGTTCGTCACGCGCTGCGGGGCACGCGCCGCTTGCCGCCATCCTCTGCCTCGGCGTGATTTTGCGCGGTGCCACCACCCACGCGCAGCACATCGGCGAGGCCGTGAGCAATGCGCTGGTGCAGATCCAGATCGAGCACGAGGTGCCGGTCATCCACGAGGTGCTGCTTTTGGAAAATGAGCAGCAGGCCCGGGAGCGGTGCCTCGATAAAACCCACAATCGTGGCACCGAAGCGGCCCAGACCGCGCTGGAAATGGCGCGGGTGATGGCGGCTTTGTGACGCGGGTCAATTGACGGCGGCCGGCCCGGCCTGGGCCACCGGCCGGAAGCTCGCCCAATAATGCTTCACCAGCGCGGAAAGTTCCGCGCGCACGGTGGCGTTTTGGGGATCGTCCGCCACATTCTTCAATTCGCGCGGGTCGTGGTCTTCATCAAAAAGCATGGCGGTGGCGTCCTCAAATTCCGCATAGCGCCAGTGTTCGTTGCGCACGGCCACCCCGCGCAAGGTTTTCCCATTCTCGCTCCAGACGGTGTAGCCCGGATGATTCCACTCGGCCTGGGGATGTTGCAGCAGCGGGGCGAGGCTGCGGCCTTCCAGTCCCTCCGGTTGGGGCAGCCCGCAGAGCTCCACCAGCGTCGGATAGAAATCCAGTGATTCCACAACGCGCGCGCAGACCTGGCCGTTGCCCTGGGCGTCCGGCACATAAATCAAAAACGGCACGCGCGCGCCTTGCTCGAAGAGTGAGCCCGCTTTGGACCATTTGCCGCGTTCGCCGAGCTGGTAGCCGTGGTCGCCCCAGAAAACAATGATGGTATTCGTGCGCAGATGGAGTGTGTCCAGCTCGGCCAATACGCGGCCGACGTTGTCGTCGATATAGGAACAGGAGGCCAGGTAGGCGCGGATCATTTCCTTCGCAGCGTTGGTCGTGGCGTCGCGGCCGATGAACAGGTCGGCGTTTTTCGGGCGGATGGAAAGTTTCGGAAAGCCCGGCGGCACGGTCGGGCGCGGCGCAAAATCCGGCGGCAGCGGGATTTTCGCCAGGTCATACCGGTCATAGCAACCTTGCGGGGCGCTGGGCGGACTGTGCGGCTTCGCAAATCCACATGCGATGAAGAAGGGCTGCTCTTGGTGTTTTTCCAGGAGCGCGATGGTGGCGCTGGCCAGGCGATAGTCGTGGTCCGTCTCGCCGTTGTCCGCCAGCACGATCCAGCTGTCCGAACGCTTCGCGCCCTGCCCGGTGTCCGCGTTGCGCAGCTCGGACTCCGGCACCGGTTCTTCGGAGGTGACCATTCCGTTCGTCAGGCCGATGGCATTTACGCGGGCGGGATGGCGCTCGCGCGTCAGCCGCGCTTTTTTTGCGGCATTGGTTTCGCTGCCGTAACCGGCCAGCCAGCGCGCTTCCCCGCCTTCGTTCCACGCCGTGTCATCGTCAATGCCGTCATGAAAGATTTTCCCCGCGCGGGCGGTGACGTAGCCGTGGTCCTTGAACCAGCGGGGCAGGCTGATGAATTCCGGATGCAGATCGCCGAACCAGGTCCGGTTGCCCAGCACTCCCGTATGGGTGGCCGCCCGGCCGGTGAGCATCGAGGAGCGTGAGGGACAGCAGAGCGGGTACTGTGCATAGGCGCGGTCAAAACGGACGCTGGCGCCGGCCAGCCGGTCGAGGTTGGGCGTCAAAGCCAGCCCGCCGTAACAGCCGGGCTCCGCGCGCATGTCGTCCGCAATGATGAAGAGCACGTTGTACCGCGGCGCCCCCGGGGCGGCGGTGGCCGTAGTCAGGGCAACACTCGCTGTCAGGATGGCCAGCAGGCTTGAATAACGCTTCATCGGTGGCGTCAGCTTAACCGCTGGACGCGGGACCGTCAAAGCGGCTTGTTACCTTGTGAAACTTTTCACAATCGGCTTGCGAGTCGGGTGCGCGGATGCTAGTGTGCCTCCGCCCATTTATAACGTTATGAAAAAATCGCTCCTGCTCCTGTCGCTCGGAATGTTTGCCGCGTGCCGCCTGACCACGGCGGGCGACCTCACCGGTGTCATCAATCTGAAAGGCACGCCGCCGGCCGCCCGGGAACTCACGCCCATCAAGGACGACCCGAATTGCGCCGCGATGTATCCGGGTGACCTGCCCAAGACCACATTTTACGTCGTCGGTGCCGGCGGCGAACTCGCCGATGTCATCGTGACGCTCAAGGGCGTTCCCAGCCAGCCCGCCGCGGCCAGTCTCGCGCCGGTGGTGCTCGATCAGAAAGGCTGTTTGTATTACCCGCAGATTCTCGCCGTCCAGGCCGGCCAGAAGATCATCGTTAAAAATTCCGACTCCTGCGTCCACAACATCCACACCAAGCCCGCGGCCAATCCTGAATCCAATCAGGTCCAGATGCCCGGCGCCGCGGATCTGACCTACACCTTTGACAAGCCCGAGCCCTTCCTGAAATTCCAGTGCGACGTGCATCCCTGGATGTTCGCCTGGGTGACGGTCGTGGATCATCCGTATTTCGCTGTGAGTGGCAAGGACGGCAAGTTCACCATCAAGAATGTTCCCGCCGGCAAATACACGCTCGAAGCCGCGCATCGCAAGCTCGGCGTGCAGTCCGCTGAGGTTGAAGTCAAGGCCGACGGCGCGGCGCAGAACTTCACGTTTGAAGTGAAATAAGTTTTTCGACCCTGAACGGCCGCTGCGCGAAATCTCCGCAGCGGTCGTTCTTTTTTTGAAACATGAATAATAAATATAGTCCCGCGCTGTTCTGGTTCGCCGTGTTGAACGCCGTTGCCACGTTTTTCCTCATCGGCCTGGGCGGCTTGGTGACCAGCCACGAGGCGGGCATGTCCGTGCCCGACTGGCCGACCACGTACGGTTATAATATGTTCCTGTTTCCCGTGGATAAATGGCTGGGTGGCATTTTCTACGAGCATTCACACCGCTTGCTGGCCTCTCTGGTGGGCTTTCTGACCACCGTGCTCGCCCTCTGGCTGTGGCTGAAAGATCCGCGCAAATGGATTCACTGGCTGGGCATCGCCGCGTTCCTGCTCGTCATCATCCAGGGCATTCTCGGCGGCTTGCGCGTCCGCTGGCAGCTCGATTGGCTCGGCGTCCCCCACGGCGCGGTCGCGCAGGCGTTTCTGGTGCTGGCCTCATCGCTGGCCCTCTTCACCAGTCGCTGGTGGCAGACTGCGACTGGGGGAAAACAGCTGGCCGTGCCGCGCGGACTGCGCAGCCATGTTCTCTATGTCACCCTTCTGATTTTCCTTCAGTTGCTTATCGCCGCCACTATGCGGCACCAGCACGCCGGCCTGGCCATCACGGATTTCCCGGCCGCTTACGGCAAAGTCTGGCCGTCCACATCGCCGGACGCCCTCGCGCATTATAATGCCACGCGCCCGGCCGGCACGGTGGGCAATCCCATCACCGCCTTTCAAGTGACTCTGCAAATGATTCACCGCTGCGTCGCCTACGCCATTTTCCTCGGGGTTGCGGCGTCCGCCATGCTCGCGCGGAAAAGGCTCGGCGGTCGCGACGCGCTGACGAAATTCGCCTTTTTCTGGCTGGTGCTGCTGTCGCTGCAGATTGTTTTGGGCGCGGCAACCATCTGGTCCAACAAGGCGGCGGATGTGACCACCCTCCACGTGATGGTCGGTGCGTCGGCCTTGTTGACGGGCGCGCTGTGGTGGCTGGTGGCTGCGCGGCGCACCCGGCTGGCGGCCTAACGGGTTCGCTAATTTGATTTAAGGAATTCCCGGCCTAATTTCGTGGCAAACGGCATTGACATATTTTGTTGTGGCATGACAAAATAGGATGAATTAGGCGAGGTTTTCACCCCGTCATTTTACCAATAGAATGAAATCATCGGCGGAAGCATTGAGCGCATCAGCGGCTTTGGAAAAAAGCTGGGCGGCCGTCTTGGCGGATCTCGTCAAGGCGCGGCTCACCGCGCTCGTGCTGCTGACGACCTTTGTCGGCTTTTATCTCGGCGAGCGCGGCGCGGTGAATTTTCTCCTGATGTTCCACGTGCTCTTCGGCACGGCGCTCGTCGCGGCCGGCGCGGCCGCTCTGAACCAGTGGCTTGAACGCGAACATGACGCCAAAATGCGTCGCACCGCCAGCCGTCCTCTGCCTTCCGGCCGCATGCAGCCGGCCACCGTGGCCATTTTCGGGGGCGCGTGTTCCGTCCTCGGCCTGGTTTATCTGGCGACGTTGGTGAATCCCCTCACGAGTGTCGTCGGGGCGGTGACGTCCGTCAGCTACCTGTTTATCTATACGCCGCTCAAGCGCGTGACGTGGGTCAACACGCTCGTCGGGGCCATCCCCGGCGCCCTGCCGCCGCTGATGGGCTGGACGGCTGCCCGCAATGAGTTGAGCGGCGAAGGCTGGGCCCTGTTCGCCATCCTCGCCTTCTGGCAGATCCCCCATTTCATGGCCATCGCCTGGCTCTACCGCGACGAATATGCCAAGGCGGGCTTTGTGATGCTGCCGAATATTGACGCCACCGGCAGCCGCACGGCGCAGCAATCCGTGAGCAACACGCTGGCGCTCCTGCTCGCCAGCCTGTGCCCCTTTGCCTTCGGCCTGGACGGGAAAATTTATCTCGCGGCCGCCCTGATTCTGGGATTTGGCTATTTCTGGTGCGCGGTCCGCTTCGCGCAGCAGCTCACGGCGCCCCGCGCCAAACAGCTGTTTTTCGCCTCGATCATTTATCTGCCGCTGCTCATTGCGGTGCTGGTGGGTAACAAATTGAAATAATTTTATGCCGTCAAACGTTCAACAATTTCCGCCGTTCCGCCCAGCGGGCGCGTCTCCTGCGCATGATGACCACGCCGGCCACAGCCACGCCGAACATCCCGAGCCGGGCTTCTGGCAGAAGTATATTTTTTCCACCGACCATAAAACCATCGGCATCCAGTACGGCTTCATGTCGCTGTGCTTCATGTTGTTCGGATTCTTTCTGATGCTCCTCATGCGCTGGCAGATTGCGCATCCGGGCGTGCCGGTGCCGGTGTTCGGCCCGCTGCTGGAAAAAATCCTCGGCCAGCCGGCGGCGCATGGCGCCATTTCGCCGGATCTCTACAATTCCTTCGGCGCGATGCACGGCACGATCATGGTGTTCCTCGGCGTCGTGCCGCTGGCGTTCGCCGCCTTCGGCAACTACGTCGTGCCCCTGATGATCGGCGCGCCGGACATGACGTTTCCGCGCATTAACATGGCCAGCTTCCACGCATTTTTCCTCGGTGGCGTGGTGATGCTCGTGAGCTTTTTCATTCCCGGTGGCGCGGCGCAGGCGGGCTGGACGTCCTATTCGCCCCTGGCCACGACAATTCCCACCAATGGCCAGGCGTTCTGGCTCACCGGCATGGTGCTGCTTATCACGTCCTCCCTGCTCGGCGCCGTGAATTTCATTGCCACCATCATTCAGCTGCGCGCCCCCGGGATGACCTGGATGCGCCTGCCGTGGTTCGTCTGGGCGCAATTCGTGACCGCGTTCATCCTGCTGCTCGCGTTCCCCCCGCTCGAAGCCGCCGGCGTTTTGCAATTGATGGATAATGTTGCGCACACCAGCTTCTTCCTGCCGACCGGCCTGGCCGTGGGCGGTCAGCTGGCCGACCGCAGCGGCGGTGGCAGCCCGCTGTTGTGGCAGCATCTGTTCTGGTTCCTCGGCCATCCCGAGGTTTATGTCTTGATTTTGCCGGCGATGGGCATCGTCATTGAGGTCATCGCCAACAACACGCGCAAGCCGATCTGGGGCTACAAATCCCTCGTCTATTCCGTGCTGTTCGTCGGTTTCCTGTCCTTCATCGTCTGGGCGCATCACATGTATCTGACCGGCATGGGCCAGAAAATCGCGACGTTCTTCCAGGCGACGACGATGATGATTTCCGTCCCCTCCGTCATCATTTTGACGTGCATGTTCCTCTCGCTCTGGGGCGGCTCCATCCGCATTAACACGCCCATGCTGTTCGCGCTCGGCTTCCTGCCCATGTTCGGCATCGGCGGCCTCACCGGCTTGCCGCTCGGCCTCGCGGCCGCGGATTTGTATCTGCACGACACCTATTACATCATCGCGCATTTCCACTATGTCGTCGCGCCGGGCACCATTTTCGCGCTCTTCGCCGGCATCTATTTCTGGTTTCCCAAAATGACCGGGCGCAAAATGAATGAGTTCTGGGGGCGCGTGCATTTCTGGTGTTCGCTCGCGTTCATGAACATCGTGTTCATGCCCATGTTTGCCCAGGGCATCAAGGGCATGCTGCGCCGCATGAGCGACGGCGGGGTGAACTATTCCGCCGCCCGCGTGCCCGGAGCCATCGACGCCCTGCCGGGTACGGTGATGCAGTTGAACGGGGTCATCCTGTGGGCCGCCATCTGTTTGGGCATCGCCCAGATTCCGTTCATCATCAATTTGTTCTGGAGCATCAATCATGGCGAGAAAGTCGGCACCAATCCCTGGCGCGCGACCACGCTCGACTGGCAGACGCCCACGCCGCCGCCGCACGGCAATTTCGCCCACGAACCCCACGTCGTGCGCGGGCCCTACGAATATAGCGCCCCCGGCCACGCGGAGGATTTCACGCCGCAGGACGAACCTGAAAGCGCCTCTGCGCCCATCACCCCCAACGCGCACCACTGATTTTCCATGGAAATTCCCTACACCGTTAAGTCCCGGCCGGACACCGGCCTTTACAACGCCAAGCTCGGCATCTGGCTGTTCCTCGCCTCCGAAGTGATGCTCTTCGGCGGGCTGTTTTCCGCCTACGTCCTGCTCCGCGTCGGCGCGGAGCCCGGCATGTGGCCGCACGGCTGGCTCAACGTCACGCTCGGCACCGTTAACACGCTGCTGCTCGCCCTCTCCGCCATCACCACGCTCCTGGCCTGGGCCGCGTGCAAGGTGCGCGATTTCACCAAGTTCAAAATTTTCCACGCCTGCACCATCCTGCTCGCCCTGACCTTTTTGGGCATCAAATCCTACGAATACCATGACAAGCTGATTCATTACGAACTCAAGCTGAACAACGGCACCTTCGCCGACGGTCATCTCGTGGAGAAATCCGCCGACTTCGACCTCGTTAAGAAAACCGGCTCCGTCACCCTGCATGGTCGCATCGTCACCGACGAAAAAGACCTGATGGATTTGCGCGCGCCGGCGGCGCAGGCGGCCAAGCTGGATGAGGTCACCGTCCCGGCGACCGATATCAAAAGCATGGGCAACTACGGCCCGCGCCACAACACGTTCACCGCCATTTATTTCACGCTCACCGGCTTGCACGCGCTGCACATCTTCGGCGGCACCTTGGTCATTTTTTACTTCTGGGCCTTCGGCGGCGCCATGTGGAAGACCGATCCCGAACGCTTTACCAACCGCATCGAGGTGTCCGGCCTGTTCTGGCATTTCGTGGACTTGGTCTGGATTTTTCTGTTCCCTGTGCTTTATTTAACTTGAGATACCTATGAGCGAATCCGAAAAACCTGTTTCGTTGTCCGGCTATGTCCGCCTGTGCGCCGTGGTGTTCCTGGTGGTGCTGTGCACCACGTCGGCCATGATCGCCACGTCCTTCTCGCATGTCGGTGACGGCTGGACCCTGAAAGTCGCGCTCATCCTCGCCATCGCGGTGGTGAACGCCTTTCTCGTCGCCGGCTACCTGATGCACTTGTTGTCCGAGAAGAAACTCATCTACATCGTGCTCGCGTTCACCGTGTTCTTTTTCATCGGCCTGATGGGCCTGACCGTCTGGGCCACCAACGGGTTTCCGACCGGCACGATTTCCCACTGATTGATTATGTCACTCAAAGCCTTCCATCTGATTTTTGTGACGCTGCTGACCGCGCTCTCCTTCGGCTGCGCAGCGTGGGCGTTTCAATCGGGGAGCGTGCTGTGGGGTCTGGCGGCCATCGCCGCCGGCATTCTGGTCATCGTTTACGGCGTTTATTTTTTGAAGAAACTGAAAAACGTCAGCTACCTGTGAAATTGTTCCGCGCCATTGTCTTGCTCGCCCTCGCCGTCTTGCTGCCGGCGAAAGGGTTTGCTTGTGCTGCCTGCTATGGCGGCACCATTGACGCGCCGATGACCGACGGCATGAACTGGGCCATTCTCACGCTCGGCGCCGTTCTCGCCACCGTGCTGGGCGCGGCCCTCACCTTTTTGATCTACGCCATCCGCAAAAGCGAGGCGCTCGAAGCCGCCGCGCACAAAAACTCTCCCTTAGTTACTAAAGTATGAAAGACTGGTTTGCCCATAACGTCCTTGGTCTGCCCGAACTCGCCTCCTCCACCGGCCAGGCCGTGGATGACCTCATGGTGTATGTCCACTGGCTGATGCTCGTGCTGTTCGTCGGCTGGATCATTTATTTCGCCTACGTGCTGTTCCGCTTCAGCGACGCGCGCAGCCGGAAAGCCGATTATCACGGTTCCAAGAGCAAGGTGCCCAGCTATGTCGAACTCGCCATCGTAGCCGTTGAGGCCGTCCTTCTGCTCGGCATCGCCGTGCCGCTGTGGGCGAAAAACGTGAGCCATTTCCCGACGCCCGATGAAGCCACCGTGGTCCAAATCGTCGCCCAGCAGTTCGCCTGGAACGCGCGCTATCCGGGCCCGGACGGAAAATTCGGCCGGCAGGACATGAAGCTTGTCGCCGACAACAATGTGTTCGGCATTGATCCCGCGGACCCCGCCGGCAAGGATGACGTCCAGGTGCTGAATGAAATCCACGTTCCCGTCAACCGGCCGGTGTTGATTTATTTGAGTTCCAAGGATGTCATTCATTCGCTGAAGCTCGTGGCCATGCGCCTGACGCAGGATGCCATCCCCGGCTTGCGGATTCCCTGCACCTTCACGCCCAGCAAGATCGGCCGCTACCAGATTGAATGCGCGCAGCTCTGCGGCAACGGCCACGCCGCGATGGCCGGCGGCTTTGTGGTCGTGCAAAGCCAGGCCGACTACGCGGCCTGGTTGGCCTCCAAGTCCGGCACCTCCGCCCCGCAAAGTTTCGAATAGCCCGCGTCTTAGGAGCATGCCCGTCCCCGCACCCCCGCCTACTCACTTAGCCGGGTTTTCAATGACCAGCGATAAAGGGTAGGGCGCATCACTCCGGGCGCTCTGTCTGGCATCCGGAGCGCGAGTGGTCCCCACTCGCAGCGCCTCGCCAGCCCAGGAGACACGCGATAACTCGAGGACCCTGTTCACGCTGGTAACCTTGCCTCCGCGTCTCCGTACTAAATCATTCGTGTGTTTCGTGTCATTTCGTGGTTGAAAATTCAGGTCCCGATTTGTGCCTTCTGGCGTTCTTGGCGTCTTGGCGGTTTAATATTTGGTTTCCGCTTTCCGGTTTCCGTTTTACCCCTTTGCCCCTTTGCACCCGGTTCAATTTGGCGCATAATCACCGGACGATATGACGGACAATTCTTCACGCGTCCCCCGGACGGCCTGGCTCGGCTTTAGCTTTGTCTCCGGCCTGCTGGGGCTCGCCGTGCTCATTTCCTTTCTTCAGATCAATCGGAGCCGGCACCTGCAACTGTTGCCCGTCATCGGCCCCGTGGCGGATTTTACCCTGACCAATCAGGATGGCCTGGTGACCACGCTCGCCGCGTTCACCAACCACGTCTGGGTGGCCGACATCATCTTCACCCGCTGCGCCGGCCCGTGCCCGCGCCTGACCGGCCAGATGGGGGCGCTGCAGGGCCTCCTGCCGGCTGAGAGCACCGCCAAACTCGTCACCCTCACCACCGACCCGGAATTTGATTCGCCCGCCGTCCTGAAAAAATACGGCCAGCGTTTCAACGCGGATGCCGGCCGCTGGACCTTTCTCACCGGCACCAAGGGCGAAATCGCCGCGCTCGCCAGCGGCAGCTTGAAATTGAGCGCCGTGCCCGTGCCCCTCGCCGACCAGAAGGGCGTCGCCGATTTGTTTATCCACACCACGATCTTTGTCGTCGTGGATAAGCACGCGCGCCTGCGCGGATTTTTTGAGACCGGCGGTGATGGCGTGGACTGGACGAATTCCGTCCAGCCGAAATTGCTTCAAGCCGTCCGCCATCTGGAGAACGAACCATGACCGTCCACGACCTGCCCGCTGTCAACGCGACCCTGAACGGCCTGAGCGCCATTTTCCTCGCCTCCGGATTTTTCTTTATCCGGCGCGGGAATAAAATCGCCCACCGCAATTGCATGATCACGGCGTTCTGCACGTCCGTGGTGTTCCTCGTCTGCTATCTGACCTATCACGCCACGGTGAAAACCATCACCCACTTCGTGGATCCCGCCTGGTTCCGCCCGGTGTACCTAACGATTTTGCTGACCCATACCGTTCTCGCCGTCACCATCGTGCCCCTGATTTTAATGACCCTCTACCGCGCCCGCAAACAGCAGTTCGCGGCCCATAAAAAAATCGCGCGCTGGACATGGCCGCTGTGGATGTATGTCTCCGTCACCGGCGTGGTGATTTACCTGCTGCTCTATCAGGTTTTCCCTCAAAAATAGTTTTGCCGGATGACTGCGACGTAATAGAAACATGAAAGCGCCATCCCCTTCAGCCCACATTCTGATTCATCCCAGTCAGTTCCCCGAAAACATCCGGCGCGATCTGCTGGCCTCCCTGCGCACGCGGCGCGTCAACCACAAGTTTCATTACGATAGCGTCCAGCAGACCCGGAAATGGCTCGCCCTGCACGAGGCGC
>Ga0214172_1000398_pt1 | contig 19439 bp, 17 predicted proteins | sample TroBogEpilimnion_29_FD_153010 | JGI IMG/M metagenome (GOLD analysis project Ga0214172, IMG submission 153010) | Freshwater microbial communities from Trout Bog Lake, WI - 12JUL2007 epilimnion | ecosystem: Environmental > Aquatic > Freshwater > Lake > Epilimnion/Euphotic zone | place: Trout Bog...
CAGGTCAATTCCTGACCTTTTTTAATATCTTTTATTGCAATACAAACATTTTCTGTGTCAAAACAATTTGGGTCTTCAGAATGATTCATAAACCTCATATTGTCCATATATGTTTGTATATATTCTCCTTTATCAACATATGTATCTATCATCCAATCCATATATCTATTCGCAATGCTTATCTTGTTTACCTTAAAATCCAAGTTGGTTATTTTTCCTACAACTTTTCCTTTTTCAATATCTTCATCTGCAAATAAACCAATTCCGTGTATTTCAGATTTATCAAGATATGTTTTAACAATTAGCATTTTTCCAATTTTCAGGTATTTTTATTTTTTCACCGTTCATATAATTGGGAATGACTCTAATATCAACATCATCAAAATTCCTAACGCTTCCATCCTCAATAAACACAATTTTCCAGATAGTGTTTGTATCAATATTATAATCAATCCAACAAATACATTTCCCTTTTCCAAGGGGAGTTTCAACCCAAATGGGTGTTTTCAACTCGTGTATTATCATACCATTTTTTTAAGTCGTTTATTTTCAGTCAATAAATCGTGGATTTGTATTTCCAATCTTGAAACTTCTTTTGATAATGAATCAATCTTTTTTGTCATATCCTCAATTATCTTGTGATAAATTCCAATAGATTTTTCAAGGTTGGTCAGTCTATCCTTTTCCAATTTAACTTGAGTCTTCTTATATCCAATAAAATATGCTATGATAGAAGGTACTATCATCATTAATAGTTCCTTCATTATTTATCTAATCTTTTATCAACCCACCAAACGCAAGCGAACTGGTTGGGATTATTATCGGGTATTTTGCCGTTTCCGTTCCATTTGATATAATATTTCCCTTGACATAATTGAGTGTCAGGATTCCACTTAGAACACGTATGACACATCATTCCTGCATCACCTTCTGGAACAGATTTGGCCGGTTTAAAACCAGCAGGAAATTTGAAGGTTTCCTCATCTTGTTCAAATCTTATTTTTCTAATATTATTAATGTCCATAAATTATATACAATCCATTCCTGGAGGGTTTTGTTGTTGTAAATCAGAATATCCTTGAATACCACTATTCATCATATTGGCTTCATTGTAACCTTTTCTTGTTACATAAGCAAGATAGATTCCATTATTATAACCTTGTTTACGATCCGGAAGCATACCATCCAATGTGGTTTGTGTCATATAAGTTTGGAACTTACCAATACCATAACCAAGAATTAGATAATCCTGCAAACGCATAATATAAAAGTCAGCTCTTTCTTTTTGAATATTACGAAGATATTTCATCGTTTCAAAATCCACCGCTTTTGCTGATTCCATATCACCTACTACAATACCTCTATTCATTGTTCTATAATGGATATGTGGGATTGCTGTATAATATGCTGCGTGAATTAAAGCGGGTTGAATATATTCATTTAATAATTCTGTTTCATCCGAATTTAATGTATTTGTTGTAGCACCTGATAACATATGACGGTAAAATAAACCACCCAATATGTTTTGTAGAATTGTATCTTGAGCTACCAATATTTCAGAACGTAATAAATCTATATCAACATTTTTATTGATATTTGTGAAAGACTTTAATTTTATTTCTGATACGAGTAATGTTGTTGCCATAATTATTTAACTTTTGGTTCTTCTGTGATGTTACCAATTTCATATATTGATAATGGTTTAACTTCAAAGGTTGTTTGTTTACCCGAATATAAACTCATAATTTTATTGAAAACAGGAATCATTTTATTTTGATAAGGCATAATAACCATTTTACGGAAATATTCTGTATGATTAATAACCTCATCTTTGCTACCCAATTTACCAGCTGTTGTAATACCGAATAATTCACCAGAACTTACACGATGACCTGATAAGATTGAACGAATAATATCATCATATACAACTGAATAATAATTGTCATTTTCATTTCTTTGAATTTGAGTTATCTCAGGAGCAAGTTCTTTGCTTTCATTAAATGATACGATGGCTTGACCAGCTCCATCGGTACCACCATATTGTTCTTCCAAACCTCTAACAATGATTCTTTGTTCTTCAGGACCTGGTATACCATTATTCATTGAAATAAACAATGATGGACTCATTCCCTTACGTAAATTATTTTTATGGAAATTTTGAATCTCAACAAATATTTCTGTTGCTGGTAATCCTCCCGAATAATCAGGTACGGGATAATAGGTCATATTTGGTTGATAATCTTTATGGTAAAATATTTGAATTGGGTCCTTAACATCTTTACCAAAAGCAGCAATTTCTTGAGGTGGGAATTTTTTAGCTGCTGACCATTGAGGTGAATAATAATAACATTCTACCTTATCTGTTTCAGGATTTAATTTACCTGAACGTAGTCTACTAAAATCTACGTGATAAATTTCTGCTATTTGTGTTCTATCATTGCTCCAAACACAGTTTAAAGCAAATCCTCCGAATAACATATAATCCAAAGCACATTTTCTCATTATCTCACCAATTGTTTCATTTCCATTCACAGGAAATATTGTGGACATTGGATTATCCAAAGAAACAATTCCATCACCCATAATTTGGTTAACTTTTGTATCAATAATTGCTTTATGAATTGCACAAGCATTATATTGGCCAATTAAATAATCTGGCATTAAATTGTCATTACCGTAGAATACCCAAGGATAACGAGCAAAAACTTCCGCATAAACAGGAAGTGTAGCAGTTTTAAAATTCAGTTTTCTAAACTGATTTAATTTGGGATTTGAATTTATATCTAAATTTTCTTGCATAAAATTATTTTTCATTAACTTGGTTAAATCCTTCATCGTTTATATATACATAACTTTCCATTGTTTCATTTGGAGAAATGTATTCATAGAATGGATTTGATTCTTCTGTACCTTCAACCATAGCAAAATTTGTATAAATCATATCAGTACCATTACCATAAATTTGTAGAAGATATTGTCCTTCATAAACCAGATCATCTGAAGTTAAATTTAAATCAAACGTTGAGTATCTGTTGTTTTCATAAGTTGGAGATAAGATATAATTCTGTATTTCTGCAGACATAACGTGGGTAAAGGTAAAAGTATAACTCGTATAAGAAACACTTATATTGTTGTTAATATTCAATACTAATGTATTATCTTGAGTTTTATTGATGTATATCATAATAATAAATATAAAAAATTGAAAATTGAATAGAAATAAAAAAAGGGGACGAGCAATCATCCCCCAATTTATATGAGTATAAAAAAGAACGCTATTAAGCGAACGTGAAACCGCTGAATACAGAAGATAAACTACCGCTGATGATTGGAGCCAATAAAGGTTCTTCACCAGTAAATGTAATTTCCCAACCGTTTCTATCAGCAAACTGAGTACCAGAAGATGCTGTTCCAGCTGAAATATACAAACCGTTAGTTAAACCTAACATATATTGTGTACCATTTCTATCCACCGCGATTACTTGTAAGTTATCATTTTTAGCCAATAGTAACACTTGGTCACGTAATGAAGCTTGGTAATAATAAAATACAACTTTCAATGTTGGAGTATAGTAAATTGTTCCGTTAGCAAAGTTCTTATTTACAGCTTGATCCAATACTGATGTATTTCTTTTTAAAGCAAATTTATAGAAGGTACCATTACCAGTTGCACCAGTAATTTCATCATTTGCATCATAAGTAACGCCAGATACAGTTGCACCTGAAGCACCACCTAAGATGTAGATATAATTAATACCACCTATTCCATCTGAACATCCTAATTGGACACCTGAAGATATATAACAAGAAGACATAATGTTTATAGTTTTATTTAAAGGGGGATTTTCATCCCCCATAATTTATTTTGTTTACGCTAAGTTGTTTGTAGCGAAATATGCTGTAGAACCGAATGAAGCGATTGTTACACCATAGTTGTAGTTAGCTCTGAATCTTAATTCATCAAAGTCAACTGAATACCAAGCGTTGAGTTTTTCATGATCATCCAAAAGGTCAAATCCCACGACGGTGTATTCCTTAGGTCCGATTGTGATTTGGTTAGAACCATTCAATCCGATTGTTGGAACAACTTTGATGTTTGTGTTTGGATGAGTAGCTTCCATCTGACTAGTTACATCAGTATTACCGATATAATTTTGGAAGAAGTTAGCTCTTGTTAATGTTTGTAAGTAGATTCTGAAGTTAGCATAACTCATAAACACTACTAAGTCTTCTCTTGATAATGCGTTATCATCTAAAGCATTAATCAATTTATCAACTTCAGTAATAGCGTTACCATCAGTACCGTAAGAAGCAGTTGTTGAGAAAGCTGTTGGGTTATGAGATAAACCGATACCTGCAGAATAAGTTGAACCAGTTGAAATTAATGTTTTCAAACCGTCAAAACAACTACCGCCATTTTTTGTAGCTTGCCATAATTGTTGTTCAATTCTTTGTTGAATTTGTTTAACTTTCAATTCCATAATTGCTTGTTCAAATGGAACTGTTTCACTTACTTCACCTGGATTCATTAACATAGATTGGTAAGTTGTGTAAAGGTCTTTGTAGCAAAGAGCTTCGTTTAATTTCTCAGGACATACAGTGATGTAATGTTGAGAGAAAGTTGTTGTACCTGATGGGTTCCATCCGCACACTCCTGATTGGAACGCTGGAGAAGAATCAAGTAAATTTAATGCTTGTGTACCTTTGATACCAAGACGAACGTTTGAATATTTAGCTGTAGTAGCACCGATTAATGCACGTGATAACAATTCACCACCTACTTGGTCTGTGTAACCAGAAATACTGGAAACTACATAACTAAATTCTTTTTGACTGTAAACTTTCATTTTAAATAAGTTTTTTTTAATTAGTTTTATTAATATTTTTGATTAGCTCTCATTGCCATGATATTAGCAATTTGAGAATCTTTTGAAGTAGCACTGAAATTTTCAGTTTTACCATCTTTTATTTTAGATCCGGCAGGAGCCAATTTGAATGAATCCAATTCTTTTTGCATTTTCTTCATTTTGTGTTCCATTTTACCGTATTTTTCTTTCATATCATCAAGAAAATCTTCCATCGCTTCCATCATTTTTTTAACATCAGGATGAACATCTTCTTCTTCACCTTTTTCTTGGTCTTCATCGGCTTTCTTTTCATCATCATCATCATCTTCTGATTTTGAAGTATCACCTTTTTCTTTACCTTCTACATCATCTTCTTTAGCCATAACTTCGGTGTCTTTGTTTTCATCTTCCATATCTTCATCTTCTTCTGGCTCACCTTCACCTGGTTTTTCACCAGTAATTTCAGCGATAACACCATCTTTAACTGTTAATACGGTACCATCTTCCAAAGTATGATCACCATCTGGAGCTGGTATATCACCATCTTCAGTAACAACATAAACCTTAGCACCTTCTTCCAAAGCATTTCCTTCAACAGTAATTTCAGTACCATCTTCTAATGTTTCATCTACGAACATTTCTTTGATAACACCATCTCTTACTTTAATTTTGAAACCTTGTTTAGCAATGAATGTACCATTACCTAAAGTGACTTTTTCAAATTTTTCGTTTATTTTTGAGATTTTTTCTCCAACTTTCAATTTTGAAACAGATACAATTGTATTATCCTTTAATTTGAAAGATTTTTCTTTATCAGCCAAGAAACCAAAACTTTTCATTAAGTTTGTAATCTCTTTTACTGCTTTTTCTGACTTTGTCATAGTTTATTAAAATTTAATTGTCTTATATATAGAAATATAAGTTTGTTTATTTTTTCTGATTATTTATATTTGTTTAGAATTTCTCCTAATTGTTTTAAGAATATATCATTTTTAAATGATGCTGGTACTTCTTCAAAGAAACCTGATACACTAAATCCTTTTAATTCACCAGATTTTACTTTTTTCCATACTTCAGGATTATTAACTTTCATTGATACAAACCAAGAACCTACTGGTACATCTTTATAACCATAATTGGTAGATTTGTCAAATTGAGATTCTTTAATCCAACTTTCAAATACAAATACATCTGGTAAAACATCACCATCGTGGTTTTCATCATTATTATCAATATATTTGTTCTTGAAGTACTTTTCAGCAATCATTTTGATTGTTTCAGCACTAAAAAATACATAATATGGTTCACTGGTAATTTCATCTTTTCTGAATATCTTCATATCAGGAATCATTGCTGGTCCCAATACAATTTGTTGTTCATCATCAGTAGCGAAATACTGTTTTGTATAGTTGGAAGCTGATTGTATTTTTCTTCCTGCCCACATTAATCCTTCGTGACCACCATAAGCCATATAATTTGCATAAACGGTACCACCATTGCTAAAATCTTTTCCTTTTATCTCATCTTTATGTGATGATAACCAACTATGCATTCTATGAATTGAATCGTGAGTTAATGGATGACCTTCAGATAACTTGCTAGCGTGTTTTTTTGCTGTTATTCCAAGAGTACCAGGGTTTTCTTCTTCCCATTTAAGTGCAGCCAAAGCATTTTTCTTACATCCATTTGGATAATCAGCATTTGCTTTAATCTTTTTTCTTTTCTTTCTTGGAACTTGGTCAACATAACTTGGTAATGCACTTACATCATAATCCAGATCTTCTTTGTTCTTCTTTTGTTTAGCAAAACTTGGATGTTTTGTTCTTGTATCAGGTTGAGGATAACCAATTACATTCAAATCAGGATTTAAATCACTTGGGAAAGCGCCAGAAGTTTCTTTATTGATGTTTACAGATGCTTTATTTACGATATTACCATCTTTTTTATAAACAATCTTGGACCACACGTGACGACAATTATAACCACCTCTCCAAACGATTGCTGGTTGACCTTGTTCATTAATTGTTGCATCCATATCCTCTGCTCTCCATACATAATTCTTATTAATCAATTCCTTGCAAAAATCTCTTGTTGTTTTAATAATTGGAGAACCATTTGCTTGAGGATTTAACATATATTTGTATCTGATTCTTTCAGTTGGAGTATCAAAAGCTGAAGGGTCATTTGGATTTGTTGCAGCAAACTTTTGTTTGTTCATTACTTCAATTGAATCTATTCTCCAACCATCTTTTAACATTTCTTCCTCAGATATTCCTTTGGTTATTAATGCTTTAACAAATAAATCATCTTCTCCATCGGGAATATGAAACTCATCGTGAACAGGTTTTTGCTTATTAAAGGCCACCCAATTTATTTCAATTGCTGGGTCGTCAACAAGAGAAATAGACTGGATACCAGAAATTGAGTCGTCCTCTTCTATTTTTAATTCATAAATTTTTTCTTGATTGTCCATATATGTAAATATAAAATTTTGTTTTTTTATTATAAAGTACTTAAATCCTTTAATCTTGCTTGTTTATGTTGAGCTGAAGTTAATTCAGATTCAACAACATATGTTTTAATTACAGGATTTGTCATACTATTTTGTGTTGATTGAACTGCTGCCATTGGAGATATTCCACCCATTTCCATAAATGGTGTTCCACCTCCAGCTACATTCATTTTTGATAATAATGGACCAAATTGGGTTACAGCACCTCTTGTCATAATTGCTTCGCCACCTTCCGCATTGATTAGTGTTCCACCTTCTGCGTGTCTTGGACCTTCAATCATTCCACCTGAACCATAATTTTTTCCCAAAGATTTTGCTGAACCTGATGAAGCACCTCCGCCACCACCTGCGCCAGGTACATTAACTGACATAATTGATTGAACAGATTTTAAACCTGTTGCAATAACTGTAGCCACGTTAATAACTTTTGCTGCAACGTCAAATGGTGATGGTAAAGTTGACTTCTGTTTCAAAGCTTCGGTAGCACCTTGATAAGTGTTAATGGTTGCTTGTGCAATTGCTAATCCTTTACCAGCAGCTGTGTTTTTTCCAACCAAATTTGATAATTCACCCAAAGCATTACCAACTTCATTTAATTGAGTTTTATGGAAATTTGTTTCGTCTTTATCAATTGTTTGTGATGCTTTTGATAATGCCCCTTTTTGTTTATTATAATCAGCTTGTGTAATTGTCCCTGCTTTATATGCAGCATCCAAATCGTCTTGTTGTTTCTTTAATCTTGCTTTCTCATCATCATAATATTCCTGACTATATTTGGCCATTTCGCCATATTTGTCTTGGATTCTTTGTTCTTCAGCATTTGATGTCTCATTTATTGTATCAATAATTGTTTTTTGACTGGCTTTTGTATTTGCAACTTGCGCTTTTTGATTTGCAACAATTGCAGCATTATATTCATCTTGACTTATCTTACCTGCTTTCAAAGCTGCATCCAATGATGTTTTTTGTTCAGTTAATAATTTCTTTTCATCAGCATAATATTGAACTGACTTTTGATAATCTTCACCATATTTTTCTTGTAATGCAACTTCCTCTTTTTTATATCCTTCCTGTAACGTTTTTAAATTATCAGATTGGAATTTTTTTATAGCATCATTATATTCTTTGGCATATTTTTCCCTTATAACTTTTTTCTCTTCCTCACTTAAACCTTCTTGGTCTAATTCATATTTCATTCTTGCATCCAAATCAGATTTCAATTTATCTTGATTTGCTTTTTGAGATAAATCTAATTCAGTATCTAATTTGATGGCAGCTTCCAATCTTTTCTTTGCTTTATCATCCAAAGCTTTTTGGTCAGCTTTTAATGCATCATCAATTTCCTTTTTTTGTTTTTCTGTTCTTGCTTCTTTTTCTGCAGCTGTTAATTTTTTATCTTTATCTTCAATTGCATTTTTCTTCTTATAGAAATCCTCCAATATTGTTCTTGATGTATTTGCTTTATTTTTTTCTAATTCAATTGCTGCATCAATATCTTTGATTTGAGCTTCTCTATTTTTCTTAGCATTTTCCTCCGCGGTTTTTGCTGCTTCTTTACTTTTTGATTCTTGTTCTTTTTCCTTTGCTCTAATTTGAGATTCAGTTCTTCTTTCAAGTGTTGCTAAACTTCTATCTGCTTCACTAACGGCAGCAACTGATCCAGCAATACCATTTATAATTTCTGCATTTAATTGTTTTGCGTGTGAATTTGCTTGTATAAAAGATTCCAATTCTTTTGCATCTGCTTTTTTCAAAGCTTCAATTTGGTCATCAGTTAATTTTAATTTTATGGCTGCTTGAATTGCCGCATCTCTTGCTGCTTGTAAATCTCTTGCTTTTTTGTCTTCTGTAACTTTCTTTTCAATTTCTTCTGCTTCTTTTAGAGCTTTAATTCTTTCACCAATTGGTAAATTGGCATCATTAGCTCTTTCTCTTGCTTGAGCTAATTCTGCATTTGCTTTTGCTTGTTCAATAGCAAATAATCCTGTTGTACGAGTTAATTCTTCTTGACTTTCTTTTGTTTCTTTTAATGCATCACCAGCTTTTGAAGCACCATTAGTTAATGAACTAAAAAAGTTACCAACTTTTGCTGCTGCTTCGGCTAAAACTTCTAAACCTTCAGCTAATGGTTTTACTACTAATGTTGCAATGTCACCAAATATTTGACTAAACTGTGCACCAATTTCTTCAAGTGGTTCCATAACCCCTTGCATTTCCTTAAACTTCTCAATAATTGGAGCAATAACTGCTGCAAGTAACGTAAATGTCGCTATCAAAGGATTTGAAGCTAATAAATCAAAAGCTCCTTTTGCTCCTTTAACAGATTCACCTACTAAACCAAATACACCAGGTAATTCTGCAAATTTATCACCGAAGGATTTAGTTGAATCTTGTGCTTTCTTAAATCCTTTTTCTAATTGTTCTATATCACCAGATATATTTTTAAATTCTTTTGAACCCAAAGGAACTTCTGATAACTTCGTTTTTAGTCCTTCAATTTGTTCAGTTAATTCTTTTGTAGACATTTTTGCTACATCTAACTGTTCATTATTGACTTTAACTACTATTGCAATTTCTTTTGCCATTTTTTAATATTTTTTAACATTGAACTGGGTTTCCCGAAAGAATAACACCAGTAGTTGTGCTTAGATTGAATGTGTGACCTTGACTTGGAGCATTATCATCGTGAACATAAAAATATGATGTTACCGGTGTTTGGAAATATGGATCCAAATACAAAGTCATTCCTACTGAAATATAATATCCATTATTTACATAAGTGATAAAATCCGATGGTGTCAGATATGGATATAGATAACTTTCACTACAAATATGTGATGGGTCATTTCCAACTCTTACTTTAATTTCGTGACAAGCTCCATTTGTATTGGTAAAAGAACCGTCACCAGTTATAATTGTAACTTCAAATGAACTATCTGTACATCCTGTTGTAGTTACTCCTGCAGGAACATATATTGTTCCAACAGTACCAAAACAATCTCTATATAAAAATTCAGTATTAGTTGTTCCACCATAATATAGATAAATTAAACATCCTGATGCTGGAGCTTGACTTGAAGTTGGGGTTAAAGTCGGAGTTGGGGTTGGAGTTGGTTCAACAAATCCTTTAGTTGGTGTTGGTGTTGGAGTTGCAGTTGGAGTAACAGTATGTGTCGGTGTTGGAGTTGGTGTATTTACATTAAATGTACTTGATATACATAAAGGTACGATAGATCTTTTACCAATGAATCTAATTTCAAAATAATATATACCATTTGTAAAAGCTCCCACTTCCATTTCTGATGGAGATACAACTGCTGAAAAACTACCAGATAAACTTGTTGCATTAATATTTGAACTTTGAACAAATCCAATTAATCTCCAAGGTTTGTAATAACTTTTGCTTGGTTCCATCATATGAACTGAAATTGCATCCAATTGGCCCAAATTATTAATAAATGGTTCAGCTCCATTTAAATTCCAATCGTAATTGAAAGTAACTAAAATAGATGATCCAGTCAATGTCATTGTAAAACCCGAAATATCTCCCGATACTTCTGTTTCTTGTAATTTATGTATAATTTCAATATCATATTCGTTCAAAATCTTATTTGGATATACAAAATTCTGACTTGTGATTTGACTTATGTATTGTTTGCTCATATTATTAAATATAATTTTTTATTAACAACTAATTCCGGTTGCGGAACCAATTAATCCTGTTGATGAGTTTATGTGATATACTGTTGTAACAAAATTATCTGAGATATAAGAATATCCTGTTACTGGTGTGGTTAAACTTGAATTTGTATATATAACTTCTCCATTCACTATCTGACCAGTACTTGTATATCCTCTTAATGCTATAGATGATGAACATACTGCAGCTTGGGTTGATCCAGCATAATAAAATGTCAATGTTCCACTAGTTCCTGTAGGAGTTGGAGTAGGAGTCGGTGTTGAAGTAGGTGATGGTAATCCTGAGATTGGTAAATCCACAGAATTTGTACACAAACCATTATTTGACTTACATCTAATTGTAGTAGCATTATTTGGTACCACGTTTGATGTATATCCTGTTGTTATATTTGATTTTATTACTCCTGTAACAAATGGAGTAGTATAATTATCGGAATCTGAATAAAGGTCAAAAGGACCTGTATTTCCACCCGCTGTTGTTAAAGTTATTGTTACTATCATTTTATTTTATTATTATGCTGTTCTGTTTATTTTATCTATCCAACTGAAATTTAATGTATCACCTGGATTTATGGTTCCTGAAAATACATTTGAACTATCTGTTCTTGTATTAAAAGATGCATCAGGACTTACAGTATTATAACCAAATGGTGTTGTGGCTGTATAAGAACTTAAATAAGAGACTGTACCATTATTAGTAATAGTTCTTGACACTTTTAAAGTATTAGCTCCTAATTCGCTTACTGGTAAGTAAATTACTGATGATGTTCCACAAGTTGTAGTTCCGTGAACACCCGTTACATTGAATTGTGATATATTCCAAGAATAAGTTGCTTTACTTGTAGTAATTGTAAAATTATAAGCTTCTAATGTACCACTTGGTTCACCTGTCAAATTCATACAATATTGATTGATAACAATCTTAGCCAAAGCAACTGATGAAGTTGGAGTTGGAGTTATTGTATTTGTAGGTGTATTTGTTGGAGTTGGAGTCGGAGTTACCGGAACGGTTGAACAACTTCCCCAGAAGTTAGCATTACTATTCCAATTTTCATTATTTGTGTCCCAAGTACATTCATTAACCGGTGTAACCGTAGGTGTAACTGTCGGAGTATTTGTAATCGTTGGAGTTACAGTACTCGTAGGAGTTACAGTAGGTGTAGTTGTCAAAGTAATTGTTGGCGTTGGTGTAGGAGTTGCAGCTGCGCAATTCGGATAAATAATTGTAAAAGTTCCATAATTTCCAGGATATATAAATCCATTATAAGTGAAACCTGAATTTAAAACAAATCCGCCACCTCCATTAACAGAATTACCACAACCATTAAATATGCCACCTGATATTATACCCATTCTATAACCTTCACTACCGTTTTGAAGACTAATAATTAAACCTTGATTGCTAGTACCTGACCAAGCTGTATAATAATTTCCATCAGGGGATCCACAATTTGCAATTTTACTAGAATTATTAATATATAATGGTATTGGATTTGTTGCTCCTGACATTAGTAAATTATAAGTTCCTGATAAATTAGGAATAGCAGTAGTTAATTGCAATGATGTACAAATATTACTCCAAGGAGTTGGAGTTATTGTTGGAGTTACTGTACTTGTAGCAGTTATGCTTGGTGTAACAGTAGCAGTATTTGTTGGTGTAATAGTTGGAGTAACTGTAGGGGTACTTGTTAAAGTAATCGTTGGAGTTACTGTCGGAGTACTTGTAGAAGTAACACTTGGAGTAACCGTTGGAGTAACTGTTTTAGTAGGCGTTACAGTTGGCGTACTTGTAGAAGTAGTCGTTGGAGTTACAGTTGGTGTATTTGTAGGTGTTGGCGTTGGTAAAGGTAATTGAAAATAATCTTCCCATACAATAGAAATAAAATCACCATTTTGTAAATTTCTATAAAAACTTGTATTATGATTACAAGAACTTGTTAATGTTGTTCCACTACAATAAGGTACATTAGTATGATTACTAGTATTATCACAACCACCATCTTCTACTCCTTCATAATTTAAAAAAGTTTCAGTATCCCATCCAATTATATTTGTAGAACTTGTTGAACAAATTGATCTATAAATTGTAATATTTGGATTTGTTCCTATTAATGAACTTGGTAAAGTAAATGTAGGAAAATAAGTAGCTCCTGAAGTTGTATAATTTAATGAAAAAGAAGGCGTTCTACCTGATACAATTCCATTATTATAAGTTATATAATAGTTACTTAATTCTATTGTACCATCAATATTATTAAAATAGGTATTAGCAATATAAGTAAATGCAATTTGTATTGGTAAATTAGTTGGACTCGGAGTTGGAGTTATTGTATTTGTCGGTGTATGTGTAGGGGTTGGAGTTGGCGTAACAGGTACGGTTGAACAACTTCCCCAGAAATTATTATTAACGTTCCAATTCTCATTATTTGTATCCCAAGTACATTCATTAGCCGGAGTTAATGTTGGTGTTAAAGTTGGGGTATGAGTTGGAGTTACAGTACTTGTAGGTGTAACTGTTGGAGTACTTGTCAAAGTAATTGTAGGTGTTACAGTAGGTGTTGTAGTTGGAGTCGGAGTTGGTGGTGCTACATAAACAGCATTACCTCCCAAATTACAATTGATTGGAGTACCAGTTGGCGTAAGCGTTGGAGTACTTGTTAAAGTAATTGTCGGTGTTGGTGTTAAAGTCGGTGTTGATGTAACAGTAATAGTTGGTGTAAGAGTAGGCGTTGGTGTAGGTGTTGGCGTTGAAGGCGCAACATATGCAGCATTACCTCCCAAATTACAATTAACTGGTGTTGCAGTAGGTGTTGGTGTAGTTGTTAATGTCGGTGTAGGAGTTGGAGTAATTGCACTTGGTGGAGTTAATACAATAACATTTAAACTCTCAGTTTTTTCATTCATACTAGCAAAATCCAATGCTAAGTTAAGAGCACCATTAATTGTTGATCCAGTTGATGAATATATCCAAAGACTTGGAGCATTAAAGTATGTATGTGGATTAATATTGGCCATTTACGTATGAATCTATAAAGTATTGATTATTAGGGTCTAAAGTATGGTCTAAACCACCGCTGTTATAAACATCTTGAGACACTTCTTGAATTTGATAGACAACTCTTCCTGGATATATATAACCATTTCCAGCATCTACCGGTACAACATATGTTGTTACATATGAAGATACATTTCCACCTAAACATCCAATAAAATAATCGTATAAACAAGACCAATAAAAATATGTTCTTCTTATTGAATCATTTCTTTCTCCGAGTAATGTATAGGTCACCGCTGGATTGTTAATTGGATTGAAATATGTTTGGAATTTATATATGGTTGAATCTCCTTCATATTGATATGTAAAATATCTTGTAGGATATAATTGATATGAATTATTATATTGTACCAATTCAACATCGGTTAATTCTCTATGAGATAGATTGAAACCTTTAATTTGATTCCAAATGAAATATTGATTGTTTATCTTAATTAAATCGTTTGCTTGTAAATTTTTATAATCAGATAATTCTAATTTGAATTTACCAGATAAAAATCTTGTGTTCTTATCAAATAAATTATTTACACGATTGAAATAAAATAAGTTATATGCGTGATTGATGGTATAAGCATTATATGTTGAGATTCCTAAACCAAAATCTTCTGGTTGTTCAGAATGGAACAATATACAAATACTATCATTGTTAATTTTATTTGCATCATTATTACCCATCGGCATTGTATGGGAAACAGAAGGAATTGTTGAATAATATAATGGACTTACATTACTACCAGATCCCATTGGGTCAGTATCCTTACTTGTTGTAATAGTAATTACTGAAGTATTAATATTTCCTGTTGTAAAGTCATATTGTTGATCTGGATTGTTAAAGAAAGGTAAATAATTACCTAAGTTAAAAAATAACTTTGGTTTTGATTTAATACCTTTATATTCCCAAGCCACAGATTCTGAACTACCATTTGAAGTTGAATTATTTGTTGTTGAATAATTTATTCCCAACGGTAATTTAATATTATCATCCCAAGTTCTTATAATTTCGGGTGAGAATATTGTCTCAATTTTCTTTTCTTGAGATTTAAAATTGGTTGTATTATAAACATAATTTAAACCATATGTTCTATTGTTTGAATTTTTAAATATTTTGTTTCCTTCATCTCCATCATCCAAATCGGTTAATGTGATTTGAGATTCAATATAATTCAAAGCTGGTTCAACCGTAAATCCATAATCAAATGATAATTTATCGGTCCAATCATAAACTTTTCCAGTTCCAACCCAATATGAGAATGGTTCAATAATAATTTCATTTGGATTATCCTTGTTTGGTATTAATATTAAATTAAACTTTTTTGCTATTGAAGATAATAAATCAATTTGTTTATAAACTGGATCTATAGCTAAAGCAAAATCAATATAATCATTTTCTTCATATAGTTGTTGCGTATTTGCTGGTAATGCCGGATAAGATGTTATTGTTCTTGGAGATATTGGAGCATTTGTATTGTTCGTATCAATTCCTAAGTTAGTTGTAATAATATATTGTATATTACAATTTTGACCACCGCAATTCGTTACATAATCAGTTTGTTGATAACTATATCCATTTGAGTAATTACCTGGCATTATTGTTATTGTTTCAGAATATGGTGTATTTTGATTATTACAATAATTGATTGTATCCAAGTTAATAGTAATAACAACATTTGAAGTACAATAACAAGGAATACCAGTTCCTTTTTGAACTAAAGTAAAATTGATTGTATTATATTGTTTTGTATAATAATCATTACAAACATATTCTGTTGTTGGAATAGATGTTTCATTTACAATTACTTCTACATTTGAAATATCTTCATATTGTGGAGTTGGAATTTTATATCCAAATTTTGTTGAATCTGAACTATAAAACCCATACGTATATAATAATTTAAACCAAGGAGTATTGAAAAACTCTGATTTAATTGTATAACCATATTGTTTGAACATTAGGTTTATTAATCCCCAAATATTTAATGCTGGTTTTAATTGGTTATCAAGAATGGCATTCTTTGGTGAATTAATTCTATTTTCCAAAACACCAGCTGATTGAGCTGCGCTATAACTTGTCCAACTACCTACCTTTGTAGATGTATATAATCTTGTAATTGTATCAGGGATTCCACTAAAATTAACTGTATCTCCGCTATATTCATAACCATTATGAATGATTGGATAAAAGAATAAATTGGGAACAGAATTAATTGATAATAGATTTTCTTTATCCCAAGCCGTTGTTATGTTCCAAACATTAAACCAGTGATTGAAATGATAATTTGGGTCATCAAAATTTAAATCTTTTAATAATCCATTACCAATTTTACCAAATAAATCACCCAAAACTGAATATAATGTTATATCATATTCGATCTGGTTATTTTTAACTGATACTTTATTCAATCTGATAAAACCATTAAATACAATTTCATCATTTATCAATACATCACAAGGTATTCTTGCTGTTGCATCAAAAAATAATGTTTGTTGGTCAGTATTAAAGAAGTTTTCAAAGAATTTATTGTTTTTTTTTGTTCCTGGTACTGTTAATCCAATTGATAAGTCAGAATTTTTCTTTGAAATATCCTGAAGTTCAGCATATGAACGATTAATTTTGATTGGAATATCAGAATTTAAATCTAAAAATAGATAATTTGCTGGCGGAATATTTGCTTGAACAAAATCTGCGATAAAATAACAACTAAAATTCAAAAGATTTAAACCATCTTTATGTGTAATTACTATTTTATCCCCATCATTAAGTTTAATTGTGGATTGAAGCGTTGGTGTTCTATATGCAGTTATACCATCGTTACCTGAGTATAATCCAAATTCGTTTTCAACAAATATATTAACATAATCAATATCCAAATTATCTCTAAAGTTTGGAGTATAGATTGTCGGTGTTGGAGTTGAAATATTATAATAAAAAGTACCAGTTCCACCATTACAAGTAAATGAGAATGATGTATTAATATCAGTTGTACTCTGTAAAGTCCCTTGATATGGTTTTGATACAGTTCCATTACCATTATACACTAAAGTTCCTACATTGTCATTGTTAATAACAATAGTAGCAGTTCCTGGTATTGTGACACCAGTAGTATAATTCGTTTGTACGCGTAATACTGTTTGTTGATTAGACATATGTTAGAAACCTTTATTTGTAAAGAATGTGTCAGCAATCTTAAATGTTATTTTATATTTGTTCATCTTGCTATGTTTTTTGGTTATTTTATCAACTTGACTTGATATAACCTGCAATGGAATTAAATCTTTATAAACAGTCGTTGGACTATCTAATGGAGAAATATAATCCTCATTAACCAAATATACTTGTGGAGAGATAAACAATTCTTCCAACCAGTTAGCATATGATAGATTTAGATATTGTGAATCAACTACAATTTCTCTATCAATGTTTATGTCATATGTTTTTAATGTTCTACCAAAATCACGATCCGGAGATTGCAAATTGGTTGCATAATATCTTGAATCAAATGTTGAAGAAGTAATTTTCTTACTGTCTTGTCTATAAGATTGAAATGTATAATAATCAAATCCACCTTTCTGATTCAAGAAACATATTCTTGTATTTTCTGGCAAACAATTATTGTACAAATAAAAATAAAATACTTCTGATATTGGACCAACAGCATAAGTTGAATTTGAAATTGTTCCTCTTACATTTGTTGGATAACCATAACAAATTTGTGCTGTATAATAAGCAACTGTTGAAAAATCTATTGAAGTAAAAATATTGTTAATATCAACTGGTCCCACTGGAATTGAAAATATACTTAAATTATCAGTATAGTCAACTGGAGAGGCGTAGGAATTTCCATTGGTATTAATCGGAGCTTCATAATGTGATAACTTATTATTGTTAAAATCAAAAAACTCAAATACAATGTAATCTGCTTCAATAACTTGTCTATCCCCTGTTTGTCCATTTAAGTACGATAATACGAAGTTTTCATTCGGTTGGATATATTGTACTCTTGGAGCATTTGTTAAGAATCTACCCGTCTCAGATTGCTCAGGAACGCTTGGATAATCCATTAAGAACTGACTGATTGGACTTAATGTTAAATTTGTTGTATTGATGGTTGATCCAGTTCCCATAACAGAACCAAGTTCTTGGTCATAGTTTGGCAAATAAAACTTTTCATCAAATTGATTAACTCCGCCAATATAATTAAAATAATTACCGGTATTTGTTAAAGCATTTGGAACATTATCTGCAGCACAAATTGGAACTGCTGTAAAATGATTATAGTCATTAGATGGATTTGCGGTGCCATATTCAGCTACCGTATTTCCACTATACACATATGACCAACCGTATTTAAAATTGGCTTTAATTGAGTTTGTATAGCTTATATTCCAATTTATAGATTGATTGGATGATGACCAATCATTTAATGTATAGGTTTTATAATGTTCATTCTCAACAAAGTTTTGTAAATAATAATATGGTCTAACATTAAATTTATAAAAATATATTGAACCAGATTGTTGTGTTGAATATGGAACAATGTTCATTCTACCCACCAAATTATCTGATACATACATATCAACATTCATTTGAATTGTATTGAGATAGGTATCACCAGTTAATATAATTTCATAAGTTCCGCCACGTTGATAAATCATATCCGTGCTTCTTCTTATTTGGGAATTAGAATTAATTCCATTTGTATAAAGGTTTGGATAACCAAAATTAGGTAGTGCCATATTATAATCCTTCTATTGTGTTTATTAAATCATCCAATGATGCTCCTTCAAGCAATTCTTCAATTTCTGTACTACTACTAATTTCTTCAAATACTGAATCAAGGAAATTGGATGGTCTTATGCCAAACTTTTTTATTGTTGTTTGGATTGCAAATGCAAAACTTCTTTGAGTGATAAATCTACCAGTCTTTTTATCTCTACCTTGCAATCCTCTATCTTTAATCCATTGTATCAATGAATCTACTGGAACACCTTTTTTACCAGGTAATCTTCCTGATTGCACCCATTTCCAATATTCTTCCATCAATATGGAAAGAGTATAGTTTCCCTGTGTGTCTTTGGATATTTGAACCTCAACACTATTTGCTAGCGAGCTACTTGCTATTTTATTTGATTTACCCAATGTTGTAAAACCGTTGGCGTCGGTTCCAAATGGATAATCTTGTTTATACAATGCTCGTCTAACAATATCTTCAAGTACTGGTGCAATCTTTTCTAAATCCATTATTAATCAACTATTAATACGTAACTTACAATTGTATCATTATGATATTCTTGTAGTTTTGCTAATTTATGATTTAACTGATAATCT
>Ga0214172_1000403_pt1 | contig 19349 bp, 28 predicted proteins | sample TroBogEpilimnion_29_FD_153010 | JGI IMG/M metagenome (GOLD analysis project Ga0214172, IMG submission 153010) | Freshwater microbial communities from Trout Bog Lake, WI - 12JUL2007 epilimnion | ecosystem: Environmental > Aquatic > Freshwater > Lake > Epilimnion/Euphotic zone | place: Trout Bog...
CAGCATCAGCACTGTAATTGCTGTAGCCGCCATTCTTCCCTTTATTAGATCCGCCTTTTGCTCCCGTTGCCATTTTGCCCTACGCTCCTTCAGCATTTCTTCCCGTCTTGCAAGCGCCTGCACATTGGCAATGTGACCGATTTGCTGGTTGACCCTAGTATACAAGTCCTTCAATTCATGTGGGACGTGGTACACCATGTAGTCACTCAGCTCCTGATTCAGCTTCTCCATCTGCAAATTGGCAATCGTGATCTTGATTGCAGCCTCTTGGCCTTCATCGTTATTTGCATGGAGAGCAAATTCTTCCTGTTCCTTGACGTAATTCTTCAGCGAGTTATACGCTTGGAAGAACTTGATGAGAGCATCACTGACCTGCTGGTAAATGAGGTTTTCGTCAAATTCTGGCGGTGGCTCTTTTTTCTTTTTAACCTTCTTAACAGGTTGAGCAACTTGTGGTTGCTCTTCCTCTTTCTTACCAAAGACGCTAGTTAAGAACCCAAGAAGACCTTTGGCTTTCTTTTGTACTGCCTTAACGTCTTTGACAACTCCATCAACTTCATGGGCAATATCAGCAACAATTTGCCGCCCTTCTTTGTACATCTCACAAGCATCTTTGCAAAGCTTGAAAGCACCAGAAGCAAGGGCAACAAGGGTGAACGGATCAATGGCATCACCTTATTTTTTCTTCATGCCTTTTAGCGTTTCAGCTAAACGAGCACGCTGCCCCAGCTTTCCGGGTTTCTTCGCAGCGGCCGCCAGCTTCTTTGCAGGAATCTTTTTGCCTTCAGGAACGTGCAATTCTTTATGGAGAGCACCGGGCTTTTTGATTGCTTTTTGTATCCATTTTTCAGCCATGATGATTCCTTAGAATGTAATTGAACCAGACGCAGTGAATGTGTAAATAATGTACCCATTAGCAGTTGTTTGGCTTGGACTTCCAGTAGTGGATGTGGCTAGTTTATAGCTTGATGGATAACGGATTATGACAATACCTGAACCGCCAGCATAACCAGTTCCACCCCAACTTCCTCCACCACCGCCTCCAGTATTGGCTGTACCACTTGCACTTGCATTACCGCCACCTCCAACACCACCTGTTCCTACTGCGGTACTACTACCACCAGCCCCACCACCAGCATAAGTAGTAACTGTCCCAGAAATTGAAGATGCTATACCTGCTCCACCATTTCCACCAACACTACCAGTATTATTTGCACTTCCAACTGTTCCTGCACCGCCGCCGCCGCCTGCGGAAAGATTAGATGTTGCGTATAGAGATGATCCTCCTGAATTTCCTTGACCAGATGTACCAGAACCACCATTTAGTACTCCTGCTGTAGCTTGCCCAGCTCCCCCACCTGATCCCCCTGCTAACCCATTTGATGGATAAGCAGCGCCACCACCACCACCTAAAGCAACAAAATTACCAGTTGTTGCGGCTGAAGATGTTGCCAATAAAACAGATGGATTTCCATTTGTACCATTTGTAGTGCTTACTCCACCTGGGCCACCAGAACCAACAGTCACCCAACATTGAGTGCCTTGTGTTATGGATGTAAGCCCAGCAATTAAACCACCCGCTCCGCCTCCACCTCCACCATTTACACCACCACCACCTCCACCCGCAACGACAAGATATTCAACAACAGGCGGAGCTATACCAGTCCAATTCTGTGCTTTGACAGCTTGGCTTACTTGAGATAGCGTCCAGACTCCACTGAATTGGCTCAATTTATCGCTCCTTGTGTTAACCCATGATTGGCATATTCGCCATGATATTTTTCACGAGCTTGAATAACAACTTTTTTTGCCTCTTCTGGATCACGATAACGACCAAAATATTTTTGTTTTCCATTGACACTTAAATAAACTTCATACGATTTACTAATACCATCTTTTAACAGTCTTGTATTTAGTCCCTTATATGGAGCCGTACTTGTTTTATTGTGTTTTTTATTTAATGAATTTTGACTATGCGTTACTTCACGCAAATTTTCAATTTTATTGTTAGTCCTATCATTATCAATATGGTCAATACACTTTGGTAAATACCCATGATGATATAAAAAAATCATTCTATGTAATGCAACTGGTTTTCCATGAATTGATATTCTGGCGTATCTTTGAGAAGAATGAATTTTTGGTTTCACAACTTTATTACTCCCTAGACGGATAAAATATCCATCAGGATGGTATGTAAGTGTTTCTTTTAAAAACTGTTGTGTAACCGTCATATTATTCTTTCGGAGTTACAACTTCCCATGTCTTTGTGGCCTCATCCCAATCGTACAATTTAGGAGGAGTTCCTGTACCTGCATCACTAGGCATAGCAACAGGATTAACCCATGTCCATGTTGGTGCTCCAATCGTGAATGACTCGCAAGAAACACCCTTAGAATCTTTTGGTCTTGGGGCGTGGAACACATCATTTTGTGAATCATAAACGTATCCAATACCAGCGTAGTTGGCTCTCAATGGTGTACCACCTAAAGCATGAACACCACCATGCGTGTTGTAACTAGTCTGTACCCATTCAGAAGGGTTACCCCAGTGACCGAGTGCAAGTGTTTCAGCGTCAATAACGATGACGTTATCAACAATTCCGTTTGTGATGTGAGCAAAGTGTGCCATATTAACTCCTTAAAATGTGATTGTTCCACTGCTTGTGAAAACGTAAATCTGATAGCCGTTATTGTATAGAACCTGTGGGCCACCTGTAACTGATGCTGGAGGTGCTGTGTTGGCGGGGTAACGAATAATTACTATTCCTGAGCCACCGTTGCCACCAACATAACCTGTATATCCAGCACCGCCTCCGCCACCGCCTGTATTTGCTGTTCCATTACCACCTGTAAGCGATCCGCCAGAGCCACCGCCTCCTGCGCCACCAATGCCTAATGTAGCTCCGTTTTGAGTAGCTCCACCGCCACCACCACCTGCATAAAAAATTTGCGATCCCGTAATAGTTGAAACAGTTCCTGTACCACCTGAGGTAGAAACTGATACTGCACCAACTGCATTATTTGCAACTGAACCAGAGCCACCACCACCTGCGGCTGGATTATATGGAGCACCTGCACTTGTGCCTCCTGCATATCCTTGTCCCGATGTTCCAGAACCACCGCCTATTGCTCCTGAGTCACCATAACCACCACCACCTGAACCACCAGACTGACCGCCACTACCAGATGCTTTTGCTCCACCTGCTCCACCGCCAGTTGATGTAATTGATCCAAAAACAGAATTGCTACCGTTGCCACCTAAAGCAAGTCCTGTTCCTACACCTCCAGCTCCACCCGATCCAACAGTAACTGTTATTGATGAACCTTGAGTAACAGCATATCCTGTTGCAGTTAACAAACCTCCAGCTCCTCCGCCACCTCCTGCGTAGAAGCCACCTCCACCACCTCCACCTGCCACAACCAAATACTCTACAGTTGCAGTAGGCAAAGATGTCAAAGGGTTTAATGTTCCTGTGATGATTCCACCGATATATGATTGACTCATTTTTATTCCTTAGAACGTCACAGTTCCGCTACCAGTCCAAGTGTACACACGATTCTTGTATCCTAGTCCTGTTGCAAATGGGGATAGTTGGTTCCAAGTGGGTGAACCTGTAAATGATGCAGTAAATGAATTTGAAGAGCTATCCGCAACATAAGCACCTGATACTGTATTAACAAGTAATTGTGTATTAGTTATAGCTGTTAAAGGCGCAGTTGGAACGGTAAAGTTGCTTGTATAAAGAGCAGTTCCTTTTATAAATCTTGCATTAGATAGATAGCCAGTAGCGTAGTATGATCCATCTTGCCTCCCGCCAAAACACAAATTTGAAGTTCCATTAGTAATTGTGCCACCTGTTGTAGTTGCAACTTGTATTCCGTTTACAAATAGGCGGTCAGTTCCACTACTTCTTGTCCAAGAAATATGTGACCAAGTATTATTTGCAACTGCACTTGATGCAGATGTCATCGTGTTTCCACTTACATTGTTATTTAAAACCCCAGTCGATGTATTTAATGTTAACTGATACTCTAAACCAGTTGCACTATTCCATTTACTAAAAAAATGAAAATATGTATTTGTTGCCGTTGGGTAAATCCAAGTTTCTAAAGTAAAGTCTCCAGTTGCCAACTGAAGCGCAGTGTTATTTGCAAAAGAAAATAAGCTACTTCCATTAAAGTAAACACTACCACTACCACTTGTAGAAGCAGTATATGTTCCTGTTAATGCTGATGGTGCGTTATAGGTGTCTGGGTATGAAATGATGACGATGCCTGAACCACCTGAACCAGCAGTTGAACTATAAGCGCCCCCGCCTCCTCCGCCAGTATTAACAGTTCCGCTAGTGCCAGTTGTAGTTCCTCCTGCACCGCCTCCGCCAACACCACCAGAACCAGCCGTACCACTTAAGATTCCACCACCTCCACCGCCAGAATAAACAGTTAAAGTTCCAGAAATAGCAGATGCTACACCTGCACCTCCATTGCCAGAAACACTTGTAACACCACTTAAACCAACTGTACCAGCTCCGCCTCCACCTCCAGATGGGCCAACACTTGCTTGGACAAAATTAGTACCGCCAGCATTACCTTGACCAAATGTTCCTTGTCCATAAGTATATTGAATTGATCCACTACCTGCGGCTCCTCCGCCAGAACCCCCAGCTACACCATTCGATCCGCTTCCTCCAGCACCACCTCCAACCGATGTAATGCTTGAAAAAACTGAATTTCCACCACTTGTATTGCTACTACCACCTGATCCAACAGTTACAGTTAAAGATGTACCAGAAGTAACGCTTGATATGCCTTGTAAAAGACCTCCGCCACCACCACCACCACTTACTGATCCTGATCCAGTTCCACCCCCACCACCACCTGCTACAACAAGGTATTCAACATAGTTAGTTGCAATAGAACCTGTCCAAGCCTTTTGAATCAAGCCTTGTAACTGTTGTTTAAGAGAAAAGATTCCATTAGGCATAATTTAAAACGTAATCGTTCCTGATGCGTTGAAGATATATATGCGATATGGCCCTGCAATATACGTTGTGGGTGAGCCTGTTGTTGATGTGGCTTGGGATAGATAAGCAGGGTATCTGATGACTACGATTCCTGAGCCGCCTGTAGCTCCAGCATAAGCCGTAGCAGTTCCATCGCAACTAGAACCACCACTGCCACCACCTGTATTTGCTAGCCCAGCAGTTGGTAAAATTTTTGTAGCAATCCCACCGTTACCACCTCCAGCGGCCCCAATTGCAACAGGCACAGATGTACCTATGTATGCTGTGGATGCTCCAGCCCCTCCTCCACCTGCGTATTGGACAGGAGAACCAGTAATTGAAGAGACAACCCCTGTTCCACCATTTCCGTTTGTAGATGCAGTGGCGGCTCCTCCTACAGAACCTGCTCCACCTCCGCCTCCATTAGTATTTACACCAGAACCATAACCTGCACCGCCACTATTTCCTTGACCAGATGTTCCTGCACCTGCGCCAAATGTGGTTATGCTTCCTCCACCAGAACCACCAGCATTTCCAGTGTATCCACCCCCAATGGCTGTAATTGTCCCAAATACTGAATTACTACCATTTGAACCTGAAGAAGTTCCACCAGTTCCTCCCGCACCCACAGTAACTGTTATGGTTGAACCTATAGTAATTGGATAACCTGTTGCGGTTAATAATCCACCCGCACCAGAACCACCTGCCGCATAATAATTACTTGATGGCCCAACACCACCACCTCCAGCGACAACAAGATACTCTACCGTTGACACAGGGTAGTTCAGCCCATTGTATTGAGCAGAGACAAATCCACCAGGATGGGATTGAAAACTCATTTTAAGAAATCAGTTCGTAAGATACGGTATAAGACAATGCTGATGCAGTACCACTTGTGACTGTGATGGAGTTTCCATCAACCAAGTAAAAAGCTGTTGTTTTGTCGCTCAAAATCAATGATGAATTTGGAGGAACAGAGATCTGATATGCCAAGCTTGACACCACAGAACCACCTGATGGAGCAGATCCTTGGGCTACAGAACCATTAGAGTAATACTGAAGCGTTGCGGTAGCCGCGCTCGATGTCAGGTTAGCAACAGTCACTTGGTCAATCTTGAACACTTGTGCGCTACCTGATGCATTTGGAAGAAGAACCACAGCACTAGTACCTGATGGCGTATAGCCAGTCGTGATGCCGTTAATGGTTGTGACGTTGACGATATTGACTGCCATGATTAACTCCTAAATTAGAACCCAAAGATCATCGCCATTGCGATACTCTTACCTGTTGAAATACCTGCTGTGCCCCATGTAGGAACCGCACCTGAACCGCCTGATAGCAATGCTTGTCCTGATGTTCCATACTGACCATTGAAAGCCACAGCACCGCTTGTATTGATTGTCATGGCATCTGTTGCACTACCATTGATAACCAAGTGAATTGCGTTTGATGTAGTTGTACCAAGAGCCAAGTCACCGCTTGTTGCAGTTAAATATGTTGCATTCGCTGCATTTAGAGAACCTGTACCACTGAATGTGGATGAGTTGATACCAAAGTCACCGTAGTACGTTGTTGCAGTACCAAGGTTATTAGTAACAATAAAATCTGATGATGCGGATGTGCCAGAGTTGGTATTCTGAATAATTGCCTGAACATATGTGTTTGCACTTGCTTGTGCTGACATCACAATGTTGGTATCGCTAAATCCAAGTATGCCAGTAATCGCATTGATCGCTTGGAAATCTGTACCGTTATAGGCTACCAAAGCTGCTGCACCAGGAGGAATTGTTACCCCTGTACCACCAGATTTCTTGATGGTAATGGTGAATGGCGTACTAGCCGTGGTAGTAGAGTTAATTACATAATAAACTTTACTGCTTGCAGGAGCGATGATGTTCCTGTTTGCTGTTCTAATACCTGTGCAATTCAATACCGCATATTGAGCTACAGTTGAGTTCGTTGCAGTAGATGGAAATGTACTGGTTGTCGTGTTATTACCATTGGTAATTGACAACGTGATATCTGAGTCTTGCGTGATATTGTTAGTACCAGCAACTGAAATATCGACAATAGATGTTAAGCCATAGTTAACATCATCGCCCCACACGCCACTTTCCGAGCCTGTTGTCGGCTGGACTAGCCCCAATAGAGTTGTATTCGCAACTGTCATTTAAATCCCCTATGTTGAAATAATAGTCCAATTGGGTGATTGGCTATCAACGACCACTGTCCAATTCGGTGTCTGCGTGTCCCCTATATTCTGCCACGAAGGAGATTGACTGTCATCAATTAATTCCCACAATTTTCTAGCAAAAAGAGAGTCTGTCGCAGTCACACTTTCTGTCAAACTAACAAAGAAAATACTTCCAGCAGGGCTTACCACATCCGCTAAAGATACTGTCTCTGTTACTGTTACAAACTGCGTTGCCGTAGTCGTAACTGAATCCGTTACCGTAGCAGTCTCTGAAACATTAACCGTCATGGTTAACAAACCTGTCTCAGATTCCGTTGCCGTTATCACCTCAGTTACCGATACATTAAATGCTCCACCTGGAACCACTGTATCCGTAACCGTTGCTGTTTCCGTTACCAGTCCAACAAACGTAAATCCACCTGCTTGGCTTGAAGTTACCGTAGCCGTTTCCGTTACCGATGCCACCGCATTCAAAGTTACCGATTCAGAATCCGTTACCGTAGCAGTTTCACTAACTGATACTGGCATTGAATTGCCTACACTTACAGAATCCGTTACCGTATCAGTCTCAGAAACAGTATTGTTAAAACTAACTATGCCCGTCTCAGAATCTGTAACCGTAGCAGTTTCGGTAATCGTTACAGCACTTATGGCCGTATACGACTCTGAATCAGTTACGCTAGGCGTTCCACCCCAAACTCCACTACCCCAGGTACTAGCATTCCAATACCCATTGTTTAAGCTCTCAACAAGCGTAGGATTAAAGACGGATCCGCCCCAAACGGCTTGGCCCCAATTACCAGAACCCCATCCGCCTGTATCCGCCATATCATACTGCTGCTAATTGTGACTCCTGAAACCATCTGTTTTGTACCACACCATTCTCGTCAGTCCAAGAAATGAGGTAAGAGATGTTTCCAGAAGCATCCATTTGCAAAGCCTCTACAGGGCCAGTAGGATCAACAGGCGCAGGTACAACTTTTACGTTTTCACCGATTGTAAATTTTGCTGCCATGATTAATCCTTAGCAATTAGCGGTATAGGTTACATTTAGTGTGTCACCGTTCAATACTGAACGATTTGTGGCAAAGCTACCAGCAGAATACAAAGTACCTGTTGTTCCGCCTTTTGTGCTATTGGTTACCAAGAATGCACCAGCAATTGTGCCAGTCGCATTGATATTGAATGCAGTAGCTGATGTGGAAATTGTTCCAGTACCAGCAGAACCTGCACCGCCACCAGAAGCAGATGCTGACCCAAATGAAGCAGCAGGACGGGTAGAGTTAGAATAACCAGTATTCTCAGTCCATCCAGAGTGTGATGCCATCGTGTCTGAAGCATTATAAGTAGGGGATGAACCGCCATCTACCAGACCCAAATACCATGCAGCAGTATATGTAGTGCCAGCAAAATACTTGTTCAAAAGGTCTGTTTTACCTACATTGACCACTAAATTGGGGACATTTTCTTCCCATCTAACAATGCCATCAGCACCGATACAAGACACAGTATAAACACCCGTGACCTTCATATCTTCAATAACATTGCTATTTTGGGTGACGGATGCGCCCAATTGTTCTGTTGCATTAATCTTTTCTTTGTGATCCATGATGGCTCCTAATTAGAACTGCGAATTAATGCCGTGTTATACGCATTCACAGGCATTGTAATGGTGAAATTTAACATTGTCTTGTCTGATCCAAAGTCGATCACACAAATGGATTTGTTGCCCTTGCTTACGTTATAAAGCAAAGCACATCGAGCAGTAATGACTGAATTAGTCCACACCACATTGTTGAAATTAACATAGGCCGTATAGCCATAAGTATTGACTGTAGCCCCAGTTACCTGGTTTCCACCTGCCGTATAGCCTGTACCAGTAACTTCATTTGATGAAGTATATGCAGTTGTTGACGCATTGATATTGGCATTACCAGTATACAAAGCCATGTACAGTGTATCCGTCAAAAGGTTATGCACCCCTTGATAGAGCTCCGCCTTAAAGGAAGTGGTTTGAGATTGAACTATGCTCATGCGACTTGTGTCCTTACTTGACCATCTCGATAAGCATCCATACGCAGTTTGCCATCTCCCAAGTTCTTGAGCAACGCAATAGACTGGGTATAACGATCTTTGTACAAAGCCAACATACTGTCTTCACCTTTGATATACGTTATGGCTTCCATCAACGTGCCATTCAACAAAGCAGAATCAAAATTATCACCAAGCCATGTCTCACCGTTGGGGTTGGTAATTGAAGTTACTGTTAACGCAAACCCTGTACCAGTCGCAAAAGATGCAGATAGAACATCTCCAACTGCATAGTAGCAACCGTTTGTAATCATTGTTACCGAGCTTACAATCCCGCCTGAAACGACAATAGTGGCAGTAGCACTGCTGCCAGTACCGCCAGTAAGAGCAACATTGTAGTAAGTACCATTTGTGTATCCAGATCCAACATTACTAATCGTAGTCGTGCCAATTGCCGCCTGAATAATAGATGTTGGGTAATAGTAATAATGCAACTCAGCGTTGTACGCCATGTTAGGCGTAGGCCCAATGATGAATGTCAACTCTGACTCATTAGAAGACTGTGGCCCAAAAATCGCATAGTGCTTAGGCTGACCCTGAACACTTGGATTGGGATACGCCTCACGAATGAAGTTAACATCTTTATTCAATAAGTAAAGGTAGTTACCAGTAGAGCCATCTACAGGATAAACTGCTAGTGAATAAACAGCTAAAAAATCACTTGGTGCAGATAAATATTGATTGCCACTCGTCAAAGTACCAGTCACATTCCTACGCAAACTAGGCAACTGCACCGTGTTATAGATGCGTTGCTCGCATTGCTCAATCATGCGATTGAGGTCAACTGTAGGGAAGTTATTCTCTACATAAGCATTTACAGCAGTGACTAGTTCGCTATAGTACATATTAAGCCATTGGGCCTCGTGCTATTCTGCCCTTCTCAGCAGCGCCATTACCTCTGGTTTCTTCACCAGTAGTCTTGATATCGTCCATGTTTCCAATAGAAACACCACCATTCAATGGTGTCCAGTTGTGGCGAGTAGGCATCTTTACTCCCAGGCCAATATCAGGATGGTCAGGATTCTGCTCAATAGCCTCTACACCATAACGCTTGTCATTCATGTGATGGGGAGCAGCATACTTAGCCGCAGTGTCGTTATAAACCTGCTTTGGCTTGTGAATAGCTGGGCTATTCTTCTTTGTAGGTTTGATTTGTATAGGCATCATCCACCTCTTTGATTGTTAGCTCTGGCCATATTACGACCAACTGCTTTCATTGATTCACCAGATACACCTGCCAAACCACCCTTCTTCAACTTAGAAAGATTGGTGCGCTTACCAGGATGCTCTTGTTTATCGTGCATCTTGAAAGCTTTCTTAATCAGCTTCTTGTCTTCTGCGATATCGTCATGCTTAGCCATGTTTAACTCCCTGTAATTGTTACCGTACCAACTGCTGTTGTTGCCACCAAATAATTAGGAGTCAACACCGTATCAAAACCACTAGATCCACCGATTGGATTCCATCCCCACTGAGTATCCCTAGATCCACCAGAAGGATATCCATTTACATCTAAGCCAGAAGTGTCATAAGACAAGTCTGGTCTAGGTTGTCTAACCGCCTGCGGATCATCAACTGGATACATACCCAATTGCAACTGCGGGTGATCTGGATCCCAACACTCAGGACAAACTTTCAGTTGATATAGTTTAGTCTTAATGACCTCCATTTTCAACTGTTTTAGCTTGTATCTTTGGCCACATCGATCGCACTCGGCAATCGAATACTTGCCAGATGCGAAACGGTTACCCACTACACGCCCCCGCCAATAAACATCTGTCTTGGCACAAACCTAATTGCAGCCTTTTCTCTATCCTCACCAGCCGCAAGATTAAACTGCTCGTCATATTGACCCTTGAGCATCTCAATCCTTTGCATAAGCTCAGGCGTTTTAGTGGCAATATGGTAAGCCAAACCAGCAGCGGCAGCAGGCAAAAACCTGTAGTTCATGTCCTGTGTCTGGATACCTGATCCAGTATCCTGTACACGCCTCATTCTCCAATACACAAATGTGTATGTGGTCGATCCATCTGGTGTTGGCCAGACTGTAATCGCTGGGATCTGAGGGATATAAATGGGTGTGCCTGATCCTGCGGTATAGGACTGAGCAGTCGTATTGTTCTGTGCTCTAAAACAATTCTGCAAACTATTGCCAGAAATGCATGAGTAGTAAACAATCTCGCCAGAAGTAGACCCCAACTGGATATAGCCCTGAGCAGCCATTCCAACAGTGCTAGAAAGCACGATTGTGGTATCTGTAGTACCTATGCTAGTCGCAAGAGTAACGGCAGTACTATTGACCAGTAAAGGATTGGTTTCTGTCGAATTCCTCTGCACCAAAACCTGAATTGGCCTGGCTTGAGTCAGCTTGTTTGGAATAGTCGCATATGTAGGCATACTAATCCGGGTAATATTCAAGTCAGCCTGATTGCTTGATGAGCCCTGATTTGTACGAATCACATGATCCATCAAGTCAATAGTATCAGCAGGAATTGGGTAGGTGTTCAAACCTTGCACAAACGTAATAGACTGTTGCTGAATCGTCCACATATTGATACCACGATTCTGCCACTCTATCGTCATCAAGTTCATTGACCTGCGAGCAGTACGCAAGTCATAACCAGAACGCATTTCACGACCGGCACGCTCCCACGCTTCCTCGGCTAACTCCGTGAAGTCTAGGTCAAAGCCAGTTGTGCCTGTTGTGCTCATTTAACTTCTTCTGGCGCTACGTCATCAGGGTGAGTAAACTGCTCGTGTGGCTCATCAGCTAAAAAAGCAGCTACCGCTTCTGGCGTTTCAACAAGAGGATCAGGAGTAGGATCAGCGACAACAGGTGCAGGAGTCTCAATGGGTGCAACATTAAGATTACTTTCCAAACCATCAAGAATGTCAGAAAGTCTATCATCAACATGGCCATTTGACATTAGCTGATGTATTGCTCTGGCATTCAACTCTTCAATCAAGAATTCAATGTTATCTTGGATATAGCTAGGTAAGTTCATTTTGAAGCCCTCATGTTGTCGATTAAATTTGGATAGACTCTACCTGCCGCCTTAGCCATCGCCTTTGCTTTAGCCTTCTTAGCAGAACTTAATTTCTTGTGCTTCTTAGCTGGATTGGGTGTATCCCATACTTCACCGCCTTTTTTGTAAAGCGATACGTCATCAGGATGATCCTTACGATGAATAGTCTTTCTTTTAGGCATCTTAGAGGGGCTCATTGCCCCCATGCCTCGACTGGGCATCATAGGTATCTGCCTTTCGTATAACCTTTAGTGGCTATACCATCTCCCCTTCCAGCCTTAGCTTTAGCCATCTCTTTCTTGACATGGCCACCTTTTTTCATGCCAAGCTTGAGCTGTGGATTTGCCAACTCTGTTTGTGCCGGCCCAATTACTCTTCTGCCATTGGTTTCCAAGCGCTTTAAAGCGGGAGCAACTTCCTTTGCCAACTCTACAGCACCTCTTCTTGCAGCTAAGTTTTTAGCAGCATTGGCAACCATTTTGAGTGCGCCACCGCCAGGAACCATTGCATCCAACATCTGTTGGGTTTTTTCTGGACTTGGTTTGCTCTCATTAATCAAATCTCTAGCCGACTTTTTCATAGTAGGCAAAGGAGAATTGTCTTCCCATTCACCCTTCATTCTAGGAACTGGCGTGTTATCTTCCCACTCACTTGTCTTCTTAGAAGATGCTTTTGGAGTTTCTTTAGCGGGCGCAGCTTTAGCCGCGGCTTTAGTGGGCTTTCTAGCTTCTGTTTCACCCTTGCGAGTCAAACCTTTTTGAGCATTCAAATAATCTCTAAGATTATCGTATCCAGAGTCAGCCAATTGTTTCTTGGTAACAATAGGCGCTCTAGGAGCAGGCGTAGGCATAGAGTTTTGCTGAATAGGTGCTTGTGGCCCCATATCAGTAGGAGCAACGGGAGCCGATCCCATGTTTGAGTAAGCCGCACCCATTGCTTGGTTTTGTTGATCCATAGCATTTTGTGCTGCCATTGGATCGCCACCACCCATTGGTTGTGCGTCTATACCGTAACCATCTCCACCGTCATCAACAACTGGATCGCCAGCTGCGAATCTTTTAACTTTATGCCTAGCCATTTTTAGCTCCTACTTGTGGTGCTTGTGGTGTACCTTACCACCATGTGCCATATGCTTTTGATGCTTGTGCAAATGCTCAATTACATCGTTGTGCATATGGTGTCCAGCAGCGTGCTCTTTAATGTGATGAGAGTGATGCACATGGCCACCAGCCTTGTGTTCTTTCTCAACCATTTCATGGTGCATCTCATGGTGATGAGGATGCTCGTGACCATGAGGATGAATAGGTGCGTGATGATGTTTCATATTCTGCTCCTTAGCAAATCTTGCCGCCACGTTTTTTGGTATTGATCAATGGGCCAGTACCAATTGTATTGCCCTTCATTGTAGGATTCATACCGCGGGTATGACCCTTTTCTTGGACAGCGTGCTCGCCAAACTTCTTGTTGCCACGCTTCAAATCGTGACCCTTTTCCATGTGGCCAGGCTCCATACGTTGCTCGGAAATGTGACCACCACCAGCGTAGTGATGTTTAGCCATAGCTTTACCGCCATGCTTAAGCACCTTTTCGCCCATCTCTTTTGAGTGTGGCTCGCCTTTTTCCATAGTCTTGCCGCCGGCTTTCATCGCCATTTTCAGGTGATGATGTGCCATCTTCATGTGGTGATGGTGATCTTCATGGTGAGCTTTACCACCATGCTTCATGCCCATTCCACCCATAGGAGCTGCAGGCATAGCCGCAGGAGCTGCTGCTCTGGGCTTTCTTGCTGCTTTCATCATCATAGCTGCGGCCATAGGGTTCAGGCCGCCTGCTGCCATTTTCTTCTCGTGCTTCATAGTACCACCTTGTTTAAATTTGCGGCCTGTATCCGCTTTGCTAAAATGCTCTCCCACTTTCTGAGAGACTCCGACTTTCTTGGCGAACGCTGGATTGTGAGCCACCGCCTCCATGAAATTGTGTTGCTTCTTACTGGTTGACGGCATGATATTTCTCCATCAATCTGTCAAGCTTTTCGTCCAACTTGTCCAAACGATCCAGAACTCTGTTTATATCCGCATGGACTTCTGCTTTTGTCACATACTCTTTGGCTATCTCTTCCCGAGTACGATTGAGCAAAATAGTTACCCGTTGCAATTCTGCGGATTTCTCTCTCAATACCCATCCTAAAACTGCGACAAGAAAGGAGAGAATTGCATTCCATACCATCGTTTCCATCAGACAAACTTTCCTTTTGTATGGCCTTTTACAGCACATCCATCAGCACATTTCCATACACGCAGACTTTTATTGATTCTGCTATTTGGATCGTTTGCCGTCTTGGATGAAGTCAACTTCTTTTTCATACCTTCCATCCTGGCACAAAAGCTTTTCTTCCTTGATCCGCCCTCGGGTTGGGGAGCTTTTAAATGCATCCCCTCCTTCCTTGCGGATGCCCGGCCTTTGGCGTTTAAGCCTCCGTTCGGATTCTTCCCTTCCTTGCGTTGCCATGCTGGGGTACTCATGATTAAGCCATCGCTTCTTGACAAACAACATTAATCTGAAGATTCACTCCACTGCTATTTGAACAAGTAACCGCAACCGTCAGAATGTCAGCTACGTTACCTCTTACGTTTGTAAGAACAGGGAAGAAGTTGGTCAAATCAAGCTGTTGCAAACCATTAGGAGGGGTTGAGAATGCATACACAACCTCACCGCCAGACAATGATGTAGCAGTCAAATCTTGTTCAGCAAACGAGTTATATGAACCCAATGTGTTCAAAGGTACAAAGTTTGCCTGAGACAAAGATAGCTGATTAGTGGGAGTGCTAGAGATCAACTCAACCAAACAAGTTTGTGAAGAGTTCAATAGCAAAGTTTGTGGCAGTAACTGACCACGATCAATCAATCCAATTTGGTAGTTGTTACCTGATGCAGGAGCATTTGCCATTGGCAAGCCAGTAACAATATCTTGGAATGTAATAGTGCTTACGGTATTTGATGTAATCCTTGCGGTATAAGGAGAAACAATCGTAGCACCAGAACTATAGTTGCCAGGATTCACATTACCCCAGTTAACTGAGATAGCAGTTGTCGATGCAACACCAGCACTATAGACAGTATTAACGGAGAATATTCCATTCATGCCAGCAGGTGTGGCTCCGCTAATATAGATCACGTCACCTTGTTTCAAATTATGAGCAGAGCTAAACGTGATTGTAGATGTGTAGTTTGTCAAGCCAGCAATAGTAGAACTAGCAGGATTACTGATAGTGCTAACTGAAGGCATACTTGCTTGGTAGTAAACAAACTTACCAACAAACTGATTCACACCCCAATAGGTTGCTGTTGGATTGGTAGTAGCCGTTACACCATTCTGAAGAATGATTGGCAATACCATTGTGGTTGTGCTTGGGATATTTTGGATCAGCCAAGTTTGGGCAGCATACGTTGTTGTGGCAGTTAAAGTGCCAGACAATGTGCCTTGAGCTGAACTCATTTGATAAGTACCAGCTACACCAGGTGTTCCAAACGCAATACTTGTTCCACTTGTAATCGCAGCAGTAGTAAATGCAGATATCACAATGGTTGTTCCATTGATCTGTTGAACATAAGCGCCAGCAGGAATTCCAGTAGCAGAAACAATTTGACCAACTACAACACCAGATGCTGAAGTGATTGGAATAATGTTTGCACCTATGGCCACATTAGCTGCCGTAGTTGTTGTAGCTGCGGTTGCTGTTGATGTCAACTGCTGAACAATTGTGCTACCTGCAACTGTACCAGTACCAGATAAAACTGCTCCAGCTTGGAATACCCCAGAAGCTGCGGCAGTAATAGTCAATGTAGTGCCAGCAGCACTATAGTTACCAGTAGTAGATGTGCCAACTTCAGTAAAAGAGCTAAGCGTAATGTACTGAGCAGGATTGTTAGCTTGTGCAGTATTAGTCACGGCATAACCATGAGCTGATGCAAAAGTTAATAATGCTTGTCCATTGTTTGCTTGACCAACAACAGAGTTAATAGCTGGTGTAGCACCGCTAGATCCAATAGTCAAAGTGCTATTTGTACCACTAGAAATGGCCGCATTTGTTTGATCAAACACATCCGTTCCTATAGCTCTCATACGAAAAGACATTGCAGGATATCGAGTGATTGCAGTAGATGGCGATCTAGTCTGCGTCTTAGCATCGTTACCATATGAATAGGTAAATCCACGCTGTCTATCAATTGAACCCTCAATCAATACTGAAACACCATAGTGAGTCATTACTGATGGAGCACCCGTTCCATTGTCTCTTTGCTCGTAACGTACTGGCAAGTTACCTGTACGGCTCCAAGGTGTAGTTTGTGGAGTATTGGCTCCGCTTGTTTTATTAAGCAAGCCATTACCTGTTCCAACTTGATGAAGAACCCAAGGCTCACCATCAATCACAACACCCCAGCGGCAAGCACCAGCTCCATACCATGCATACTCCATCCATATCATTTGAACCAAACTCCAGTTCAAAGCATCACGGATTTTTTGATTTCCATTCCATTGGTCAGCAGGGAATACTGTATCTACAGGTAAACCACCTGAGTCTGAACGTATAACAACGCTCATACCATATGGATTTACAGTACCCCCACCAGTACCAGACTGCATAAAGAATATGCCGTTTGAATCATCAAAGATACCAACACGTTGGAATTGACCGCTTACAGAAGCTCCAAAGTTAACATTGGAAGCCATGTAAAAAGTCTTACCAGGCTGATATCTGTGATAGGGACGTGATTGACGAATAGTGATATCGCCGGGAGATGCAGCACCTCCGATGGTCATGGTTACGCCACCAAGACCGGGGTTTTGCACAATTGATGCTTGACCTGATGCATTGTTAATGACGTTTTCCCAACGCAAAGGTTGTACGCCATACTCAAAGTCAGCATCATAAATATTTTGTGATTGACTAACTTTTAACTTACCAACAACATCACGCAGACGTTGAGGCGCTAAAAACTGGGCTGATCCATCAATACCAACCAAAGGAGTAGTAGCAGACTGTGGGCCTAATCCACCTGTTTGTTGGCCACCACTGAAAAAATTAATTAGACCAAGGCTTAACGACATAATAACTCCAAAAAAATGTTTAAAGAAAGGGGCCGTAGCCCCTATTCATTAATCGAAGTTGCCGTATGGGTAAGTCGTAGAGTTACCAATGTTAGGATCGGCTTGTGTATAACGCACGATAATGTTGTATTTACCAGCGGTAAATGGAGCAGCACCGTTAGCGCCTGATACGTTGGTTGCCAAAGTAACAACAATTTGTGATACCAAAGATCCGTTATTGTCGGTATTAGCGCCAGTAGGATTTGTGATGTCACCTGTTGTTCCAGCAATCAAGTTGTTCAACTGGGCAACTGTGTACTCAGATGTCAAGCTTTGACGTCCAGCAGTAAATGTTGTGCTAGATGTGCCCAACTGAGCATACTTAGCAGTACCACCAGAAGCAGTAAAGCCGTTGCTCACCAACACTTCCATACCAGTAACAGTACCAGTTGTCAAAGTCTGTACTGCAGGAACATCAACAATGATGTCACGGATGATTGATCCATAAGGAACATACACAACACCACCACGATAAATGATCGTGCCTGTGTCAGCAGTAATGGTAGCAGCTGTTGGAGGATATACAGTAGATGAAGATGTATATACAGTAGCAGGTGCGTTAGGAATGCCATTTGAAGTAACGAACTGTTGATTGCCACCAGAGTAACCAGCGGTATAAGCAGTTGTATTTGTTAAATCAAAATAAAGAGATTGAACGCTCTCTACATAACCTACGTTACGCAGTGCGCCAAAACGATTGTTACCCTGAAGAATTGGGCCTTCAAATGTACTACGAGCCATGATAAATCCTTATGCAAAAGCCTCTTGTTAATCGTTGCATCGTCTGCTGGGCCAGTGGCAACAAGAGTAAACTCCCAGATGCATTAAATATACACTAAATTCAAAAAGTGTCAACAAAAAAAAGGGGGTATTTACACCCCCTTTTCCCACCATCAGAATGAACCTGAAGAACCCCAAACTCCGAGGGGATCAGACCAACCGAATGAATAACGCTCGCGGGCTTTGTAGCGCACGTTACCTGTATCGAAATCACCGTCCATTGAATTCTGGAGGGGAGTACGAACAAAGTGCTTCAAGCCGTTGGGTACGTCTGTAGTCAAGAACCAAGCATTAACGTCAGTCAAGAAGTGGTTGATTGTGTATCCCTCGGGGATAGAACCATTGTTCTCAATTGCGTTGATGTCGTTGTTGTTTGTACCAACACGCAGTTTTGTATCGAGCAAACGGGTTGCTACGAACTGCAATGAAGGAGGAACAATCAACTTCTTGGGCTTAGCGGCGATCAAAAGACCACGCTCATCTGTCCAACCAGCGATCTGAATAACTGCGCTCTCAAGAGAGGTTTCATTCAAGTCAGCTTGGGTTGTAGGAGTGTTGGAGTTTGTACCACCATTCACCAATGGGTGAGCAGTAGAGAACAAAGCAACACCGTCACCACCAACATAGCTAGAGTTGAATCCATTGTTCAGAGTGGAAGCACCTTTAACTTGCTTGGTGTATGCCATAGCACGAGCCAAACCTTTGGTGTAACGGCCAGACAAGCTGTCGTACAAGTTATCTTCAATCGCCTCTTCAGTGATTGAGAAACCCAAAGCAATAGTTTCGTGGTTATAGCGAGTTGTCCATGCCTCTTGTGCATTGTCATAACTGATGGCTGTGCCCTCATTTTTGACTGGTGCAGCTGAGAAGCCAGACAGTTTAGTTTCTTCCTCGAATGAACGCTCAGAAGTCTCTGTTTCGTAGATTTCTTTGTGCTCTTCGCCATAACGTGCATACTCTAAACCGAACAATGCGTTCAAGCCTGGGAGCAGCTCTTTCAATAATTGTGCGCGTGAAATAGCCATTTGTTAGCTCCTTAATTAAACGCCAGTAGCGTTGAAGTAGCTATGGAAACCAAAGTTCCAAGTTACCAACACTTCGGG
>Ga0214172_1000407_pt1 | contig 19209 bp, 19 predicted proteins | sample TroBogEpilimnion_29_FD_153010 | JGI IMG/M metagenome (GOLD analysis project Ga0214172, IMG submission 153010) | Freshwater microbial communities from Trout Bog Lake, WI - 12JUL2007 epilimnion | ecosystem: Environmental > Aquatic > Freshwater > Lake > Epilimnion/Euphotic zone | place: Trout Bog...
GAGTTTTGCCGAGGATCTGATTGAGAAACTCAATCATCGGGTGTATGAGCAACAGCAACAATTGGAGTTTTTATATCGTGAACTGAAATCGCTCAAGGAACAAAGTAGCTCAAACAACAGTCCTGGCAGCAATCTTCGCGATGAAATCCCACCCCATTATTAATAAACTCGTACTATAGTCATAGATATCAATAACAGGGAGCCATCATGAATCTAATGCCATTTCTCATCCAGTGGGGCTTAACTTCTCTTTCATTATGGGTTGCCAGTTACCTTTTTTCTGGGCTGCGCTTTGCAGACGGTAGCTCTTTATTGATCGCCGCTCTTTTGCTTGGCTTTGCAAACGCTATTGTCAAACCCTTGCTGATACTCTTCACCCTGCCCCTCACAGTATTAACCATGGGCCTATTTCTATTGGTGATTAATGCACTCGTGTTGATGCTGGTGTCCTCGATCGTGAGTGGCTTCACGATCTCCAGTTTCTGGACCGCTTTCTTTGCCAGTATCTTTATCTCACTCTTTGGCTTATTTATCAGCGGAATGATTTTCTAGGCTGACTTACAGCTCGGCAGTGACTACAAAGTGCTTACTGTTTGATAATGTCATCCCAAGGATGAAACGCTGTTTTACAAGGATCGCTTTTAGTTGCTATGGACTTGGCATTCTCTGCCAAGATCGAGGCTCCACCAGTTAAGAAGCCCAGACCCACCGATACAGCACTATTGATGACCCCTACCTTATTGACCCCTAAGCCAGGGTTCTCAAGCGTGCCCTGAAGTTTCACTAGACCGCCCAAGTTGACGCCTGTCGTGAGGCCAGATTTTTCTTTAGGATAAATATCGAGATTGATGGCCTCGTTACTGAGATTCAAAGTACCCGATAAAGTGATGTCTAGACGGTCTGTCTTAAAGCCTATTGAGTTTGCAATGTTGACTAGCCCATTCTGAACAGGCAAGTAAGCGACTCCGCATTCCACCACACTAGTATCCGATTGCTTACGCATTGGGTTAATTGTATTCAGCAGGGTCACAATAAAGTCGCCACCTGCATCCAAAAACCTTCTGGAAACCGTAGTTGGGCCAATAGTCATTTGCGCCCGCCCAGTAGCCCTGCTCGCAATTTGATGCAGACTACTGCCAGCGCTGACGATACTAAACGCCATGCGCGCATCACCACCGCTAATTTTGGAGTTGGGATTCCCAGCAGCAATTAACTGCTCTAAGGTAAAGCCATGACCCTCTCCCTGCATCCGCAGCTCAGGACTGTCCGAGTGAATCTGAGATAACAGAATGGTGGATTTGACATGCCCTCTACCCCAGTCAAAGCTCAAATCCGATAAATCGATTTGCTCTCCATTGAAAACAATCTTGCCCTTCACATTCTCTAGATTGGCTAAATGAGGAAGTCCTAGTTTTGCGATATCCATCTGAATGCTACCTTGCGCTAGAGGTAATTGGTCAAATGGCAAGGGGGTATCGCTAAAGAAATAGGGTGACTTCGGCTTTTGACTCATACTCGCTTGAGTATCTGCACCCATCCCTTTGGCTCCCGAAGCTACAGCAGCGCCTCCAGCCAGTGGAGCTAAATCAAATGATTTTGATTTGAGCTGCATATTCCACTGCGCTTGCTTACCAGGCTGTTTATCAACATTGCCTGCTAACTCGAGGGACTTTCCGTCTAAGGTGATTTCAAAGTCAGACTCAATGTTGAGGGGCGTGATATTCCATTTGCTGGCAATCTCTCTTAAGGAGGTGATTTTTCCTTGTAAACCCAATTGCAATGCACCATCACTAGCCTTAAGCTCAATTGCCGTTTTACTGCCATCCTTATCGGCCGCAAAGTTATTAATCGAATACTGGCTTTTTGATCCTCTACTATTTTGATAGTGGATATTGGCATCCACGAGCTTCAAATGCTCAATTCCAGCGATGACGCCCAAGTCTGATGCTCCAGAATTAGCCGAACTTGGGGAAGAATGCGCCTGTTCTTTTGCAGATGAAGCGGATAAATCCCAATTCACACGATGATTTTGGCCGGTCTCTAAATACAACTCAATGCCACTCAAATTAATTCGATTAATCTCAACCTGCTTCATCAACAAGGGAAGCAACTTAATCTGCAGCTCAATTTTTTGAACCTGAAGCATCTTTGGCTGAGAAGCCCATGATGCATTGCTTAAAGAGACATCCTGAGCGACAACACCAATAGACGGAAAAAAGTGGAGCTCAATTGGCCCCGCAATCCTGAAGTCTCTGCCAGTTTCAGACTTCACGACTGAAGCAATCAGGCTAGTGAGTTGAGCAGGGTTAATCGAGTGGGCCAGATAAAAAACGCCGGCAACCCCCAGACCAATCAGAAGCCCTAGAGTGATTAGTCCGATTTTGATTTTTTTAATCATGAGATTCAGTGTATCAAAGCCATAAAAGTGTCAAATATTCTTGCTTAAATGCTATTGGCTAAATCGTAGATCTCTAATATGAATTAGTCTACAAATTGCAGTAATATCCAATGCAGGAAGTACGATATTCATCATCTCAATAAGGGTAATTCATCATGGCTACAAAGAAAGCTCCAAAGAAAAAAATCGTAGCTAAGAAAGTGGTTAAAAAATCAAGCGTCGCTAAAAAAGTAGCCGCTAAGAAAAAAGCTCCGGCTAAGAAGATAGTCAAGAAGGCAGTTAAAAAAGTAGTGGCCAAGAAAGTAATCAAGAAGCCAAGCAAGCCAGCAGCTAAAAAGCCTGTTGCTAAAAAAACGTCGACTAAGAAATCTCCTATAAAATCTTCCGTCAAATCACCTCTGGTAGATCAGTATGGTCTTGAGGAAGACGATGAGTTTTACGGTTTGTATTTTGCCAAGTCTACTGATGAAGGTTTAGTCGAAGTGAAGCCCTGCACTTTTTCTCTGATGTACTGGTGGAAGGGCTTGTTAGGCTACCCTGACATGATTGATATCTCAAAAGATAGCAATACAGCGATGCTACAGTTTGAATCGACCTTTGGCGGTGGTGACTCAGGCGAGACTGAGTTGACCGAGCAAGATGCTTTAGATATCGATCACATCATCGAAGTAGACGAAGAGGAAATGCTAGTTTCTCTCTACTCGTATGTGCCGATCCCTGTTCCGGACAATCTCATTAATGCAGTAGGCATTGCTCTACTGAACATTAACCCTGAGACTCGCTACGGCAGTATTGAGATCTGCTCTACCCTGAATGAAAATGATGAGAACGAGCACTTCTTACGCTATCGTGCGGCCACCTACTTACGCGGCATCAAATCTGGCAAAGTCGAAGCTATTGAAAATATGGTGACAAATGGCTCAGCCTTCTTTGGCCTTGCTCTAGATGCCATGTGTGTCGATAAATCGATTAAGAAGTGGTTGCTTAGCTAATGTATTAGCGACCTATCGACAGCTATAGAGATAGGTCGTTGGGAAGTTACTATTCACTGTTTTACGCTGTTCAAGGATGGAAACAACACGTTTTCCATCCTTTTTGCATTCTGCGAGGGCAACCGCCTGCGCCTCAGACTCTTTAGCATCCTTTGGGGCATGAACTCCGATCGTGCCATCTGATTGTCGGTAGACCCCGAATTCACTGGTGGGAGTGCTACAGGCCGCTAGCATCAACAAACCAAAGCCTAAAAGGACATTTATCAAGTTATTCAAACGCATCATAGAGCTCTTTATCACCTCATTTACTTGTGTCTAATATACTCTAGAGCATGAAATCAATTGAGCCCATGCTCAATACTGCCAGCCATAACAAGGAATTTAAATATGAAACGATTAGCCCTCTGCCTAGCCCTTATTGGAGGTCTTGGTGCCTGCTCTCATAACAATGATCCTCAAATTAAAGCTGATGAAGCGCAAGCGGTTTATCTCGATACCGTTCTGGCAAAAAATGGCAACTCCAATACCCAAAGCTACGTTGGACCCACCATCAATACGATGGATGCTAACAACACAGATCAGACCTTTGGCCTTCAAGCTCAAAAGACCGCTCAAGGTACAAAGAACTATCAGCTCATGGTCTTACTGGTCTATCCAAACAACTGGCGCTTATACGATTCTGCAAGCCTTGTGAATCAAGACAAGGTGACATTTAATGTTGTATCTAGAGAAGCGGGTGCTTGTATCAACGGTCGCTGCCTGATGCGCGAAATGATGGCTATTAGCCTCACAGAAGACTTCTTAATTCAGCATGCGAAGACTGGCTTCCAAGTCAATATTCATGCGCAGCGTGGTGGCGAGAGCGTACTCTTTGTTCCCTCACCTTATATTATTGGCTTTATGGATGCTGCGGATAAAAAAGGTCAGTAAGCTTGCACTAAGCTGCTCAGTGTCATAGAGCGGTTTGACCGCTCTCTCCCGTTCTTATCCGAACCACCTCATTGAGTGGGGTCACGAAGATTTTGCCGTCACCAATTTTTCCGGTGTAGGCTGCACGAGAAATCACATTGAGTGCATCCTCTAATTTAGAGTCCTCTACCGCAACTTCAACCTTTAACTTCAAGATGAAATCAATCACATACTCAGCTCCTCGATAGAGTTCAGTATGTCCTTTCTGCCGACCAAAGCCACGAACGTCATAGGTCGTCATGCCATCAACCCCAATATGGGCAAGACCCTCCTGAACCTCATCTAACTTAAAGGGTTTGATAATTGCAGTAATGAGTTTCATGGAACGCAGCCATTAATGATTGAGTAAGCACCATTCAATCATTGTGACTATTTTGTGTCAATAAAATAATTGCCCTGATTTTGTGCATCAGAATAGGTTGGATCAAACAACAAAAAATCTCACGCTAAAAAAATCCATCTTGGTGCATGGCTTAACTAAATTTGTGCATAGCTGATTTTGCTTCTAATTATTTGAACTTAATATGAGTCATGCGTATTGCAATCACCAGGAACCTCATTCTTCGAATTCAAGGCAAGCCCACCACAGAGGCTCTGGATACGATCTTCCCTCCCGGTGAATACCCAGCTGTACTCACACCTGAGGGGACGATTGAAATTATTAAAACTTCCAGTATTAAGGCGCTATTTTCTTTCTCGCAGTTTCGAGAAAAGACTTCCCTTGGGGAAATTGTGGTGCTTGAGAGTTAAGTAAAAAATTAACTCTTGATTTGGGTGATCTCGTTTTTATCGCCAACCAAAACAATCTTAGGAACGTGCTTAGACACTTCTGAATCATCAATCGCACCATAGGTACAAATGATTAAGTGATCACCTATGTGAGCTCTGCGTGCAGCAGCACCATTTAAAGAAATTGCACCAGAGCCAGCAGGCTCTTTAATGATATAGGTAGAAAAACGCTCACCATTAGTAATATTGTAGAGTTCAATCTTTTCAAACTCGCGCATATTTGCCGCCCGAAGCAGATCTTCATCAATACCGCACGAGCCCTCATAATAGAGATCTGCCTCCGTAACAACAGCGCGATGAATTTTTGATAACAACATAATGCGCTTCATAGACACCCCTAGAAAATAATTTTTACTTAAAGTGCAGCTTACTATAAGCAACTTTTTGATATTACAGATTGTAATAGATTGGACTTTGTAGGGTAAAACGCATATTCCAAGGGGGTTTTGCGCTTTAAGAATTAGCGCTATAGCCTGGGGTTATTTTTGCACTACACTCTTCTTAATATATGGGCAAGGTATAACAAAATCTTCTAAGCTAGTCACTTTGCGCTACTAGAAAAAATAAAAAATGCCCAAAATGAAGGAGAATTTTAGTAATGACTGTATTTAACCGTCGATGGATACCTGTTTTATTGGGGTTTAATGGGGGATACGTTGATACCGTCGGATTTCTCGCACTTAATGGTTTATTCACGGCTCATGTAACTGGTAATTTTGCCACTTTGGGGGCTGCATTAGTTATGGGTGAATCTGGCACGATTGATAAAGCACTTGCTCTGCCAGTTTTTTGTCTAACTATCGGTCTACTCCGACTTTTCAGTTACTTTCTCGTCAAAATTAAAGTAGACGCCTATGGTGCAATGCTAGTTATAAAACTATTCTTGCTATCTTTGGGTGCACTTCTTGCAATTCAATATAGTCCTTTTATAGATGGAAATAGTATTATTGCCATTACTACTGGGCTGATCTTTGTGGCAGCAATGGCAATCCAAAATGCCGTACACCGCGCTCATTTATTTAATAACGCCCCCACAACTGCAATGACACTAACGATAACCCAAGTTATGTTAGATGTTGGAGACCTCCTTCATGGGGTTAATTCTGAAAAGAAATCAGAAATTTATATCCGCCTAAAAAGTATGATTCCTGCTGTAATCATTTTTGCTGTTGGCTGCGCAATAGGAGCATTATTTTTTAATGCAGTTCGCATGTGGAGCTTTTTAGTCCCACCCGTCATTCTGATATGTCTTATATGGATTAACCAAGCACAAAGAGAGCTTTAGGAAATTATTACGATGACCACTGCCGAAATTAAGACATATCAAATGTCCGAAAGATCCACCAATCTAGAATTTGAAATTAGAGACTGGACCGCACGAAACCCAATCATAACACCGCATCGGCATGAATTTTTTCAAATACATGTCAATGTCAATGGGGGTTCGCGACATGGAATTCGAAACAAAGAGTCCATTTACCCTGATAAATCTTTGATTTTTGTGCTTCCATTTCGCGTCCATTTTAGCCAGCCCGCCATAAATCCAAACTATCACATAATTAATTTCAGCAGAAATTTTTTGGGATCAAATTTAACTGCCGATATATTTGAAACTGAGGAATTAATTGCACTAGAACACCCTGAGTTAATCCCTTTTCTATACCAAGGCTTAATAGATTTTAATTTCACTGAATCACAATTCTCCTATGTATTGGAAATAATTAATAAGTTATATGCAATTAACCAAGAAAGAAAATTAGGTTGGAGAGAGCGAATTAGAGGAATAATCCTGGATCTTATTGGATTTACAACAGAGCTACATTATGAAAAAATTAATGTCCTGGTCCACAGCCATGATCATTCCCCATCTATCACTGAATCATTTAAGAGAGTTATTCAATACATTGATAGAAACATTCAATCTGATCTCACCTTAGAATCAGTGGCGCATGCTACTTTTTTATCAGCCAGCTATATATCTCAGCTATTGAAACAAAAAACTGGCTTAGCCTTTGTAGGCTGGTTAACCATGAAGCGAATGGAAAAGGCTCAGGAGCTTTTGCTGATGACAGATAATCGTATCTCTCAAATTGCCAAGGAGGTTGGTTTCTTAGATGAAGGCTACTTTACTAGACGCTTTAGACAGAAATTTAATATTTCCCCAACTGAATACAGAATCAATCGAACAATTAAGGGGAGTTAGGCTTGGATTTCAGGGAAGTCGCTTATATAAGACTTCAAAAGTGCATTCTCACGAACATGACTCTCAATAATGATTTTTGCAATATCATAAAAAGAGATTATTCCGAGTAGTTTATCGTCTTTTAAGACAGGCACATAACGCTGGTGATGATTCACCATCACATTATGTAGGTCTGAAATACTATCCTCCAAAGATGCAACAACTGGATCAGCAATCATTACCGACTCAACAGTTAATTCAGCAACAGGGGGCGTGGGGCCTTGGCGCAGCTCTTTTTGTCTTTGAGAAAGAATATTTATTACTTCTCTGAAAGTTAATAGACCAACTACTTTACCTTGATCAATCACAACTAGTGAGCCCAAATTGTGATCACTCATCATGATCACACATTCAGATAACTTCATCGTTTTAGGAACGGTAGATACTGCACCGCCCTTTTCTCGCAATAGATCTATTACCTTCATAACTCTATCCTTCTATTCACCATCACCAAGTAAAAAATCAAAGTCACATCCTTGCTCAGCTTGAAGCACATGCTTGTGATACAAATGAGCATAGCCACGGGCTGGGATTTCTGACCTCTTAGCAACCAGGGCCTCTCGCCGTTTCTGCAATTCTGCTTCCGAAACCAATAAATCAATTTGCTTATTTCTAACACTAATTCGTATGCGGTCTCCGTTATTTACTAAGCCAATCGGTCCACCAATTGCCGCTTCAGGACTGACGTGGAGAACGATCGTTCCATATGCAGTTCCGCTCATTCTGGCATCTGAGATTCTGACCATGTCCTTAACGCCCTGAGCGGCCAGCTTTTTAGGGATAGGCAAATAACCTGCCTCGGGCATTCCACTTTTACTCTTAGGTCCTGCATTTTGCAAAACTAAAATATCGTCTTTATTAACATCCAAATCCGGGTCATCAATTCGATTACTTAAATCCTCAAGCGAAGTAAAAACGACTGCTCGACCTTCAATTTCAAATAAATCTTTATCAGCAGCACTTCTTTTGAAAATTGCTCCATTTGGAGCTAAGGTGCCGAATAGAGAAACCAATCCCCCCACAGGCTCGATCGGGTCACTAAGAGGTCTAATGATGGAATGATCAATATAGATTTTTCCCTCGGCGGCAAGGCGCTCCCCCAAAGTTTCACCTGTGATTGTTAAGGCATCAAGGTGCAAGAAGTCTTTTAATTGAGCCAGCACCGCACTTAAGCCACCAGCAGAATTAAAATCCTCCATATAATTATCTCCAGTAGGCTTAAGATTTACCAATACTGGAGTCTCATCAGAGAGTTCATTTAAGCGCTTAAGAGAAATGGGTATATTTAGGCGCCCAGCTATTGCCGTCAAATGAATTATGGCATTAGTAGATCCGCCGATGGCTAGCAAAACTCTTAGTGCATTTTCAACCGATTTTTGGGTGATAATCTGATCGGGTTTAATTGGAGCGATCTGCCCAAGAGCCATTCGGGCGGCCAATGTACCACTAGCTTCGGCAGCTCTGAGGCGATCAGCATGAACCGCAGGAATGGCGGCTGTACCTGGTAAGCTCATCCCCAAAGCCTCTGCAATACAAGCCATCGTGCTAGCCGTACCCATGACTGCACAGGTTCCTGAAGTTGTGGCTAAACGGGATTCCACGTCACTGATAACCTCTTCGGAAATTTTGCCGGCACGAAATGATCCCCAAAAACGGCGGCAATCGGTACAGGCACCCAATCGCTCCCCCTCAAATCGTCCCGTCATCATTGGCCCAGTAACCAACTGAATCGCAGGAATATTGGCTGAGGCGGCCCCCATCAATTGAGCTGGTACAGTTTTATCACAGCCACCAATTAAAACCACCGAATCCATCGGTTGAGCACGGGTCATTTCTTCGACATCCATGCTCATTAAATTTCGGAACATCAGTGAAGTTGGGCTGAGAAAAATTTCTCCCAAAGAAATTGTGGGGAAATCAATTGGTAATGCACCAGCAGCAAGAACACCGCGCTTTACCGCCTCTACTAGCTCCGGCATATTACGGTGACAGCTATTAAAGCCTGATGGGCTGGAGGCTATACCCACAATGGGTTTATTTAAAAGCTCTGTAGAGTAACCCATCGATTTAGCAAAAGAACGCCTAAGATAGGCTGCAAAAGCCATATCGCCATAGTTCGTTAAGCCACGCTTGATTCCCTTAATCTCTTTTGTCATTACTCTTAAACCAGTCTTGTTTTTATAAACTTTGGCTCTAGATAATCTTGTATTCCGAAAGCCCCACCTTCTCTTCCAATGCCACTTTGCTTAACGCCACCAAATGGCATTTCGGCGCTGGCAATGGCTAACTCATTGATACCCACCATTCCCGCTTCAATCTGTTCGCTCGCTAAAGTGGCAGTTTTAAGAGACTTGGTAAATAGGTAGGAAGCTAAGCCATATTCGGTTGAATTTGCTAGTTTAATCACTTCCTCAAAACTTCTAAAAGCGCTAATGGGAGCAATTGGTCCAAAAGGTTCATCTACCATCACCTTGGCATGAGCCGGGACATCACAAATCACTGTAGGCAGAATAAAGTTACCTTTTTCCATTCCTGATGGAGTTGATCCGCCAGCTAGCACTTTTGCGCCTTTGGATTTAGCATCCTCAATCAGCTCTTGAACATGTTTTAAACCCCTTGCATTAATCATTGGCCCCATATCAACCTTTGGATCTAATCCACCGCCTACCGTAAGGGACTTGGCGATCTGGGCAAAAATTTCACAGAACCTTGCATAAATAGATTCATGTACATAAAAACGGGATGGTGAAGCACATACTTGTCCACAGTTTCTGAATTTAAAGCGAGCGCACATTTCGGCTGCCTGCTCAACATCGGCATCGCCAAAAACAATGACTGGGGCGTGCCCACCTAGTTCCATTGAAACCTTCTTGATACCCTCGGCAGCAAGGTGAAGAATTTCTCGCCCCACGGCAGTAGAGCCCGTTAAAGTAACCTTCCTAACAATAGGTGACTCAATTACGTATTTAGAGATTTTTCTAGAGTCGCCTGTTACTAAATTGACAGCCTCTGAAGGCAGACCAGCATCAATTAAGGTTTGAACAATAGCCATCCCAGAGCCAGGAGCCTCGCTAGCAGGTTTTAAAATCACCGAACATCCAGCAGCCAATGCTGCCGCCAGCTTTCTAGCAGGGAGAAGCGCTGGGAAATTCCAAGCTGAAAAAGCGGCAACTACGCCCACAGGCTCTAATCTCACACCCATACGAATATCGGGCTGTCTTGCCTCAATGGATTGACCATAAATACGCTTGGTTTCTTCGGCATACCACTCAAACTGATCTGCTGCATCACGCCACTCACCTTCTGACTGAGCAATCGGTTTACCGGTCTCGGTTGACATCAAAACAGCATAATCGGAATTTCTTTCACGAAGAAGATCGGCTGCTTTTCGCAACACCTTACTCCTCTCCCAAGGGGCAGTAGCACGCCAAACCTGAAAACCCCGCAGGGCACTCACCAAAGCAGCCTGTAAATCGTTATCGCTTGCATCAGGAATAAGTCCTAGCAATTCTCCTGAAACGGGACTATGAACTTCCTTTACAGCTCCTTCTGAGGAGGAAACCCAGCGGCCGCTAATAAAACAACCATATTTTTGATAAAGGCCTAAATCTAAATTTTTCATTGCAATTTAAATTACACATTCCTAGAGAGATAAACTTCTTGAACCGCATCACACCAATTTCCCACATTCCAACTACCATAAGCACCCAATCCTGCAAGCTCGTTGGTGCCCGCATAAACCTTCACATGCAACACCGATAAGCCATCATATTGATATGCAGCTGAAAGAACTTTTTTTAGATCATCAGCACTGGGTCCAACCTCAAAAGCTTTGACGCCTGAAACAGCGGATGCAAGCTTCACATAGTCAACCGCAACTGAATCATTGGTTCGGAAATCTTGACCATACTGGGCATGCTGAAGACTAGAAATTGCTGCCATTCTGCGATTGTCAAAAATCACAATCATACCTTTAGCACCATGCTCCACAGCACTAATTAATGCTTGGGGATTCATCATAAAAGAACCATCTCCCGTAAATGAAATCCCATACTGTGGTTTATTTGCCAAGCCATTAGCAATTGCAGCACATGTAGCAAAGCCCATATAGGATGCACCACTCTCGGTAAATGTTTGGAATGGTAAATCGTCTTCTACAGTCTGAAAACCGTTTGCTTGTACATCACCTGCATCAAAAAACTTTATTGCACTATGCTGCTTAGCAAAATCACAGACAATCTTAATTGCGGCAGGCTGAGTCAGCACGGAGACTCCCCAGACCTCATCCATAAGACCCTTAGTGGCTTGTATTCGATCAAGAAATAACCGCCAATCCAATTTTTTCTGATAACAGTCACCTAACCAAGCTTGTTTAGACTGTATGTAAGTCCTATCTTTAGGGAAATGAGTATTAAGTTGCTGCAAGATGCTACCAATATCACCATATAAGCCGAGGGTATTGTTATAGTGAGACAAGTCCGCAAAATCGCCATTAATGTTAATGACCTCTTTCACATTTGGATAGCCGGCCCCAGAGCAATCAGACTGACAAACAGCGCGTGATCCTATAACTACTAATAATTCAGCATTCTCCATTGCATAGTTACCGGAAATAGAACCCTTACTGCCACCAACATGCATATTATTTACGGCGTCATTTTCTAAAACACCCGTCGACCCCGGAGACACTACAACAGAGGCGCCAGCTAATTCAGCAAAATCACGGAGCTCTCTATAAAATGCACGACTTCCACCACCGGCCTTAATCACGACTTTTTTGGCTTGAATTATTTTTTGAATTGCTGCACGAAGTAACTCTGGTTCAGCAATACCTTGCTTAGTCACAATCGGCTTAAGTGGCATTGCTTGCAAATTGAAATTATTTATCGTTTGAGGTTGGGTATTAATTGGCATCAATAGATAAAAAGGTCCAGCTTTAACTGGATTAAAAACAGTTTGTGCACCCAACCTTAAGGCATTTCGGATCGCTTCTGGTGTATGCAGCACATAGGATTTACCCATTAAAGCAGTTAATTGCCCATATAGATTCTGATCTGGCTTAGGAATTTGCTGCATGTTGTAACCTTCGCCATAAGTCGTCTCATCCCCATAGATGTGATACAAGCCTACCCCATTCGATGCTGCCGCTAAGGATCCCGCCATTGCTTGAAGAGCCCCAGGGCCAATTGAAGTGACAACTGCGCATGCCTCTTGATAAACCCAACTTAGGGCAGTTCCAGCATGAGCCATTTCTACTTCGTTGCGAAAGTTAAATACCTTTGTGACGCCCGCTTCGGTATAAATACGCAGGATCTCACCCAAATGAGTTGAACCGTGACCAAAGATAGCTAAGTACTTTGAAACACCCTGACGCAATAAACCCATTACTAGAGCCTCAGACAGACAGACAGAAAGGTTTTGAACATCGTGAGTTGCAATAAATTGCTCTATTCCGCCCGCCTTAATAATTGCCTTAGCACGATAAGCAACGCCATTCATATTCGGATTTAATAAATCAATCATCAGTATTTCAATTCCTTTTACCTCTATTGAAGCTTCAATTATTTTTTAATGTTTGCTTCATAAACTCTGCAACTAACTGGTTTTCAGCCCCAATATCTTTTAAGAATGCTGCTGAATCCTCAAAGGAGGCTTGGCAACCAAACTTTTCACATTGCTTTTTAAAATCAGGGGAACTTAATGTTTTCTGCATTGCTACTTGTATCTTTTCAGAAATGTCTTTTGGAATGCCTTTAGGGGCTGAGATACCTCTCCACATATCAGCCTGAAATTTGATACCCTGTTCGTTCGCAGTGGGGACATTAGGAAATGCAGGTTCGCGACGGGATCCTAGTACACCAATCACCCTAAGGGAGCCACTGTTCACGAACGGCAACAAAGCACCTGGGGCCTGAACCACAGCCTCAATATTGCCTCCCATTAAGCTCGTCACCACCTGTGAAGAAGCATAAGGAATATGAGTAACTTTGACCCCTTGGCTATCAAAGAAGGATGCCCCGGCATAATGGGTGAAGCTGCCTGCGCCCGAATTGCCTACGCGGATATCCTCTGGATGGGAGCGCGCATAGTCAAGCATCTCTTTTAAATTCTTAAAAGGGGAATCTGACTTCACTGCAATAACAGGAAGCTCAAGAGTTGCTCGACCAATATGATCAAAGTTTTTATAGTCGACATTTAAGGCGCCAGAGTAGTAAGTAGACAAAATTGAATTTGAGCTCCACACTAGCGAATAGCCATCGGGGTTCTTAGACGCAATATATTTGTAACCAATTGCACCGCCTGCACCAGGCTTATTATTCACAACAATTTGCGTACCTAGCTCTTTAGAGAGATTATCTGCAAATAATCTAGCCACTACATCAGACGAACTGCCAACTGGAAAAAGGACAACTAGCTCGATTGGTTTATCAGGATATTGCTTTTTTTCAGCGCACACCATCCCCGAAAATAATATCAAGATAGTCACTAAAGCACGTTTTATATATTTAGTCATCTTATCTCCTCCACTTCACTATCGATACTTCTAAGATCTAAGCAAGTACTTCGGATTTTTCTTTATTAACTTTTTTTGAGTTTTGTTTCTTTTTTTCTATGATTCCTGCCAACACCTTTTCAGGCGTTGCTGGCAAAGATGTAATTCTGACTCCTACTGCGTCATAAATAGCATTAATAATGGCAGGTGCTGTAGGAGTAATACATGGTTCTCCAATCCCCTTAACCCCCAAAGGTGTCTTTGGGTCAGGCTCGGTAATTAAGACTGAATACATATTGGGAATATCAAGCGCGGTTGGCAGAATATATTTTGCAAACCCAGGTGTGCCAACCTGACCAGCATTTTGGGTATATTCCTCCATGAGCGCATGACCTAGACCCATTACGATACCCCCTTCAATTTGGCCTTCAACTTGCTGGGGATTAACCACTCTTCCCACATCATGTGCGGCCCAGACGCCCAATACTTGGGTCTCTCCAGTATCCAAGTCAACCTCAACCTCTGCGATTTGAGCCCCAAATACATAACTTTGCCATGGGGTTGCCTCACCGTTATCAGGATCTAAAGCGGTATGTGCAGAGGTAAATAATCCACTTCCAACAATCACAATTCCTTTTTCCTTTTTGAGCACATGAGTCGCTTCAGTCATACTCATTTTCATGACTGGAGAATTTTCTACCCAAACGCGACGATTCACTGCATAAATCGAGATCGGATCAACGCCCCAATAATCAGCCATGGCTCTTTTAAATTTAGTCATCGCTTCTTTACAGGCAACTGCAACTGCATTACCAATCATATAAGTCATCCGGGTAGCACCCGCATGAGCAGCCTCTGGAACTCTAGCAGTATCGTTATCAGCCAAGACAATGTCATCTGGGCGAACCCCCATCTCATGAGCGGCAATTTGGCATAGTCCAGTCAAAATACCCTCGCCAATCTCAGTTACTCCTGTGGCAATCTTTACTGTTCCACCATCATCCAACTCTACCCAAACTGCAGCGCGGTCCATCGCCGCTGTTCGAGCAATGCCATACCAGCCACACGCTACTCCGCGTCCGCGTTTTTTCATACTTTCTCCCTATCTGTGAGATGGGTGCCTAAGGTGCAAGGCTTTCGCTCCTTACCTTGCGAGATGTCTTTACGAGTTGCAGGACCGCCGCCATGACGATTGGGAATTCCCTCATCCCATCCAGCCACTTTTACTAGCGCCTCAAGACAGTCGACGGCTAACACACGATCAATTTTTTGGCGTGTATGGGTGGTTGCGCCATCACGCATCAGATTAACCATACGCAATTGAATAGGATCCATTTTTAATTTCTCAGCACATAAATCAAGATGAGATTCGGTAGCAAATTCTGACTGAAATGCACCAAAGGCTCGCATGGCGCCACTAGGTGTGTTGTTGGTGTAGACCCCAATGGCATCAACCCAAACATTATCAAGTTGATAGGGGCCTGGGCCTAAGATTGCAGACTTATTCATTACTCCTGGGGTTGACATAGCATATGCCCCACCGTCAGAAATCATTACCATCTTAGTTGCAACAATCTTGCCATTCTTTTTTAGGCCCATCTTATATTGGATTGAGAATGGATGCCGTTTAGCGCTGGCAATAAAACTTTCTTCGCGAGTAAATACATAGCGTACCGGACGGCGTGACTTGATAGCAGCCAAAGCCAGCATACCTTGGTAAATCATGTCTTCTTTGCCACCAAAACCTCCACCTACAGTACTCATAATCATGCGTACCTTATTAATGGGACGCCCCAAAATTTTGGCCAATGCGTGGCGGTGATGCGTAATATTTTGACTAGGGGAATGAACGGTCACACATCCGTCAGCCTCTACATAGGCTAAACCTGCCTCTGGCTCTAGATAAGCATGTTCAATCTTAGCGGTCTGGTAAACCTCCTCAACAATGAGGTCTGCTTGTTTAAAGCCTTCCTCAACATCACCCTTGCGAATTTTTGTATGTTTTGTAATATTATTTTTAGCAAATGAATGGAGTTGTGGCGCGCCGTCCTTTATTGCAAGCTGTGGATCAAAGATGCCCTCCAACACTTCGTAGTGGACTTTAATAAGCTTACTGGCAGCTATCGCAATATCAAGCGTATCTGCAGCAATTGCAGCAACTGCTTCGCCAACATACCGCACATATTCTCTAGCCATAATTGGCTGATCTTCAATGAATACACCAAAATTATCAATCCCAGGTACATCGGCGGAGGTAATAATGACCTCCACTCCAGGAGTAGCTTTAGCGGCAGAGGTATCGATTGAAATTATCTTTGCATAAGGGTGAGGGCTCCGCAGAACATGCATATGGAGCATATTCGGCATCTCCATGTCAGCCGCATATTTTGCCGCTCCAGTAACTTTTCCTGGAGCATCTAAGCGAGGTGTTCTGGCCCCCATAACTGGCTCAATTAGATTTTCTTCGAGCGCAGAAGCTGGCACTTTTTTATTCATTACATCTCGCGCAAGCTCTACAGCATCAATGATTTTTTGATAACCAGTGCAACGACAAATATTTCCGCCTAAACCCTCTTTAATTTGTTCTCGATCTGGATTTGACATCTTACGCAACAAAGAGGTTGCAGCCATCACCATCCCTGGAATGCAATAACCACATTGACTGGAGCCGCACTTATGAAAGGCTTGTTGAACTATGGTCCGACCTGAATCTCGATCAAGGTCATCCACCGTCTCAATATTGGCATTAATCACTTTTTGAACAGGCATGAGGCAGCTCTTAATTAAAGCTCCATCAACAAACATAGAACAAGTACCACATTCACCCGCCCCACATCCCTCCTTATTGCCTGTGAGGTGTAGCTCTTCTCTTACAAAATCAATGAGGCGAAAGTGATTTGGCACTCTCCTAGTGACTTTCTTACCATTGACTGTTGCCGTTACTTCGACAAAGGGATGCTCACCTATTTCTTTTTGGGGATTGGACTTGAAATCAGGCACAGAGACGCTCCTCACCAAAACGAACAAGAGGTAAACCAGCTTCATTTAATGCAGAAATAATGGCTCGTTCAATAAAGTTCACCAATACCTCGCGGCGGTATTCTTGACGACTACGAGATTGCACATCCTCGCTTCCAGCTTCTGCAATTTCATGTATCAATTGACTAGTAATTGGCTCTGCAATTAAACGCTTTTCTAGCTTATGCAATCTTTTTGGGACGGGGCCAACTGCTCCGATACCAATTCGAATATCTTCAACTATATTTTTAGCGGGATTTACCTTTGCTACAACTGCTAAACATACCGTTGAAATTACTAAGGAGCGTCGATGCCCTACTTTTTCATAGGCACTTCCAAAGCCGAGTGCTGAATCACACTCAAAGCCCAGCACTAGCTCTTTTGGTTCCAATAGGGTTTTACCAGGACCAAGGATGAACTCTTGAAGAGGAACCGTTCGCTCAATGATTTTTCCCTGCTCGCGACGAATTAATTTAATAGCAGTATTCAAACTCAGAAGGGCTGGTTGTGAATCGCCTGCAGGGGAAGCATTAACAACATTACCAGCGACTGTAGCTTGTTCGCGGATTTGATCATCAGCAAACCAAACTGCACATTGCGCTAGAACAGGTGCGTGAGTTCTTAATTGAGGATTATTTTGAAAATCAGCAATAGTAGTATTAGCGCCTAAGTAGATCTTCTTGCTATCAGACTTGATATAGGTTAGGTCTGCGACACGACTAACATCTATTACGGAAGACAGATGAACATCACCCGCTCTTCCATAACGAGCCCAAGGCAAAAGATCAGTTGCACCAGCAATGATTCTCGATGCAGGATTAGCATCGAGAATATCAAATACGTGATTTAAAGACTTAGCGACTACATATTGATCATATGTCAGCATTACACTAAACCAATCAGTCTTTTTTCATCTTGACAACGACCTTGATAGCGTCGTCGATTCGCTCACGAGCATAGCGTAATGCAGTTGGCACCTCTTCTAATGGGAAGGTGTGCGTATGGATTAACTTTGCTGGGAAACGTTTTTGCGACATGAGTGAAGCGGCGCGATGGGTTGCACTTCTCCCCTCACCTCGGATGCCATATAGATAGATGTTATTCCTTACAAGCGCAGCAACATCAATCGGTACGGGCTCTCCTGGGAATGCAGCCAAGCAAATTCTGCCGCCACGACGAAGCATATTAGCGGCATCGTTAACTGCAGTAGGCGCACCAGAGCACTCTAGTACGTAATGTGCACCGCCGTTAGTATATTCTTTTACCTTAGCAACAACGTCTTCACGTGTAACGTTAATTGTGTAATCAGCACCTAATTTCTTACCCATCTCCAAGCGATTATCACGAGTACCAGTCAGAATTACTTCACTTGCACCCAGGGCTTTCGCAACACCAACACCCATCAAACCAATCGGACCAGGCCCCATTACAACCACAGACTGGCCAGCAATCAAACCAGCAGTTACGTCTAGTCCATACATAGCAGTACCTGCGGTAACAATTAAAGTGGCTTCTTCATCAGACATATCATCTGGAACATGGACTAAGGTATTAACGTTATTAACGGCATACTCTAAAAAGCCGCCATCAGTAGTGAAGCCATTGGCTCTATGGCCTTTGTCAACATTCCCGTAATTTTTTCCGTAATTGAGACAAGAGGTGTACATGCCTTCACGACAACGTTCACAGCGACCACAACCTGCATGAATTTCTACTGCAACTCGATCGCCAATCTCAAACTCATCAACACCCTTTCCAAGCTTTACTACAGTGCCCATATACTCATGGCCTGGCGTAAAGTTTTTATTAAAAGGTAGGCCACCTTGAATCATTGCAGGAGGGCCACGATGAATAATTTCTAGGTCGGTCGCACAGACTGCAATCGCATCAATTCTGACCAAGACCTCTGCAGGACCAGGTTCCGGAACAGGCTTTTCAACCAAAGTTAAGTTATCCGGATCACCTAAAACCCAAGCCTTCATAGTCTTAGGTATATCCATGATTTTATTCTTTGCGTCCAATTTAATCTCCTTTTTGTTTTGTACAAACCACATCAAAATCTTAATTTCTTTGACTCTATTTGATTAAAAAGAACAAAACAATAAGATCTTTAGTCGCTCGTCTTTTTGTACTACTGATTAGTTGATTTGTACAAGGAGTGGCTTACAAAAAAGCCGGGAAGAGGGTAAACCCTAAAACTGATTAGCAATTTGGCGGAGAGGGAGGGATTCGAACCCTCGGTACCTTTGACAGTACGCCTGATTTCGAGTCAGGTACATTCGACCACTCTGCCACCTCTCCGAACCGA